>Ga0224514_10000448_pt1 | contig 11916 bp, 15 predicted proteins | sample SF_May12_sed_USG_3_FD_169107 | JGI IMG/M metagenome (GOLD analysis project Ga0224514, IMG submission 169107) | Sediment microbial communities from San Francisco Bay, California, United States - SF_May12_sed_USGS_24 | ecosystem: Environmental > Aquatic > Marine > Sediment | place: USA... | reverse complement strand
TAATGCCCTGGGATCCAACATTACCAATATTGCATTAGTGTTAGGTGTTACCGCCTTGCTTTCTCCGCTGCTTGTTAAATCAGAAACCTTGCGTCGCGAATATCCGATCATGTTCCTGATCATGCTATTAGCACTAATACTATGTGTCGATGGCGATCTCAGTCGTCTGGACGGTACCATTCTGCTCTGCGGATTAGTTATTATGATGTTATGGATGGTAAAACTGGGTTTACGCAAACATGAAATCGATCCATTGGAAGCAGAATACGAACAGGAAATTCCCTACCTGACGACAGGCAAGGCATTATTCTGGTTAGCGGTTGGTATGGTTTTATTATTGGTCAGTTCTCGTACCCTGGTATGGGGTGCCGTCAACATTGCACAGGCAATGGGTATCAGTGATCTGATTATTGGTTTGACTATTGTGGCTATTGGTACCAGTTTGCCCGAACTTGCTGCCTCGGTAATGAGCGCCTTAAAAGGTGAACCGGATATTGCACTGGGTAATGTTATCGGTTCCAACATGTTTAACCTGCTGGCCGTATTGGGTTTACCCGGATTAATTGCACCACATGTGCTTGACCCTGCCGTGTTAAGCCGCGACTTTCCTTTTATGATTGGCTTTAGTATTGCCCTATTTGCCATGGCCTACGGTTTTAAGGAAAGTGGTAAAATAAACCGCTATGAAGGTGCACTATTATTAATCGGATATATTGTATATGTGGTAGTACTTTATTTTTCTGCGATTGCTAAATAACAGGGTATTGAAGATGGAAAAAATTGAATTTCAATCAAGCAACATTAAGTGTGGTGGATGTGTTGCCAATGTTGAAAATGGTTTAAAACCACTTGAAGGTGTTAATACGGTAAGCGTTGACATTCCCAGCAACAAGGTCACTGTTGAAGGTACTGATCTGGATAAAACTGCTATTGAGGCAAAACTGGCGGAATTGGGTTACCCGGTTCAATAACCGATTAGTTACAACCTGTAACCCAGGTGTTCTTCAATAAATTCACGAACGCAGCCATAGCCACCGTTACGGGTTAACACAACATCGACAATCCCTTTGATTGAGTTCATGGCATCAGCTGGGCAAGCGGTCAAACCAACATGATTAATAATATCGCGGTCATTAATATCATCACCGATATAAGCAACCTCTTTCATATCGATACCCATATCAGTACACCACTGCTGAAGAATATCTATTTTCGGATCCGTACCTACATAGTACTTTTCGAGGCCCAGCGTTTTAGCTCGACCTTCAATAATCTTTGTCTTGAAACCGGAACTGAGCAGGCCAACTTTAATGCCGCGTTTTTGTAATTCAATAATGCCACGGCCATCCTTGGTATCGAAACGTTTAAACTCTTCACCACTTTCCGTGTAATACATTCCACCATCGGTCAGGGTTCCATCCACATCCAGAGCCAGAAATTTAATTTCTGTTTTAATAGTCATCTGATTGCCTATATATACTTGCTTAGATAATGGTACGGCCAATGGCAGATGCAATAGGTCGTAAGGTGCCTAACAGATCCCGGAAGGTATTATGATCCAATTGTTGTGCCGCATCGGATTTGGCCACCGAAGGATCAGGGTGAACTTCAATTAACAAGCCATCAACACCCATTGCGGTACAAGCGCGTGCCAAATCAGGCACGCCATAGCGATAACCCATGGCATGACTCGGATCGAGAATAATTGGCAGGTTAGTATACTCTTTCAAATAAGCGACACCACATAAGTCCAGAGTAAAGCGTGTCTTGGTTTCAAAGGTACGAATACCCCGTTCACACAAAATCACATTATCGTTACCACCTGATAAAATAAATTCAGCTGCCTGAACAAATTCCTGCAAGTTAGTACCAAAACCGCGTTTTAATAGAATCGGTTTTCTGGACTGACCACAACGACGCAGGATACCCTGGTCATACATGGCCTTGGCACCAATCTGTACAATATCCGCAACTTCAATAACTTCATCCACATGTGTGGTATCACGCACTTCAGTAATAATATTTAAACCATATTTAGTGCGCATTTTATCCAGTAACTTCAAACCTTCAGCGCCCATTCCCTGGAAAGAATACGGTGAAGTACGTGGTTTATAACAACCTGCTCGCAAAGTTGAAATACCTTGTTCAACCATCAGCTCGGCAGACTGTGTAATTTGTTCTTCTGACTCAACTGAACAAGGTCCTGCAATGACCATGGTGTTATTGGTTGCACCACCAATTTTCACACCATTGATATCAATTTCACGTGTATTACTGAAGTAATCCGCACTGGACAACTGCATGTCATTGGGGAATACAAAACTCTCTTCAACAAGTTTTTCATATCGCACCGGAACTTCTTTTAAAGCAGAAGGTGTCACTAGAACATGAAACTCCGGCTTTTTAATATGGAATGCATCCAATTCCTGAGAAATTTTTGCTACGTCAGCATCATTCACGCTGCTTTTTAAATGAATAATCATAACTCGCCTTTGATCAAATTAAAGAACGTTACTGCGCCAGTAACTTTGTTTGTGTCATCTACCACCGGCAGATAAGAAATCGGGAAACTCTGTTGTTTAATAAAGTGTAACAATTCCATTACACTAAAATTCTCGTTCGCCCTGACCGGATTGGTATTCGTCATATCTTCAACACTAATCGCATTCAGGTTATCAATATGCTTGATCATGCCTTTACGCACATCGGCATTGGTAATCATTCCATCCAGTTTACCATCTTCACTGATTAAAATGGTGAAGCCCAGTTTGTGGTCTTCAATCGACTGCAACACCGAGGCCACACTACACTGTGCCGGTTTTAATAAGGGGATTTCGTCCACACTACGCATGAAGTCCTTAACCTGGAAATGTGAGCCCACTTCATCCTTGCGTAAACCCAGCATCGCGGCGCCCATCGATTCACCTGCCATTAAGTAAGAACCGGAGACTGAGGCATAGACACCCATATTCCTGAGAATGAATGAAATCTCCGCATTAACACCGCCATCGACATGAATACGTTTGTTGGGAAAACGCTGACGAAACTCGCGAATCTTTTTAAAGGTTTGCTTGTTAAACTCGCCTCCGCTCTTACCCGGAATGGTGGCCATTAATAATATAAAGTCAAACTGCTCACTGTATTTTTCAAATACCGAAATATCCGTATCGGAGGTAATCGCCAGCCCCAGGCGCGACTTAATATTGCCAGGAATGATTAACTCTTCTTTCAGATTTTCATATTGGAAGGTAACGTAATCAACATCATGTGCGGCAATATCCGCAAAATACTGGCTGGGCTTAGCACTGATAATATGCAAATCAACCGGTGTTTTACTTAACTGTCGAATTTCAGCAATATCTCTGAATACATCCGGATTATCGTTGCAATCAATATGGAATAAATCCGCATGGTGATCGTCAAGATCCTTGATAATCTCCGCCAGGGAGTCTTGTTTACTGGAATAAACCGATGCCGAAATTTTCATAAGGGGAAAAGAAAACCTGAAGTTTTTAACCGATGTTTTAACCAGGGATAGCTCATCCCTCAAATGGTTAGCTGGGCCATTATTATTAGCCAATAATATAGTGAAGGAAACTACCCTCTGCCTGCCTCTGCTGTCAAGCATAATGCCGATATCAAACCGACAGAAATAGCGCTAATTCACATTAGTAACGGCGTTATATACCTGTTTTTTAGCAGAGACTTCCATTATCATCATATTCATTGGGCGATTCTTTTATATAATAGACAATATCGGGTTCATGAAAGATATTCTTGCAAAAGCTGCAAAAATCAAACTGGTCATTTTTGATGTTGACGGTGTACTGACAGATGGCAGCCTGTTTATTGGTGATGACGGCGAAGAATACAAGGCCTTTCACTCAAAAGATGGCTTTGGCATGAAACTGTTACAAAATACCGGGGTTGAAATCGGTATTATTACTGCGCGTACTTCTGACGTGGTTCGACACCGCATGGAAAGTCTGAATATCAAACATATTTATCAAGGACAGTTAGAAAAACTTCCCGCCCTTGAAGAAATGGTTAACCAAATTGGTGTTGGTTTTGAAGAAACGGTATACGTGGCTGATGATGTGATTGATTTACCTGTGATGCGTAAAGTCGGGCTGGCTATATCTGTGCAGGATGCCCACCCTTTGGCAAAACAACACTCACATTGGCAAACACCGCATGCAGGTGGTCGCGGTGCTGCACGTGATGTTTGTGAATTAATTATGGAAGCGCAAAACACCTTACAGGCACAGTTTGATAAATACCTCCATGACTAAACTTCACTACATTTTTATTCTTGTTTTATTATTTGCCATTATCGCGCTGGGAGATCGTTACCTGCCAAGCTTTGAAGGACTACCATTACAACCCCAACAAAATGCCACGGCCAGTGATTTTTTTCTGGAGAACATGAGTAGCACGGTTATGCTTAAAAATGGCAAACCTGATTACACGCTGAAAGCCGCACGACTAAGCCATTTTGCCAATCAAGATATTGTTGAACTCAGCAAGGTACAGTTTCAGTTATTCAGACCAGCACAATCAAACTGGTCAGCCAATGCGCAACAAGGTCGTATTGAAACCCGTGAAGGCATTATTCACCTGAAAGGCAAGGTAATCCTGCAACGTCCGGCAACCAAATCTGCTGAAGCCATCAAACTTGCCACGCCAGAGTTACACATCTATAGCAAAAAGGATTACGCGGAAACCACCGCCGCGGTACAGGTTGACAGTGGTAATAATCGAATCACAGCCACAGGTATGCGTCTTTATCTCAAAGAAGGACGCATGGAATTCCTCTCATCAACACGAGGGACATATCATGTTCCACGCTAATAACTATTTAAATCATCTTATAATCCTGATTGTTCTCGGCTTATTCATATCACCAACTCATGCCACAAACAATGACCAGCAACAACCCATATATATAGAATCGGACTCTTTAACTTTTGATGACGCTAAAGGTATTAGTTACTACGAAGGAAATGTTAAATTTTCACAGGGCAGCCTCCTTATTGAGGCTGATTACGTAAAAGTCATACTAAAAGACAACGCGCTAAATGAAATGATTATTAAGGGGCGCCCCGCTCGCCTGAATCAACAACCAAAAGATCAGGACCCTGTCACGGCTACGGCAAACCGTATAGAATACCTGGCTACTGTGGACATTATAAAACTTTACGGAAATGCTCTGGTTCAGCAAGGACAACAAAATATTAATGGTGAGTTTATTCAATACAATCGTCGTACATCCCAAATCAACGCCAATGGGAATAAAGATAAAAAAGACCGTGTAAATATCACTATTATCCCGAAAAGAGAATCAACACCCCGATGACTACATTAAGTGCACAAAACCTGGCCAAGCGTTACAAGCGACGTGACGTGGTTAAAGATGTCAGTCTGGAAGTCAGTAGTGGCGAAATTGTCGGTTTACTCGGTCCTAACGGCGCAGGCAAAACAACCTCTTTTTATATGGTGGTTGGCCTGGTTGCCGTCGATGATGGCCGGATTATGCTGGATGATCATGACATTACCACCATGCCCATGAATCAACGCGCACAACATGGCATTGGTTACCTGCCACAGGAAGCCTCTATTTTTCGTAAGCTCACCGTCAGTGAAAATATCCTCGCCATTTTGCAAACCCGAAAATCACTTACCCATGCCCAGCAACAGCAAAATCTGGATGAATTACTCGAAGAACTGCATATTACTCATATCCGCAATAATATGGGTATGAGCCTGTCCGGTGGTGAGCGTCGCCGCGTAGAAATTGCCCGAGCCCTGGCAACAGAACCGCACTTTATCTTGCTGGATGAGCCCTTTGCCGGCGTTGACCCTATCTCGGTACTGGATATCCAGAGTATTATTCGCCACCTCAAGGAACGTGACATTGGCGTGCTGATTACTGACCACAATGTACGCGAAACCCTTGGTATCTGTGAACGTGCCTATATAATGAACGCTGGTGAAGTCATCGCCCAGGGTAAACCTGATGTTCTGCTGGAAAATGAGCAAGTTCGTAAAGTCTATCTAGGCGAACATTTCAAGCTATAAACTAACTGCACATCTCCATGAAATACGCTAAACTTAATATACACTGGTTAAGAAGTTAGACCAGTATTTTTACCAGCCATAATATGAAACAAGCATTACAACTCCGGCTCGGTCAACATCTGACTATGACCCCCCAGTTGCAGCAGGCAATCAAGCTGTTGCAGTTGTCTACGCTCGAACTTAATATAGAAATTCAGGAAGCCCTGGACTCCAACCTGATGCTGGAAGTTACCGAAGAGGCTGATAACGAACATTCAGCTGGCCAGGAAGCCAACCTCGATACTCCTGATACTAGAGAAAATCAGGAAGCACAAGCTGATACCTCCGACAGTACTGAACTGAACAGCAATCAGGAAATGCCTGATGAATTGCCTGTCGATTCCTCGTGGGATGATGTTTATGAAAATATCATCAGCGCACCTAGCCAGGCCAGTACTGAATTCGACAACCGTGAATACGAAACCTATGACAGTAGTGGTGAAAGCCTGGTTGAACATTTACGTTGGCAAATGCAACTTACCCCTTTCAGTGATACCGATATTGCCATTGCAGAGGTGATTATTGATGCCATTAATGATGATGGTTATCTCAGCATAACATTGGAAGAAATCCACTCAGCCCTGCCAGAAGAGTTAGAAGTTGAAGAAGATGAAATCGAAGCCGTCTTGCACCGTATTCAAAACTTTGATCCAGTGGGTGTTGCCGCACGTAACTTGCAGGAAAGCTTACTGATTCAACTTAACCAGTTTGCGTTTGAGTCCCCCTGGCTCGAACAGGCCAAAGAACTGATCAATAAACATTTTGATCTTCTGGCCAACCGGGAATATGCTCAACTAACCCGGCGTATGAAAATCAGCGAAGATGAGCTGAAAGAAATCGTGCAACTGATTCAATCACTCAACCCTCGTCCCGGTAGCCAGATCACCAATGCTAAACCGGAATATATTGTACCTGATGTGTATGTCAGCAAAGTCAATGGGCACTGGCAGGTTAAACTGAATCCGGATTCAGCACCACGCATACGCGTTAACGCCCATTACGCCAGCATGATCAAACAGGTTAACAATAGCGAAGAAAATGCCTATCTGAAAAACCACCTGCAGGAAGCACGCTGGTTTATCAAAAGCCTGTTGAGCCGTAATGAAACATTGTTAAAAGTTGCCAATGAAATTGTTAAACGGCAAAAAGATTTTCTGGAATATGGCGAAGAAGCCATGAAAGCACTGGTATTGCATGACATTGCTGAAGTTGTCGAGATGCATGAATCCACCATCTCTCGAGTAACAACTAAAAAGTACATGCATACTCCACGCGGCATTTTTGAACTGAAATATTTTTTCTCCAGCCATGTTTCTACAGCCAGTGGTGGTGAATGCTCTGCCACGGCTATTCGTGCACTCATAAAAAAACTGATTGCGGCAGAATTACCCAATAAACCTTTAAGTGACAGTAAGCTCGCCAATATACTGTCAGACCAAGGCATTAATGTAGCCCGCAGAACGGTTGCTAAATACCGTGAAGCAATGGCTATCCCACCTTCAAATGAAAGAAAAAGACTCGCCTAGCGCGAAGGAGAAAGCTGATGCAACTTAATATCACAGGTCGTCACGTAGATGTTACTGATTCAATGCATGATTATGTAACCAATAAACTAGAAAAAGTTGAACGCCACTTTGACCATGTCACCAATGTACACGTTATTCTCAGTGTAGAAAAAATGCGTCAAAAAGCGGAAGCAACAATTCATGTCTCTGGCGGTGGAAACCTGTTTGCTGATGCCGAAAATGAAGATATGTACGTGGCGATCGATTCCATGACCGACAAACTGGATCGCCAAATCAAAAAACACAAAGAAAAGATGACTGATCATCACCGTAGTGGCGGTGCTCTGAAAGATCAGGAAGTCGAACTAGACTAAACTGTATATTAAAAGAGGTACAAAGAAAAACCATGCAACTGTCAGAACTACTCGGCAATAACTCCATTGCTTGTAATGTTGATGCACAAAGTAAAAAACGTGCCTTGCAGGAGCTCAGTGAAATTATCGCTGAAAAAGAAGAAGGTATCTCATCTTCAGAAGTTTTTGACAGCCTGCTGAACAGGGAACGACTTGGTGGCACCGGAATTGGATATGGTGCCGCCATCCCCCATGGTCGTTTAAAAAACTGCCAAAAAATAACCGGTGCTTTTATTCAACTAAAAAAGGGTGTTGATTTTGATGCACTTGATAATCAGCCGGTAGACCTGTTGTTTGCACTTATCGTACCGGAAGAATCCACCGATGAGCATTTAAAAACGCTGGCATTACTGGCTTCCATGTTTAATGATGAAAATCTCAGAAAACAATTACGCAATGTTGAATCCTGCGACGGAATGCGCCAACTCCTGATGGAATGGCAACAAAATAATTAAATCCTATGTCTGATAGCCTTTCAGTCCAGCAGCTTTATGATTCCCATGCAAAGCCACTGGAGCTCAGCTGGATTTCAGGTCAAGACAATAATCCTTCCATCATTGATGTGATCGACAATCAGGCTGATAGTGCCTTGCTGATTGGCTACTTGAACCTGGTACGACCCTATCGCATTCAGGTTCTGGGTAAGGAAGAACTGAATTATTTATCCAAACTGGGAAAAAACTCGCGCCAAGATAGCCTGGAAAGACTACTCCACCAACAACCGGCCATGATCATTGTGGTTGATAACAACACTATTCCAGAAGATATTCAGGTACTAGCTCAAACACATTCAACCCCACTGTTTTTATCCAGCCTGCCCGGTAACAAACTCATTGACCATTTGCGGCATTATCTGGATCTGTTAGTCTCCGATAAAACCACCCGTCATGGTGTCTTCATGGACGTAATGAGTATCGGTGTACTACTCACTGGTCCCAGTGGCATTGGTAAAAGCGAACTGGCGCTGGAACTGATTAACCGTGGCCACCGCCTGATTGCTGATGATGCCCCCGAATTCAAACGTATTGCTCCCAACCATATCCGTGGTACTTGCCCAGAACTGCTCACTGACTTTCTTGAAGTCAGGGGACTTGGCATACTTAACGTACGCGCCATGTTCGGTGATAATGCGTTGATTCGATATAAACGCTTGCGATTGATTGTCGATTTGGAACAAATGAGCGATAAAGACATCAAAACACTGGACAGGCTGGGAAGCACGCACCGTTTCCAGAATATTCTGGATGTGGATATCCCTGAGGTTGTGATTCCGGTCGCACCGGGTCGCAACATTGCTGTTATTGTAGAAGCTGCAGTACGTAACCATATACTGGCCATGAACGGCTATCGTGCTGCGGATGATTTTATGGATCGACAACAAAAACTCATCAATAAAAAGACTAAATGAAACTCATCATTATCAGCGGACTTTCCGGATCAGGGAAAAGTATTGCCCTCAACGTGCTGGAAGACCTCAACTACTACTGCATTGATAACCTGCCTACCGGGATGTTGTCTGCATTGGCTGATGAAATTTTAAACAATAATCTTAATACCTATGAAAATTTTGCGGTTGGCATTGATGCCCGTAACCTGGCCGGGGAACTGGAACATTTTCCCGAAACCATCAAGAACCTTAAACATCAAAATCTGGACTGTGAAACGTTCTTCCTTGAGGCTGAAGATAATACGCTAATAAAGCGCTTTAGCGAGACACGCCGTAAACACCCGTTAACCAACAAAAATATCTCACTCAAAGAAGCTATCCAGCAGGAACGTACTTTACTTGAACCCATCAGTGGTTATGCTGACTTGTGCCTGGATACCACCCAGACCACCATCCACCAGCTACGTGATCTGGTTAAACAACGCGTTATCAGTACCGATAACCACCAAACCATGTCTTTGCTGTTTGAATCGTTCGGTTTCAAACATGGCATACCCACCAATGCTGACTTTGTCTTTGATGTCCGCTGCCTGCCTAATCCGCACTGGGAAGCTGCACTTCGCAACAAAACTGGCACTGATAAAGAAGTCATCGAATTTCTGGAAAAATCTGACGAAGTCGATAAACTATCGCAGGATATTATGACTTTCCTTGATGGTTGGCTGGGAAAATTTGAAACTGATAATCGTAACTACATGACGATTGCCATCGGCTGTACGGGTGGGCAACACCGCTCTGTATACATGGTAGAAAAATTGGCTACACTATTTAATAAAACAAGAAACGGGGTTATCACCCGCCACCGGGAACTTTCATGAGCGTTGGCCTGTTAATCATTACCCATAATGGGATTGGCAACAGTTTAATTAAAACCGCGGTATCCATTATTGGTCACTGTCCACTGGAAGTAGAAATTATCTCTGTGCCGCTCAACTGCAATCCACAACGTCAGAACGATAAAGCCGTAAAACTTGCCAGCAAACTTGATTCCGGTGATGGTGTGCTCATCCTTACTGATCTTTATGGCGCGACACCCAGCAATATTGCCCGTTCGGTTAATACTGCACGTGCTGTGAATCTGGAAAAATCCATGCTCATCTCCGGTGTTAACCTGCCGATGCTGGTGCGTATTCTTAATTACCCGGAACTTGATCTTAAAACCATGGCACAAAAAGCCCTCAGTGGTGGTCAACAAGGTGTGATTAATTCATAACGAGACATAGCATGATCCATCAGCAGGTAGAAATCATTAATAAACTGGGACTTCATGCCCGTGCCGCCGCGAAATTTGTCACCACCGCTTCAGCTTATGGAGCAGACATTTACCTTGCGCGTGGTGATCAGAAAGTCAACGGCAAAAGCATCATGGGTGTCATGATGTTAGCCGCCGCTCAGGGTAGCCTACTTGAACTGTATGTTGACGGTAATGATGAAGAACAAGCCGCCAGGGCACTGGTCGAACTCATCAATAACCGTTTTGATGAAGAACAATAAGTTCATGAACTGATAAGCGTCGCTCACGCTCCCCCACAACCGTTAACTTGTCGTTCACAGCCAGTCGCTATCAGCGTCCTCAACTTTGTCTCCTGAGTCGTTCTCGACAATTGCTCTTGGATTGTTCTACCTTCGCCCTTCCCTGGGTTCGTAGCCTCTCGCGTCACTTGTACATCCATATACATCCTCTATGGCCTCCGCGACGTTAGTACATCCTGTACGTCTCCCATTTCATAAAGTTCCCTGTTACACTCTAAGTGCAATAGCAAGGGGTTTTAGAGATGGCAGGAATCACAGAAAAAGAAGAAACAAAGGATATCCTGCAATCCTTCGTTGAAGCTATTCATGAAGGTGATCTCGATCATATCGATGAATTGCTGGAGGATATGCATCCAGCAGAAATTTCCCACCTGCTCGAATCTCTGCCCGTTAATAACCGTGAAATTGTCTGGCAACATGTCCCCACTGAGTTGGGTGGTGAAATTCTGTTGCATCTGAATGATGAAGCACGCGCCAGCTTCATCAGTAAAATGGAATCCGCCGAGCTGGTTGCCGCAACTGAAATGCTCGATACCGATGATCTTGCGGATATCCTGCCGGACATTCCGCGTGAAATCAGCCATGAACTGCTGCTTTCCATGGAACTTGAAGACCGTGAGCAATTACGTTCAGTACTGTCTTATCCGGAGGATTCCGCTGGTGGTTTGATGGATCTGGATACCGTCATAGTGCGTGCCGATACCACGCTGGATGTGGTACTACGTTACCTGCGTCGTCTTGGCGAAATCCCTGATCATACTAATAACCTGTTCGTGGTCGATCGTGATGGTATTTATCAGGGTAAACTGCCTTTGACTGATTTATTAATAAATGATCCCGCATCGTTTGTTCATGAAATTATGCAACACGATGATGAAGGTATTCATGCTGACATGCATGC
>Ga0224514_10000446_pt1 | contig 11935 bp, 14 predicted proteins | sample SF_May12_sed_USG_3_FD_169107 | JGI IMG/M metagenome (GOLD analysis project Ga0224514, IMG submission 169107) | Sediment microbial communities from San Francisco Bay, California, United States - SF_May12_sed_USGS_24 | ecosystem: Environmental > Aquatic > Marine > Sediment | place: USA... | reverse complement strand
ATTTTTACTTTTCTTTTGCGGACAAAGAAAAGTAACAAAAGAAAGGCCGCCCTAAAACTTGGTCCCGCCAAGGCGGGACTCCCCTCCTTCCACCGTTGCCTTCGGCGGGCACAAAAACTCGCTTCGCTCAGACAGTTTGTGCCCTTCATCCTCAGTCAACGGCTACACTCGGCTGCCTTTTAACGGGAAGGAAAAGCAAGCCCTTTTAGGGCTCAAGCAAGGCCACGTCCTCTGGTCGTGGATTCTTTACTTATGTCATTTCGACGGCAGGGAGAAATTTTGATTCCACAGCACTTTCCAAAAATGCCCGCTTAACCTATGGGTAAAACTAAGGTTTTTTAAAAGCACTGTGAAACCAATATGTTGCACTATAAGCTCATGTCCAACTGCTCAGAGATCTCCGATGTTTCTAGATTTTAAAGGTCTTTTCAATCCAAAATCCGCAATCCAATTCCGAAATATCACTTTCTACCCTTTAGGCAGAGTAAAAGTTACCGTCGTCCCCTTACCCTGCTTACTTTCTATCTTATGTGTACCACCCATGGAGGTGACAAGATGCTTTACAATGGCAAGGCCAAGCCCGGTACCGCCGAGATCACGTGATCTGGCGCTGTCTACCCGGTAGAAACGTTCACCCAGCCTTGATACATCTTTTTGCGGAATTCCCGAACCGGTGTCAGCAACAGAAAATACTATCATTCCTTCCTTTTCAGAGGCTGTAATCTTTAGACCACCGGTATCGGTAAATTTTATACCGTTATCTATAAGGTTGATCAGTATCTGCTCCAAACGGTCTTTATCTGCCAATACGGTAAAAGATTCATCTGAACTAACTTTAATATGCAGTTTTTTAGCCTTGGCCTTAGGCTCCAGAATTGTTTTTGCCGACTCAATGGCATTCATTACGTTGACCTTACTTTTATTAAGCTTCATCTTCCCCATTTCGATATTGGAAATAGTAAGCAGATCTTCCACCAGTCTCGACAAACGCTCGGAATTATTCTTGATAATCTCCAGAAAAGGTCGGGCATTATCCTTGTCATCAATTCCTCCATCAATAAGCGTTTCGGCAAACCCCCTGATAGAAGTGAGAGGCGTCTTAAGTTCATGTGATACATTAAGGACAAAGTCTTTCCTCATATTTTCCAGCTTATTCAGCATGGTAATATCGCGAAATATAATGACCGATCCATGTGTTTTCATATTCCTTATCAAGGGGGAGATGGTAAGAAGCAGTATCATATTTTTTGGTTCAGAAATCGATATTTCGCCGGTAACGGTTGTCCATTTTTTCTTTCCCTCTTCAATGAGGCTAAGCAACATGGGATCTCTCGATAAAAGAGAGATTTTTTTTCCGGCAAGAACGCCACCAAAGAGATCTCTCCCTTTCTTATTGGAGAGAGTAATCGTACCGGACCGGTCTATAACGACAACAGCTTCTCCCATGCTGCTAAGTACGGATTCTCGCTGTCCCACGTCATCTTCAAGTTTTTTCAGTGTTTTTCTAATCTCCCCCGCCATGGCTCCCAAAGACTTCTCAACAGAACCTACGGCATCATCATATACAGGCGCCATATATCTATCGAAATTTCCGCTTTTTATGCTCTCTCCAAAGAGTGCGATTTTTTCAAGTCGATTCTTAATAGCGGAAAAATAAAGGTAGGAAAGTAATGCAGCAAAGAGGATTGAGGCTATGAGAGTAATAATGATTTGAAGCGCTGCATCGTCAACAGCAATATGGATAGTCTTAAAAGTAATGATGGTCAGGATTACTGCAATGAAATAAAAAAAGAAAAGATTTATATAACGAAGTTTATTCAACTTGAATCCCTGGTAGTAAACTTATAGCCTGTTCCACGGATGGTCTTTATGAGTCTGGGCCCTTCCGGTTCAATTTTTTCCCTGAGACGCCTGATATGAACATCGACCGTTCTGGGTTCTACAAAAGCGTCGTCTCCCCAAACCTGGTCGAGAAGATGGTCCCTGCTGTATACCCGTTCAGGATGACTGATGAAAAAACGAAGAAGCCTGAATTCAAGAGGGCTCAGGTTAATAAGTTCATTACAGACCCTGACCTCATATGTGGAAAGGTCGATACGTAATGAGCCAAATTCATACTGTTCCTGTTCCCGGCTTTCTTCCTTCCTGCTTCGTCTTAGCAGCGCCTTAACTCGCGCAACAATCTCCCTGACACTAAAAGGCTTGGTAACATAATCATCGGCCCCTATCTCCAGGCCGATCACCTTATCAAATTCCTCACCTTTTGCCGTAAGCATAATAACAGGAATTGAAGCCGTATCTGCATTATTCCTGATTATCCTGCAAAGTTCAAGGCCGTCTAAACCGGGAAGCATAAGATCGAGAAGAATCAGATCGGGCTTCGCAGAAATGGCAAGTTCCTTACCCTTAATTCCATCTATAGCAGAAATTGTCTCAAAGCCCTCTTTGCCAAGATTATAAACAAGGAGATCCTGAATATCCTGCTCGTCTTCTATGATTAGTATTTTGGGCATTTGCAATATTTTTTCGACACAGATTAGCACTGATTTATTTATGATTAAAATCTATGAAATTTCAATCTTAAGTTAAGTTTTCCTTGTCATCCCCTTACGCCCGAGCGAAGCGACAAAGTGCCCTTGGAGTGAAGGCGGGGTTCCAGATAGAGACTCTGCAATAAAACTAAAAATAAATATTAATTTACTGTGCTTTTTGGATTCCCGCGGGAATGACAAAAAAACTACTTACTCAGGCGCCATGTGGCGAACCACCTTCCCTTTAACCATAAATATAACCACTTCAGCAATGTTGGTTGCATGGTCCCCGATTCGTTCGAGGTATTTTGCAATAAACATAACCTTCATCGCTCTTGTAATGGTTTGTGGGTCTTCCCTCATAAAAGAGAGGAGTTCCCTCACTATCTGTTTATAAAGATCATCGACGAAGTCATCTTCAGCAAGTACTTTGGCGGCCAGATTCGTATCACCATTAACAAATGCATCGAGGCTGTCTTTGAGCATTTTCTGTGACGCCTCGGCCATTCTCGGAAGATCGATAAAAGGTTTTAGGGGCTGCTCCCTGTTTAGCTCGACAGCACGTTCCGATATATTAACAGCCTCATCACCTATCCTTTCCAGGTCCATAATAATCTTGATGGCCGTCGTAATAAGACGAAGGTCGGAAGCGGCCGGCTGTCTTGTGGCGAGAACCTTGAGACAGAGTTCATCAATATCGACTTCAAGGCCATTGACGACATGGTCCTTTTCAATGACCTTTTCTGCCAGCGGGCTTTCCCGGTCTACAAGGGATTTTATGGCATCGGCAATCTGCTTCTCCACTATGCCGCCAAGACGAATGACTTTCTCCTTGATTTCATTTAATTCTTCTTCAAACTGTTTGACGATATGTTTATTAGGCATTTCCCCTCCTCTGTCGCCTCATCTGACAAAACTTTTGACACAAACTTTTCAATAGCTTCTAAGCGATAAACTGTCATTTCGACGGCAGGGAGAAATCTTTATTTCAATACTTATGATAGTGCTTCAAGATTTCTCACCATGTTCGAAATGATAAGAGCCTTTAGATTCTTCTCAACAGCTCCTTAACTTTATCTTCAATAAGGTCTCTCACCCCGGCAAACTCTTCCCGTTCCATATGTTTGGGATCAGGAATCCCCCAGTCTTCTCTGTTTTTTGCCTTCACCATTGGGCATTCATCACCACAACCCATGGTAATGGCATATTCATATTCAATTTTCGGTATTCCATCCAGTGAGATCGATTTATGGGCAGAAAGATCATATCCCACTTCTTTCATTGAAGCAATTGCCTTGGGATTGACCACACCCGAAGGTCTGGAACCGGAACTGTATACATGGACAACTCCCTCTCCATGCATTTTTACAAAGGCTTCTGCCATCTGCGAGCGGCATGAATTTTCAACACAGACAAAGAGAATATTTTTCATTTTGTTTATGGCTCCTTAACCGAATCTTCCTGTTATATAATCTTCCGTTAACCTATGTCCCGGCGTTGTAAATATTTTGTCTGTCCAGTCGCACTCAATCAGTTTACCGAGATGGAAAAAGGCGGTACGCTTTGATACCCTGGCTGCCTGCTGCATGGAGTGAGTAACAATGACGATAGAATAGTGGCTCCCCAACTCATCGATAAGTTCCTCTATCCTCGCTGTAGCAATAGGATCAAGGGCTGAACAGGGCTCATCCATCAATATAATATCAGGCTGTACGGCAATGGCCCTGGCAATACAAAGCCTCTGCTGCTGGCCTCCCGATAAAGCCGTGCCCAGGTGGCTAAGATTATCCTTTACTTCATTCCAGAGCCCCGCTTTTTCAAGGCTGCTCTCGACTATCTCATCAAGTTCACTCTTGTTCCGGGCTATTCCGTGAATACGGGGACCGTAGGCAACGTTGTTATAAATTGATTTGGGGAAAGGATTAGGCTTTTGAAAAACCATGCCCACCCTTGCACGAAGTTCTACCGTATCCACATGGGGTGCATAAATCTCTTCCCCCTCTATTGTAATGCTGCCTTCCGTACGGCAAATAGAAATGGTATCGTTCATTCTGTTGATGGCGCGAATAAAAGTCGATTTACCGCACCCTGAAGGACCGATGAAGGCCGTTACTTCATTATGTCCAATATCTACGCTTACATCCTTTATGGCAAGTTTTTCACCATAAAAGATATTAATATTACGACATCTGATTCTTGCTTCTTTGTCGTCGAGGAAAGGCTGCCCTTCCGTTGCTTCTATTTTTTCATCGTGAGCCATTAAGTTCTCCCTATAATAAAAAGTGCCTTAAGTGCCTAAAGTTTGAAGTGCCTAAAGTTTTTAAAAAGAATTTTAACTTTAGGCATTTTAGACACTTGAAGTACTTTAGGCACTGCACTCCTACCTACCAGCGCCTCTCAAACTTGCTTCTAAGCCAGACAGCCAGGCCATTCATAAGAATCAAAAAAGTCAATAATACCATAATCGCTGCGGAAGTTCTTTCAACAAATGCCCGTTCTGGACTGTCGGCCCAGAGATAGATCTGAACGGGAAGTACGGTAGCCGGATCGAAGAAGCTCCCCGGGATATCGACAATAAAGGCCACCATGCCGATCATAAGGAGCGGCGCCGTCTCTCCCAGGGCTCGTGACAGCCCGATTATAGTACCTGTCAGCATACCGGGCAAAGCCAACGGCAGCACATGATGAATAATAGATTGCATCTTTGAAGCGCCTACTCCCAGCGCTGCATCCCTGATGGATGGTGGCACCGATTGCAGGGAAACACGAGATGAAATGATAATTGTAGGCAGCGTCATAAGTGTAAGTACAAGCCCACCTACAAGCGGTGCAGAGCGTGGCAGACCGAAGAAATTAAGAAAAACAGCCAATCCCAGAAGACCGAAAACGATAGAGGGAACGGCGGCAAGGTTATTTATATTCACCTCGATAAGATCGGTAAACCTGTTTTTTGGTGCAAATTCTTCAAGGTAAACAGCCGTAATCACACCGATAGGAAAGGAGAGAATCAAGGTGACAAGCATGGTAAAGATAGAGCCCACAGCGGCCCCCCAGATACCGGCCAGCTCGGGCTCTCTCGAATCACCACTTGTAAAAAAGGTGGTATTAAATTGCTTCCGAATTGCCCCTTTAGCGATAAGCACATCAACCCAGTCGATCTGTTTGTCATTAATCCGTCTTTCCGTCTCCTTGACATTACGACTGATGTGCCCCTTCATAAGCATATCAATATCGTCATCTGCAGGGAGCCAGACTTCCTTTTTCGTGCCAATAAGCTCCGGATTATCAAGAAGCATCTCTCTCAGTTCAAAAGCAGCACCGGGACTGATAATCTTGTATAGCTTCTTTTTATCACCCCTCTTTTTAACATTGGGATAAGCGGCTCGCAGAGATTTCTTAACCAGCCCGCCATAATTGGCCTGAGATAGCACTTCCACATCTCTCGTACCCTCGGGATCAATCTTTTCTGCATCAAAGTTAATCTCCAGCTTGATAAAAGTCTGCTGGAAAGCCGTATAACCATTGCCTATGATAGAACTAAAGAGTATAGCCAGCATAATAAGCGCTGAAGAAACAGCTGCAATGCCGGTGAGGCGAAACATTTTTTCTCGGGCATAGCGTTTCTTTAGTCTTGCTGCAATTTTCTTTTTTCTAAATTCAGAATTCATGTTTATAAAGTGCCTAAAATGCCTTAAGTGATCTAAAGTGACTAAAGTTATTTTTTTCCAATTGATGTAAATATGGCCAGTAATTCACTGCATTCTTCATATTCTGCTTTTATTGATTCCCAAGGCAAAAAGTTTGCATCTACCATGACTTCCAACCAATATTGTGTTTCACTCGCTTCACTTTCACATATTTTAATTTTGTTCTTAAAATCAGCTTTACTCCTGGATCGATTCGCTTCCCTGTAATTAGCGCCTACTGAAGTACCGCTTTTAGTAATCTGGTTTCTAATAACTCTACTTTCAGTATTTTCAGGAAGACTCGCTGATAGTCTTATTATACTTACCGCAAACCTTCTGGTTCGCTTTTCCAGCTCCTTCGAAAATTCCTTATTATCCATAACTTTAGGCATTTTAGTCACTTTAGATCACTTAAGGCACTTAAAACTCAGTCATACTGCTGCCTATATTTCCTAACCACATAAAGTGCAATAATATTGAGGCAAAGCGTAAGCACAAACAACACAAGGCCAAGAGCAAAGGCTGCCAGTGTCTTGGGGCTGTTGAATTCCTGGTCACCTACCAGAAGCGTCACTATCTGAACGGTTACCGTCGTTACCGATTCCAGTGGATTTGCCGTAAGGTTGGCTGTCAGTCCCGCAGCCATAACAACGATCATCGTTTCACCGATGGCACGGGATACAGCAAGCAGAATACTGGCAACGATTCCCGGTAAAGCAGCTTGAAGTAGAACTTTGACTATCGTTTCCGATTGGGTAGCCCCAAGGCCATAAGAGCCATCTCTCAGGCTCTGAGGTACGGCGTTGAGAACGTCATCGGTAAGGGATGATACGAAAGGAATGATCATAATACCCATAACGACGCCCACGGCAAGTGCACTGCCTGATGAAATATCGAGGCCGATGAGAGCGCCCTTTTCCTTAATAAAAGGTGCAACAACCAATGCGGCAAAAAAACCATATACAACAGTAGGAATGCCGGCAAGAATCTCAAGTAAGGGTTTAACTATAGCCCTAAACTTTGGAGCAGCATATTCAGACATGTAAATGGCTGACATAAGTCCTATAGGCACAGCCACCAGCATGGCAACCAGTGAAATAAGCATGGTACCAGCCAATAGCGGGATAACGCCAAATGAACCGGAAGCCCCCACCTGCCCTGGTCGGATAGCCATTTGGGGACTCCATTTAAGACCGAAGAGGAAGTCACTCACAGGAATCAACTCGAAAAAACGAATGGCTTCAAATAGTACGGAAAGAACGATTCCCACAGTCGTAAAAACAGCAATTGTGGAACAGAGGATCATCAGGACTTTTCCTGTTGACTCCACCTTATTACGGGCCCTCAATTTTGGGGAAACATATTTCAGGCCAAGAACAAGGCCCATAAGGGAAAGGGATAAACCGACAACAGCCATGGCAGCAAAACTGATCGATTTAAGACTCTTTAAATGCTCTACCGCTTTCAGGACTTCTTCAGTGGCATCTTTACTTATGATATTCCCTGAAGCAAGGTTTTGAATGTCGTTAATAACAAGAGCAAGCCTGTCAGGTGAAAGTGTCTTCATCTCAGGAGAAAGACCGGAAACAACCATTTTCATAATGATTGTTGATTCAAAGGCCAGCCAGCCGCCGACCAGCATAAGTGCAGGTATTCCACACCAGAGAGCCACATAAAGACCGTAATAACCGGGCATGGAGTGAAGGTTTCTTACCCTACCCTCAACCAGTTTGAGTGAACGGCTGCGGCCAAGGAGAAAGCCGCTTAGGGTGAGAATAATAATGACAACGAAGAAAGTTAAATTCATAGCGTCTGCATTATCTCAAAGAAATGTTACAGTTTTATTACAGGATTATTACAAGTTGGTTACAGGGGGGGGGAAGATAAGTGCCTAAAGTACCTTAAATTTGAAGTGACTAAAGTTCTTCTTTTCTACCAGTTAACTCATTCTTCTTTTCTCGCTCAACATTTTCGACATATTTGAAATACCCTATAATCATAAAAATAGTAGCCATAATTACCAGAATTAATGCGAATACTTTATTATATTGGGCAATTTTAACGATTAGATAGAACGATAACTTCATTGCCGTCCATATAAGCATCATAAAAAGAGCTATTCCAATAGCCTGCCCTAGTGAATAAAAAAATATCCTAACCGTTTTCATAAATTTTTATGAGTGATTTCTCTATTTTTTTAAAGTACCTCTGGTTCTTTCAATAAAATCGAGTCCAAAGTTCGTGCCCAGTTCTATTTGGTAGTTTCATCATTACCGCACCGACAATGCGAGCTACTTTTCTATTTCGCTTGTGAGCACCTTACTCCATCATCTGTAGCCATCGTGCCAGCTTTTGGTATCCCTGATTTTTTGCAAAAAAACGTCCACGCTTTCTCCGCCCGGCTCATCATATATGCCCTGAACACGAACAAGGCCATCCCATATCTGTACTCTCCCGGCAAAACCCTGAACTAGTCCATAAGTTTTCTTGTGCTTTCTTAAAAATAAAATTACATTTTCTTTTATAATGAATTCCGGGTCTTCACTAATTCCTGATTCCGGGTAAAACGATAAACCGATTTCTGGTTCAACAGATTCTGTTTTTTCTTTTTTTAATATTTCTTTTATACGTACCTTTGCTAAATATCCTTGTCCCAGTTGCTCGCTGACATGCTTTCTTTTTTTTATGTCAACTACTTCTCCAACAACAACCAGCTGAGACGCTGAAACCATTTCCTGTAATGAAAATTGGACTATCTCTGCTTTGAGATTAGGTTCTGATAGCAAAAGACAGATAAAAATAAAAGCTAATATTTTTAACCGTTTGAATCTAAACATTTCACGCCTTCCCTTTAAAAAGATATTTTTATCATTGGGATGGTCCTTTAATGCTTTCACTTCAATCTCTTTCTGATTTATTACTATTTTACTTCGGACTCCATCATCTGTACTTATGTACCACAGTAATAAATTTATTGTAGATTTAAAAAAATAACTCTGTAATTACAATACCTGCAGCAAAAGTAAAAAAGGAGAGATACTCAAATATAAACTGTCGTTTTTTCAGAAAGAAAAATGTATCTGGCAAAGCCATTGTCTTTGTCTTCCTCCATACTATACGATGTGGAATAATAAGTGCACATCCCGATAAAAAAACAGCCCCGGCTAAAACCAAGGTTGAGTTTTTAGGGAGAATCCAGATAATGGAAATGCCAATCAGTAAAATCGTTAATATTGGTATTTTCAGTCTGAAACCGTAAGTAGATACAAAGTCTGAATAGATCAGCCTTTGATCTGATTCTAATAGTTCACGAGATACTACACTTTGTTTTTGTGCAAGAATATTAAAAAATAAGAAAAAAACAATACCGATAAACATGCCTGCCATTCGCTTTTTCTACCCTCTTTATCTGGTTATATTAGGAGAAACTACCCTACTTATGATTCCAAGTCCTGACTTTTAGTGATTAAAGGTTCTGAAGTCAATACCTGCTTAAAACCTGACGCGTCAAATTCAATTTTATTATCTCGACCACCCACAGACTGTATATGAATTATCCATCTATAATTATTGAATCCTGGATTCTTTTGCCGCGTTATTTCATCTATGATCATTGATTCCTTGTAGCCAAGCTCAATGTCATATTTAAGTTTATCAACATCCTTAAAAGTCAAAGTAGCTGGTGACACAGAAAATTTATAGGGTTCTTCTGCCGTGGATATCCACTCAAGAATGTAATCAATTTCAAAGGTTAAATCGAAGTCATAGCCTTCTGATGGATTACTTATACTGATGCCGTGAATTGTGTTGTCATGCCAACCCATAGAATCAAAATCGGCATCAGTCCACTCTGTAGGTATTTCATTATTCATATCATTAGCTATTAAATCGACCTCTACATATTTTAAAGACGACAACTTATTGATTTTCTATTTATATTCCGGAATAAGTGCTGTATAGCTCCGCCGTTTCTCATTGCCGATTGACCCAACAGGACACTCACATTCCACATGAATAATTGAAAGGTTATCCTTAAAATTTTCTGAAAGCTCCCGGATAAATCTAATCGTTGTTCTTTTTTGGGCCTTTTGTTAATTGGATCCCAATAGAATACCGTAACGAGATAGTCAGTCATTGATTCGATATCAGCGTTATGCTTTAAAAAAAATGTTATCTACAATTTCCTTATTTACTTTCTGTGTACTTTCAGGCTCAGTTTCTTTCACAAGAATCAGAATATATTGAATATGCCTTAATGCTAAACCATTTAATACCTTTTCTATTTGATCTTCACTCACGTACTTTGCAGAGGCCCTTTTTCGCTTCATCTGTTTGGCCTTTCCCTCGATTAAATGGCCACATGATATATCGCACGTATCTGTTAAAAAAGACTCAATTCAACTAATAAAAGGTTACTTTCAACTCTAACGGACTGCAACACTGCTTTAACCAGCTTTTGCTTTATATTTTTATCCTTAAGTTTATAAACCGGCTTTACTGATAGAAATTGACTGACGGCCACTTGAACCACATCCTTAACTTTTGGTAATAAATTAGGTGGAATCTTTTCTGACTCCAACATCACTATTTTGGGATTTTCAAAATAAAACTCCCCCTTTTCAGAATCATAACTTAATGAGCCGGATATCTTTGCATTGCCTGTACCCTTTATCCCTCCGGGGGCTATTATTTCAATATGAGAAAAGACTCCAATTTCATTGTTTCCCACAGCTAAATCAATATGAGGATTCGATAAAACAACAGTTATGAAAAATTTCTTTTTCTCTATAGGCATCATGGCTGATACTCTGGACTGAAGTTCATCTTCAGAGATTTCCAATGTGTATGAAAATGCTATTGCTGCCTGTGAGCACATAATTAATGCCATAGTTAAAATTAATTTTTTCACTTCTTAATTTCCCCTCCTAGAAAATTGGAAAGATACCTTCTCTACATTTGCTCCCGATTTAAACCCCATACTATTGAGTTTCATTCAGATTCACCTTATTGACTCCTTTGCCAAAAACAGCCACTTTTGACTACCACATTTCTCGTAATCATATTCCTTCTTAGCCATAATCTCTATTATTGTTCTTTCATACAAAAAAGCCCGAAACCATTTTTGGTTCAGGCTTTCAAGTCTTAAATCGGTTATTTCTTTCCACCCATTTAACTCTCCTTTTTTTTAATTGCGTTATATATATATCAATCATGGTTTGTTGTAAATAGTTTTGATTAATATGAAAGCCAGGGAGAGTAAGGAAGTGTCTAAAATGCCTAAAGTTTGAAGTGACTAAAGAGAATTAAAAACCTGCTGCAGGTTGCGGGTTTAGAAATCCTGCTAATCCTGTAAATCATGTCAAATTAAAATTTTATGGATTCGGAGGAGTAATGCTTCGACGGGCTCAGCATGACCAGCGTACTTGATTTAGGAGAGTTTTCGCCTCCACGGGTGTGACAGATAAGGATTTGTGGGTGGTCCATTCACCGGACCACCCACAAAAATATAGAACAATAGATATTACTTCACCCTGCTAGGGTGTGAAATAACCGTCGGTGAGGGTCAGCATAAAGGCGACAATGGCGTCTTCTTCCGCATCGGTAAGACCAAGATTACCGACAAACTGGCTGTCCATATTCTCAGGTACTTCAGGGGGTGGCCACATACCTGGAATATCGCGGGTATTATAGAAATTGACCACCTCTTTAAGAGTCTTT
>Ga0224514_10000445_pt1 | contig 11942 bp, 12 predicted proteins | sample SF_May12_sed_USG_3_FD_169107 | JGI IMG/M metagenome (GOLD analysis project Ga0224514, IMG submission 169107) | Sediment microbial communities from San Francisco Bay, California, United States - SF_May12_sed_USGS_24 | ecosystem: Environmental > Aquatic > Marine > Sediment | place: USA... | reverse complement strand
AGCTTCTACCAGGCCTTGATCCAGTGTTTGCACGCGAATGATACGGTAATTTTTGCCAATAGCTGCGCGTTTAATGCTTTCAACCGTTTCTTCCAGGCTATGTGGAGACTCATAACTAATGATATTGGTGAAAATATCATTATTTTTTTGTTTATCCAGCGGATTTTTTTCAAATGAGCGTACATAGCTAACCACATCGTCAATATCTTTTTCGCTCATTCCCTGTTTTAAAAATGAAATCATTGGAGTGCCTTCACGTCCGTTCATTATGGCGGCTTTAATAATCGTGTCTGATGCAGAAACCAGAAAACCAGAATTGTTCAAGGCCGGTGGAATAATGGCCAGGTCACGTGGGCGAGAAAAAGTGACTCCGGTACCTTTGCCGCCTTCACCATTGGCACCATGGCAGCTAGCACAACGTTGTTGATATAGCTGTTTGCCATGTTTAATATCGCCACTGATCTTTCTCTTGGGTGGGGTAATGGGTTTGCCCGGTGCCCAGCGGCGAATGTATTTCACCAGTGCATTAATTTCACTTTCTTTCAGCTGTTTAAAGGCAGGCATAACGCGCCCGGGACGACCATGACGGATGGTTTTGTTCAGGAATTCATTGGTAATACCGTATTGAAAATCTGGCAGGGCCAATGGAACCCCCACACCACCATTACCATTTGAGCCATGACAAACGGCGCAATGGGTTTCATAAAGTTGTTGCCCGGAAGGCGCGCTTTGCGCAGCCCTGGGTAAAATCAAGGCTAAGATACAGATTATGGATAAAGAAAACAGGCGTTGAATCATTATTTTTCCTACTTATAAATATTAAGGCTAAAATCTATTTTAGAGAACTCTAATATACTTTCTTTGACCCAGATCAATTGAGCCCAAATAAATACAGTTATTGCTGGTAAGCATAGCGTAACGCAGTACCTTGTAGCATTTGATGTAACCACACGATATGCAGTCGGCCTTGTGGATCAAAGGCAATGCTGGGGCTACTTTGCGCACCCGCTCCGGAAGCAGGTGATACGGCCTCATCATCACTCCAGCCTTCAACAGTGCGTTGAGAGTACCAGATATCAGGGCTATCATCGCGCGGATCATCCCATGCGACTATGATATTACCACTAGCTGTCATAGCAATAGCAGGATGCCACTGGGGCAGATTTTCACCCAACATGTCTTGTGCTTTTTCATCAGGGCCAAAGCTTTTACCCGCATCCGTGCTGAGGGCAGCATATACATCGTAACCACCCAAAAAATCACGTTTATCCATCCATACAGCGGCAACCTTGTTGTTTTCATCACTGGCCAGCGCCACGCGGGTGGCCCCGGTGCCGCGACCGAACTCAGGGTTTGGCGGGGGTATGAAATCATTTAATAATTGCTTTTTGGCAAAGGACTTTCCATCAATAGAATAGCTGGTATAGATGCGGGTATGGCCGTGTTGCCGATCTTCCCAGCCAATGACCAGGGTATTATTTACGGCAACCAGACTGGGATAATTTTGCCGGCGATGTGATGTTTGTGTATCGACAATGACAGCAGGCTGGAAAAGTAATTGCTGCTTGTTGATTTTTATTTCGCTAATCACAACTTGGCTTTGCTGCTTAATATGTTGAATCCAGGCGGCGTAAATTTTGCCATTGGCTGTTTTAGCCAAACTGATCTGGGAAGATCGTTGCCTATCCAGCTGTAAAGTAAAGCCAGCTTTATTGCCGGTAACCATTTTTAACCAGACACGCTGGTTTTCTTCCCATGCATACAAGAAAGTGGTTTTATCAATAGCTAGTAAAGTGGGTTCATAAGCATCATGATCACTACTGTTGAGCTGCAGTGCTTTTGTAAAACGGGAAGAAGTTAAGGGCTTAAAGGCGGTATAGATTTGAGGTTTACCGCTACGGTTATCTTCCCATACAACAGCGACATGGGTTTTGCTAATGGCAATATTTTTTCGGCCACTGGCATCCATGTGATGAAATACCCCGGGTTTATTTAGTGTAACCGGGATGGCATCACTAAATTGTAAGTCATCAGCATAAATAGATGAGCATAATAAAAAAAGAAATGCGATGAGTCTTTTCATTGGGTTTTCAAAAACTCGCCAATTGACATTTTTTGATAGTGCTTGCCCTGAATATATTGATCAAAACCAATAAAGTCATCAGCGGTTTTAAACCCCGGTGCGCGGAATATAGTTTTACCATTAGGTTCCATATAAACAAACAAGGGTGTGGCAAAGGCATTGAGCCGGGCACCAAGCTCCAGTTCAGTGATTCGTTCACCAGTAGGCAGGGTGACTCGGTTACCGCTTTCTGCATCTATATAGACAAGCTCATAGTTTTGGGTAAAAAGTTTTTTGATTTTTTGCTGTGAAAAAGTCACTGCGTTGGTTTTAGCACACCAGCCACATCCATAGCGACCAAAATAGAGAAAAATAATTTTGTTGGATTGCTGAGCTTGTTTAAAGCCCTGATCGAAAGAAACAAAAGGATAACCTTTAGGTGCCTCGGCAAAACTATTGCAGGCGAACAATAAGAGAATAAAAGAAAGAAGTTTGCGCACGTCCATGTTGAGATTAATCATAGCAATATTTTTTGAACCCATTGGCTAATGTTGTTAATTTCATCCGGGCAAACGCTATGTTGCATAGGGTAGTTATGCCACTCAATAGTATAGCCTGCCTGCTCAAGAAAATAATGTGAATCATCGCCCAGACTAAAAGGGACAACCGGATCATGACTGCCATGGCACATAATAATGGGAATGTTCTGGTTAGCTTCATGTCGCTCATCATCGAACTGTTTAACTAAAGGTAAATAGGTTGATAAAGCCATTATGCCCGCTAATGGTTCAGGATGGCGTAAGGCAGTATGTAAGGCAATGGCACCACCCTGTGAAAAACCGGCAAGGACTATCTTATTGGCATTAATGCCACGTTTAGTTTCATGCTCAATGAGCTGAGTTATGCGTACTGCAGATTTTCGAATACCGTCTTCATCTTCGTGGTTAGTGAAGGACGTGGAATAGACATCATACCAGGCGGGCATCACCATACCGGCATTAACGGTTACCGGTAATTCAGGTGCATGGGGAAATATAAAACGGATATTGTGATCTTCAGGCAGATTTAACTGAGGGATGATGGGTTCGAAGTCGTGGCCATTTGCGCCCAGGCCATGCAACCAGATCACGCACTTGTCTGCCTGAGGGTTACCGATTTCAATAAATTTTAAAAGTGGCTGGGATGATTGGGGCGATGATTGAGACATGGGCTTATCAAATTAGATTTAGAAAGTAATCTGTAGTGTAACGTGTTTATATTGAAAAATTTATGCTCAGACATAAAAAACGGCGAGTATCCGAAGACACTCGCCGCCAGTTAAACACCCTGCAAAATTATCAGGGGGGAGCAGGGTTTACTTAACTTTAGCGGTAATAGAATCTTTACCGCCTTTATTGTCGACCCAGGATAGCGCCAGGCTGTCCCCTGCTTTGCCACCCGTAAACTGGAATGACAGGTACGGGTTTTTCGACACCGCCCCACTCCATTGCGCCGTCATCACGGTGTTACCGTTATGTTGCGCGACGACTTCCTGAATGAAGTGCGCCGGGATTTTCTTGCCGGTTTTCTTGTCTTTGCGCAAACCCGTTTCCATAGGATGGGTAATCAGTGCTTTTACGGTAGTGGTATCACCTTTAGCACTGGCGCGAGCACGAATAGATTTAGCCATTTTCGTTACCTCGTTAAATTAATAGTTAGTTAAACACCAGTGGGGGATTAACCGCCACAGCCACCGATGGTGACTTTCACTTCTTTACGTGCGCTATACAGCTTACCGCCGGCTTTGACCACGGCAATCACGTTAGAGGTCTTACTCATTTTGATACGAGTAGAGACAAAGCCCTTGGCGGTGGAGCCCAGGACAAAATTGGCGGCCAGCGGCGTGCCATTTTTCTCCGCGATGATGCTGATATCCGAGACACCGCTCATGCCGGTTTTAACAGAAACCGGTACCACGGCACCATTTTCGGCAATATCCGGGGCTTTGATTTTGATGTCGCCACTGGGTGCAGAATCGGCTGAGCCAAAGACACCAGTCATGGCATCTTGTACGTTTTTAGCGCTAAAAGCGGCTTTAGGCCAGGCGGCGAGTACCGCACTGGGGGTTAACAGGCCCGCACCGACCGCAACCGCGACCGCTGAACTTGCCAGAGAACCCTTTAAAAATGTTCTACGTTGCATGGTTTTCCTCCAAAGAAAAGGGGGTGCTAATTTTATTATTTAGAAAGTAAGTACCCATTCAGTAACAGCATCGATATCTTTCTCAGAAAGAACGCTATGCTTACCAAATGGAATCATCATGCTATTCGGGTTCGCAGCAGTAGCATCCCAAATTTGAGCACGTAACTTAGCTTTGTCTGGGAAACGAGCTTTCATGGCCACGAAGGGTGGTCCAATGTTGCCGGCCAGGTGAGCACCTTTGTAGTCGTGACAAGCAAAACAGTTACCTTTCTTACGATTTTCAGCAACTTTTTTACCTTCTGCAATTAACGCTTCATCAGCAACAGCAAGTTGTGGTACCAAGGCCATAGAGCCTAGTAGAGCAGCAACGGTGCTTGCGGCAGCGATGATTTTGGCGGGTTTCCGCATGGTCTCCTCCTCAATCAAAATAAGGTTTAGGTTTAAGGTTCAACCCAATAGATAGATTGAATATTTTTAGTTTTAATTTGCACATTTGCTAATGTGCAAATGGCTATGCGCAATAGCATACAGGAAAGACTATAGATGGCAAGCCTTGTATGTGTAGTTTAGTTTATAAGGATTTTCTTATAAATAAATAATGGTGAGTGATTGAACAATGTAACTATCACGACTTGTTTTTTATTAGCTCTTCTTTAAAAACACGCTGCCGGGCTTCAATACGACTGCGTTGATAAAAGTCAGCCGATGGATCTTTTAATGCCAGATCAAGTTGGGTGATAGCCTGGTGTGTTTGACCTATGTGGAAATAATATTCAGCCTGAGCCTCATGTTGGTTGGCGTTATTTTTCAATTGGCCTTCAGCCTGAGCCAGTAATTGAAAGAAACCGGGATGGGTAATATTGCCATGTAGCAGGGGGGTAAGGATTTGCACGGCAGTTTTTGCCTTCTTCATTTCAAGCAGGGCTGTAATGTAGGGTAATGAAAGCGCTTCATTTTTGGGATAAAGGGATAATGCGTCTTTATATATAGTAAGCGCTTTCTGGCGATGACCAGCCAGTTTGTTGAGCTGGGCATGAGCAATCAAATAGGCAATCCGTTGCGGCTCTTGTTTTAGTAATTTACCTAAGATGTTTTCTGCTTTTGTGTATTGGGCATTTTTAATCAGTGCCAGAACATAACCATATTGTTCAGCTGTTTTATTTGCGTAACGTCCTGTTTCCAGATTTTTCTTAAAGGTGTCTGATAATTTTGTAGGTTCATTATTAGTCAGTGTCTGTAATCTGGCTTTAGTTAAATAGAAATCAAATTCATTTTTTAATCGTGCACGTTGATATTGCGATGCACGGTTTTTTGCATCAGCAATGCGATTTTCATTAACCGGGTGAGTACGCAAAAACTCAGGAGCCTGTGATCCGTATAATCTTGACTGACGCTGCAGGGCATCAAAAAAATCTCCCATACTAAAAGGATCAAAGCCAGCATCAGAAAGTAGCGCAATGCCGATGTGGTCAGCCTCTTTTTCATTCTCGCGGGTAAAGTCAATTTGTTGCTGGATAGTACCCGCCGCGAGACTGGCCACTGCAGCTTCGCCAATTTCGCTGTTGCCGCCCAACACAATAGCAGCAATGAGTGCTGCCATGATGGGAATGTTATTTTCAGACGCCAGATTGTAAGCACGTGCATGGTGACGCTGGGTAATATGGGCTATTTCATGGGCAATAACTGAAGCTAACTCGCTTTCAGATTGACTGGATAAGATAAGACCGTAATTAATACCAATAAAACCGCCGGGCAGGGCAAAAGCATTAATGTCTGAGTCATTGATAATGAAAAAAGCGAAGTCTTTATGATTAGCCTGGCTATGGGAAACCAGTTTATAACCAAGCTGATTGATATATTCTGTTACCAATGGATCATCAACAATGCCCCCGGCGCGGCGAATATTACGAATAATCGCTTGTCCCGTACGTCGTTCCTGTTCAGGGGTCATGACCGTTGCAGCGCTATCTCCAATGTCCGGCAATGCAATGCTTTGCGCGTATAGAGCAAATGAACTACTGAAGATCAAAAAAGTCGTAATATAAAGTCGTTGTAAATAGTGCATTGAAATGGGTAAATCCTGGCTGCTTGTCGTAAATATAAAGTCATCCTAATGAGACCATATATACCGGAAGGGGTTCAAAATGGCGCACTGTGAGATGCTAACTGATTTATGCTATTGACGCCAAACATTCTCGAATTTGATAGTTAAATAAACCACATATAAACAACAACTTGGATGGATTATTTAATAACTTGCCCAAAAAGATTATTCCCGAATATTTTACTTGGTTTACTAAATAATTTTGGATGGGGCTATAAAATTTTGTTGTTTTCTTAGTTTAGTTGTCATATAAGTAATATATTGATTGCTAATACACCCTTTGCGTATGTGGAGGGTGTTGTACTTTTATCCAAAAAAAGATTAAGTGAAGGAGAAACTTCCCATGTCAAATTTTGACCAAGAACTTGATGCAACTGGCCTGAACTGTCCACTGCCTATTTTACGTGCAAAGAAATCACTGGCAGGCATGTCTGCTGGTCAAGTGCTGCACATCATTGCAACCGACCCAGGTTCAGTAAAAGATTTTGAAGCTTTTGCAAAACAAACGGGCAATGAGCTGATGGAGTCTAATGAAGAAGGTGGCAAATTCACTTTCCTTATGAAAAAGTCTTAATCAACAAATTATAAAATGGCTGTCAATTTGACGGCCATTTTTTTATGAAGGTTGCCAAGTGCAAAATGACTTTATAAAAATAATCCCCCCCGTATTGGTTATGCCATCGGGGGGTATGTTTTTATGGTGTTAAAGACTGACTAGTTAATATCAATCTTAAAAAAGTAAACCTTATCATTTGGGCAATAATCCAGAGATTATGGGAATTTTGGTTGAATTTGGTTGTATTTGAGGAGGGTTAATCTAAAATAAGCTTCTGGAATCATTATCTTTAGCATGGATATTCAACCATCTGCTATAAAAAGCAAGAAGCGCACCCCTGGTGGTCTGGGTGCATGAGGATACATTCATGAGTGCTGTCACACCATTTCAACCAAGTCAGTCTGAAAATGATTATACGAACCTTAAAAACCTGTTATCTGACTATCCCGATTTAACCGAGAATGCAGATTCACACTGCTGGGATATGCTGGCAGGGGCAAAGTTACATAGCTTTGAATCCAATACCATTTTATTTTACGAAGGTATGGTTTGCGAACATTTAATGTTGATTGTTGATGGTTGTGTAAGAGTGTTTCAAGAGTCAGAAGATGGCCGTGAAGTTACGCTATATAGAGTAGAACCAGGCCAGTTATGTATCCATAATCTTAATAACCTGGTTGATGGTGTTCAGTACCCTATCAAGGCGAGAACAGAAACTGATATGCGTGGTTTGGTTATTTCCCGCCCAGCCTTTAAAAAAGCGCTGGAAGAATCCACTAGTTTCAGAAATTATGTTTTACGTACCTTGACCGGGCGTTTGTCCCACATGGTTAACCTGATTTCAGGCTTTGCTTTTGATCGTCTCGATCTTCGCGTAGCGGTCTGGTTAGCCGAGCAATTTGAACGTTCAAATGGACGGCCCATCGTGGTTACCCATCATGATGTTGCCGACGAATTAGGCACTACACGTGAAATGATCAGTCGTATTCTCAAGGATTTTGAGCATAAACGCTGTATTCAATTAGCCAGAGGAAAAATCCATTTGGTCTGTAAACACACTCTGCATTTGTTTAGTGAAGGAAAAGGAAAAGTTCGCAAAGATTTGGCGGGTTAAATGACAAACCTTGTTTGAATTTGCCGGTGAACCTGATATTTGTTTGTATATCTAAAAATTCTGGATTATATAAACGTAAAAAAACCCGGCAATGCCGGGTTTTTTGTTTTATCTCAAAGCAGAAAACCTAGAATTTCATAGTTATCCCAACTGCAAAAAGATCTACGCTAGTATCATAAACACCATTGTAGGCATCGGTACCGTTAGGATCGGTATTTACTGGAAGACCTGCAGCATATGATGTAGTGCTATTAACAGTACGACCATCAAAATCAGCCGTCATGTAACTGGCCTCCATGGTCATGTCATTCCCCATATCATGGGTAAAGCCAACGCTGTATAAAACACGATCACTATCCGGTACCCGGGCTGAGAAGTATTCCAGTTTCTGTGGTGTTGGGTCATCGCTGTATCCAAACAGCAATTTGGTTTTATCATTCAACTGATAAATTACACCGAGGCGATAGGCAGTAGCATCTTCCCAATTATTTACGCTGCTGGTGAGTACGGTACCGGATGCGTTTTTGATATCTATCTTGTCAAACGAACTCCAGCCGGTTTGTTCGATATCAAATTCAATCTGAAGTTTGTCATTAACTCTGTAGGCAGCGCCCACTTGTAACAGACTAGGCAATTCAACCGAAGTAAAAGCACCCATTGGTGGAGCACCAGCAAATGGAGGGAGAGCGGCGCTACCCTTGATATCGACATCAACACTGGTGCTATAGGATAAACCAAAACTCCAGTCATTCATTTTCGTCAGGTAACCCAGGCGCAGCCCTAAACCAGTTCCAGAACCATTAATAAATCCAGACTGTGTATTTAATACCAGTTCTCGTAAATTATAGAAATTGACACCAACAGAAAAGCTGGCTGAGTCATCAATTTTGTAGGCCATGTTGGGGTTAACGTTGACCATCTTGATTTTACTGAGTGCAGGCTCAAGCGCACTAAATACTCCAACTGTGCCGAAGACAGGGAAGGTACCTGCAGCATAGTCAGTCTCAAGACCAAACGGGGCATTAATGGCCAGACCGAATGAGAGCTTGTCATAGCCTTGAGCCATAAAGTACAGGTTAGGCACCAGGAAACTATCTTCACCGATACTGCTAAAATTACCCGCGGCTGTTGCGACATCGACATCATAACCAATGTGAGTCAAACCAGAGCTTAACGCCTTGCCGGAGTGGAATGACATAGCTGCCGGGTTATATGCCAGGGCGCCAACTTCTGTGCTGTTTGCCACCAGGGCATTGGAGGTGCCTACACCGACAGTCGATATTTCCGGAATGCGGAAACCAGATGCAATAGAAATGCCGGAATAGCTTAAAGCAAGTATGAATAATAAAGATGTATTTTTAATTTTTGAATATTGTCGTTTCATATCCGACTTTCCCCTTAATTTGATCTAGATATTTATTATTAAACCGCTAGGATTGGGTTTTATATTATTAATATGAAGTGTACATCATTTTTTTGAATACGATAAAAGAAGAAAGGTATAAACCCTACTAATATACTGGGGAAAGACTTGTGCCTATCGAAATACTCGTGATTAGGCGTTGAAAAATGATTAGCTTAATATAACAATGAATGAAACTATTCTTAAAATAGTTCGGAGTAAACTTTTTTCTTGATACTGGTTACGGTGTTTTTTAGAGCTGAAAATTGAAATATTTCACTTTATGTACCTAAACGCACTGAACTCACCCCGTAAAACCATACAAAATCGCCATTATTGAATTAGAATAGCTGATAGAAACGAGGGAAATTAGAATGAGCGACAAGAAACTTGCCATTATTGCCACTAAAGGCACACTGGACTGGGGTTATCCACCCTTCATCCTGGCGTCTACCGCAGCTGCCTTGGGTTATGAAGTACAAATCTTCTTTACCTTCTATGGCCTGCAATTATTAAAGAAAAACATGAATGTTAAGGTTAGCCCACTGGGTAATCCCGGTATGCCTATGCCAATGGGGATGGATAAATGGTTCCCGATAATTGGTACAGCGATTCCAGGTATGCAAGCCATTATGACCGCGATGATGAAATCCAAAATGAAGTCAAAAGGTGTTGCCAGTCTGGAAGATTTGCGTAGCCTTTGTCTGGAAGCCGATGTGAAAATGATCGCTTGCCAAATGACGGTTGACTTGTTTGATATGGATTCGGCAGATTTTATCGATGGTCTTGAATTTGGTGGCGCAGCAACTTTCTTTGAATTTGCTGGCGAGACAGATATTTGTCTGTATATTTAGTTAAGAAAAACAATTAAAAGTTTAAGTTATTACATACGTATGTGGAGGAGAGTCAAAATGAAGAAATTTAATAAAAGCCTGATGGCAGGGTTGGTCGCGGCCGGTTTGGTGGCCTCGTTTGGTGCGAATGCCACCAATGGTTATTTTTCCCATGGTTACGGCACAAAAAGTAAAGGCTTAGCCGGTGGTGGTATTGCCATGCCTCAGGATGCGATGGCGGCAGCGACTAATCCGGCCGGTATGGTATTTGTAGGTGAACGCATGGATCTGGGTGTGGCTTTATTTAGCCCCAATCCTCGTGGTTATACAGCGGGTACTCCAGCTGGTCTTGGGCCCTTTCCTTTATTCCCAGAAACAGTGGAGAGTGATGATGATATGTTCCTGATTCCTCACTTTGCCCGCAACTGGATGCTGGATGCAGACAGCTCAGCGGGCATAACCGTTTATGGTAATGGTGGTATGAATACCAATTACCCTAGCTCTGCAGGCGGTGGTTTTGGTGTATTTGGTGGCGGTGCGTTTGGTGGCAATCCCCAAGCAGGTGTTAACCTGGAACAGTTATTTATTAATGCTTCTTATGCGAAAAAAATTGATGCCAAATCTTCCTGGGGTGCCAGTGCGATTTTTGCCTATCAAAAGTTTAAGGCGGATGGTTTAGCAGCATTTGGTGCATTCGGACTGTCCAATGACCCAACGAAATTAACTGATAATGGCAGCGACACCTCGACGGGTTTTGGCGTCAAATTAGGTTGGCAGGGTGAGGTTAGCGAAGGCTTAACGTTAGCCGCGTCTTATCAGTCTGAAATCGGTATGTCGGAATTTGATGATTACGCAGGCCTGTTTGCCGAAAATGGTGATTTTGATATCCCTGCAACCTGGACAGTAGGTCTGGCCTATGAAATGGATTCAGATAATAGCCTGACATTCGATGTGCAGAATATTGCTTACAGCGATGTAGCCTCAATCGGAAATCCTATGATGCCTAATCTTGTATCTGGACCAGGTAATTTAGGTACAAGTAATGGTGCAGGTTTTGGTTGGGAAGATATGACTATTTATAAATTGGGTTACCAATGGACTACCAGTCCAGACTGGACCTGGCGTGTAGGTGTTAGCACAACCGATCAGCCTATTCCTGATAGTGAAGTAATGTTCAATATACTGGCACCGGGTATAGTGGAAGAACACTTCACCTTTGGTTTTACCAAGAAAACCGGTACCGATAGTGAGTTCAACTTCGCGGCTATGTACGCACCAGAAGTCGAGGTAAGAGGTGTAAACCCACTTGATGGTCAGACTGTTACCATAAGAATGCAAGAGTATGAACTGGAAGCCAGCTGGGGTTGGAAATTCTAATCTAACGTTTTTGTCAGGTTAGGAAAATAAAATAAAAGGCCATGGAAAAATTTATTCCATGGCCTTTTTAATTTTCTTAAGCCACTGAAGCTGCGCTGACTGCGTTAAAATTTTTCTTAAAATGCTCATTTATTAATATAAACTGCGCTTTTTCGAAAAATTTTGCCTTGTCATCATCAGCTTGATTGACTTAAATATGTCTTTAATAATTTATTAAAAGGGTTTGTTCAAATGAAAACTAACAAGCTTATCTCTTTTGTCATTGTGTCTTTCATGATGGTGATGACAGCAACAGCTAATGCCGATGTAAAAT
>Ga0224514_10000444_pt1 | contig 11950 bp, 12 predicted proteins | sample SF_May12_sed_USG_3_FD_169107 | JGI IMG/M metagenome (GOLD analysis project Ga0224514, IMG submission 169107) | Sediment microbial communities from San Francisco Bay, California, United States - SF_May12_sed_USGS_24 | ecosystem: Environmental > Aquatic > Marine > Sediment | place: USA... | reverse complement strand
TGCGGTTAACGCGAGGTAGCGGGAAACGGCCGCAAGGCGGGGTTACATTGGATGTCCTAAATCGGCCAACTCCTGCCATTCGCGGGCAATAAACAAACGGCAGGTTAATACTGAGAGTCGTCATTCGGGTACAGAAGGTGATTGACAGTGATCGCGCCGCGCTGATACTGGTGGGACATGACGGAAGCCCATTACCTCACAGACATACTGGTCCTGCTGGCGGCGGCAGTCGTTGCCGTCCCGTTATTTCAGCGGTTAGGCCTCGGTTCGGTACTGGGGTACCTGGCCGCCGGCGCCATTGTCGGCCCCTGGGGGTTCGGTTTCATCGACCAGGTCGAGGAAATCCGGTATATCGCCGAGTTCGGCGTCATCTTCCTGCTGTTCATCATCGGTATAGAGTTGAAGCCCGCACGCCTGTGGGCCATGCGGCGCAAGGTGTTCGGCCTGGGCACCGCACAGGTGATGCTGACCGGGCTGGTCATCGCCGGCCTGGCCCTGCTGTTCGACCAGTCGCTCAGGACGGCCGTGATCATCGGTTTCGGGCTGGCGCTCTCCTCGACGGCGTTTGGCCTGCAGATTTTGAACGAGCGAGGTGAAATGGGGACGGGTCACGGTCGCACGGCATTTTCCGTGCTGCTGCTGCAGGACCTGGCCGTGGTACCGCTGCTGATGCTGGTGTCACTGCTTGCAGCGGATACCTCGCTGCTGGAGGGCATCGAGTTCGCGGTACTGGAAGCCGTGCTCGTCATTGCCTTCGTCATCCTCATCGGACGGTTTTTCCTGTCACCGATCCTGCGGCTGGTGGCGACCAGCCGGACGGCGGAGGTGTTCACCGCCGCGGCCGTGTTCGCGGTGCTGGGCACCGCCTGGCTAATGGAGGAAGTGGGTCTGTCGCTGGCGCTAGGCGCATTTCTTGCCGGGCTGATGATGGCGGACTCCCATTACCGGCACCAGGTAATTGCCGACATCCAGCCGTTTCGAGGCATCCTGCTTGGTCTGTTTTTCATGGGCGTCGGGATGTCCATCGATTTTGGCCTGCTCGGCAGGCATGGCGTTGTGATTGCCGGACTGGTGTTGGGCCTGCTGCTGATCAAGTCCGTCATCCTCTGGGTCCTGTGTCGGCTCACGGGTGTCGGCACACCGGATGCCACGCGGGTGTCACTGTTGCTGTCGCAGAGTGGTGAGTTCGGCTTCGTGCTGTTCGGGCTGGCCGCCATAAGTGGCATCCTGGCGGAGGATCTTTTTCAATTTCTGGCTCTGGTAATTGCGCTGACCATGGCCACAACGCCGTTGATGGTGAATCTCGGCGAATACATCAACAGGCGCCTGACCCAGGCGTCCGACCGGCACGATGTCAGTACCAACCATATTGATACGGGGCAGCCACATGTCATCATTGCCGGCTTCGGCCGCGTGGGACGGCGGGTGGCAAGGATCCTGCAGGCCGGGAATGTGCCTTATCTCGCCATCGATAGAAATGCAGACCGCGTGCTGGACGGCAGGCGGGAAGGCTTCTCGGTCTTCTACGGTGACGCCAGTCAGGTCGATGTGCTGAAGGCAGCAGGTGCCGGACAGGCCGGTGCTCTGGTATGCACGCTTGACCAGACCGCGCCTGCCGTGCGGCTGGTCAATATCCTGCGACAGCATTATCCAGGCATCTCCATCCACGCACGCGGGCGTGACTGGCAACACTGTGAGCAGCTGTTGAAGGCCGGGGCAACCATTGCCATTTCGGAAACACTGGAAGCGAGCTTGCAGCTCGGTGGAGCGGTGCTCAGCACCATGGGCATCATTGAAGAGGATGCCGCCGCGCTAATAGAGTCGCACCGCAAGAAATATTATGGATAAGCTGGCAACGGCCATCGCCCGGTTCAGGGGTGCAGGGCGAGCAATGATAGTTGGTTGCCAACGCTGGAAGTTGACTGTTGAAGCAAACAGCGTCAGATAATTCTCCCTTGAGTAGCATATTGGAGGGAGTGCCTGTTGATATGCATACTAGTTAGATCCGGACGGATATGGAGATGTCCAATGCAAATCATCACGCACGGTCAAGGCTTGTGCCTATGCTTGCGTTGATCATGAGGAACGACACAGGTGCCGGTTGTTTCCGTTGTATTGCCGGCCAGGTCGCGGGCCGTGGCTGTAATGCTATAGATACGGCCAACACCACCACCTGAACGTTCGGCGCGTAAAAACACCTCACCATTTTCAATGACGATACTGCCGTCCTGATTGTCGGCCTCATTACTTGCCCCCTGTAATGACAGGGAGTCGATGCCGGATAGCACATCCTCGGCAGCCACCGAGGCTACGTGCACCATCTTCCCGTTGACTGGCCAGAGCGTGCAGTCATTGTCGGGAAGCCCGGTTATCACTGGCACGGTTTTATCAATATTGACGATGACTCCCAGGCTTGCCGAGTTGCCTGCCAGGTCTGTCGCAGTGCCGATAATTTCCTGAGCAGCACCTTCCTGTGATACCAGGACCGACGAACCGGTGGACGCAACACCCGACAGATCATCACTTGCTTAGGGATAAACGGGGTATTTCAGAGGGCCTGAAGCGGTCTCAGTACCGATTGGTGATTATAAGCATGTGTCTAAGGGTAGGGGCTGAGCCAGGCAGCTTGTTACTGCATGGATGCGTAGCAGCAGGGCGCCACTAGTCTTTCTCGAAGTCCAGTGACAGGGAGTTGATGCAGTAGCGCTGCCCGGTCGGTGCCGGGCCATCCTCAAACACATGACCGAGATGGGCGTCGCAGCGGGCGCACTCTACCTCGATGCGTACCATGCCATGACTGGTGTCGGTGCGGGTCGTGATGTTTTCAGAATGACCCATGCGCACAAAACTTGGCCAGCCGCTGCCCGAGTCAAACTTGTCGCTGGAATGAAACAGTTTGGCGCCGCAGCAGGAGCACGTGTAGGTGCCGTCTTCCTTACGGTCGAGATGGTGCCCGGTGAATGGCCGTTCGGTACCCTTGCAGCGTGTGACCTGGTATTGCTCCGCACTCAACTGCGCGCGCCATTCCTCATCGGTCTTGCTGATCTTGTCAGTCATCCGGGTTGATGTTGCCGCCGCCGGTAATGATTGACGCGGGTTGCTGTCCGTGCTTTTCCAAAAATTCCCTGGCGGTGGCGATACCGATCTCGGCTTCTGCACGGCCGGTCAGGTCCGGGTTCTCGCGTGCCTCGGTCTCGGCCCAGTGCAGGAATTCCCTGACCTCGGCGATTTGCTGCCCTGCAGGCAGTGATTTCAGGTAGTCACTGGGGCGAGCCTTGATGCGGTTCCCTTCCACGACCTCGAGATTGAACAGCAGTTTCACGATGCGGGCTCCGATTCATTCTGCGTGCCGGTTTTGTGCAGTGCGGGATGTATGCGTACGGTCTTGACCATATTTTCCCTGATCTGCAGGATGTCGACCGGGTGGTTATCCATCAGCAGGCTGGTATTGGTGTCCGGGATCATCTCGAGTTCCTCGATGATCAGTCCGTTCAGCGTCTTGGGGCCGTCCGTAGTGAGTGACATGTGCAGGGCGCTGTTGAGTGTGCGGATGCTGACAGAGCCGTCCACCAGCCAGGTGCCATCTTCCTGTGGCTGGATGTCATCTGTATGTGCGGACGGGTCGGAAGTGAATTCACCGACGATTTCCTCCAGCAGGTCTTCCATGGTGACCAGGCCCTGGATATCACCGTATTCGTCCACGGCAAAACCGATGCGGCGGCGCTCACGCTGGAAATTCAGCAGTTGCCGGTTTAGCGAGGTGCTTTCCGGGATAAAGTAGGGTTTGCGCGCAATATCCAGCAGGGCGGCATGATCGAGTTCGTCGCGGTAAAGCAGTGGTAGCACATCGCGCATGTGCAGGATGCCGATGACTTGGTCGATGTTTTCCCGGTACAGCGGCATGCGTGTGTACTGGCTGTCCGTCAGTGTCTTGCTGATGGTGTCCCAGCCGTCGTTGATGTCGATGGCGGTGACCTCGTTGCGCGGTACCATGATGTCTTCCACGGTGACATTCTCAAGGTCCATCAGGTTCAGCAGCATCGAGCGATGACGCTCGGGTATCATGGCGCCGGCCTCTATCACCACGGTGCGCAGTTCTTCCTTGGTGAGCGCCTGCGAGGTGCTATCCTCCGGTGAGACGCCCATCAGTTTCAGCAAGCCATTGGCAATTACATTTACCACCCATACCAGCGGGTACAGCAGCTTCAGCAAGGGGACATAGACGAATGAGGCCGGAAACGCGATGCGTTCCGGGTGCAGCGCGGCCAGCGTCTTCGGGGTGACCTCGGCAAACAGCAGGATGACGATAGTCAGCACCATGCCGGCGGCAAAGATAAAGCCGGCGTCGTTATAGATGCGCAACGCGATCAGCGTCATCAGTATGGAGGCAAGAATGTTGACGAAGTTGTTGCCCAGCAGGATCAGGCCGATCAGGCGGTCCTGGCGTTGCAACAGCCGCTGTACACGCAGGGCGCCGGCATGCTTCTTGTCGGCCAGGTGACGCAGGCGATAGCGGTTGAGCGTCATCAGGCCGGTTTCGGAACCGGAAAAGAAAGCGGACAGCAGTATCAGGAAAACAAGTGCCGCAAGCAGCACGCTAAGGGGGGTGTCGTCCAAACGGGGACAGCCTCATGTTGGGGGTCAGGGGTGTATTTTACGCAAATCCGCCTGTCATGTCAGGTGAGCTGCTGCGGCGCGGAACCTCCTGCCGGAATGCCGCGCACGTGCGGGTTAGCGCGAGAGCACCAGTTCCAGCACGAACTTGCTGCCGAAGTAGGCCAGCATGAGAAAGATAAAGCCGCCGATAGTCCAGCGAATAGCGGTGCCCCCCCGCCAGCCGAAGCGCCAGCGTCCCCAGAGCAGAACACCGAAGATTCCCCAGGCCATGATCGAGAGCGCGGTCTTGTGCACCAGGTGCTGGGCAAAGATATCCTCCAGGAACAGTGCGCCGGTAACCAGTGACAGTGTCAGCAGGGTGAAACCGATGGCGATCATCTGGAACAGCAGGTTTTCCATGACCTGTAGCGGAGGCAGGGCGCGAATGAACCCGCCCGGCTTACGATTGAGCAGGTGGCGGTCCTGGATGGCGAGCAGGACGGCCTGCACCACTGCCAGACCCAGGATGCTGTAGGCCAGCAGCGAGGTCAGGATATGCGTATCGAGCTGCCATGCGCTGGCGTCGGTGAGAATGTGCTGCGCCGGCCAGGCCAGGATCAGGCCGATGCTGAGCGCGGCCAGGGGAAAGACGCAGATGCCAAGATTTTCCACTGGCTCGAATACGCTGGCCGACACCAGTAACAGTGCCGTGGTCAGTGCGATCAGCGATGCCGCGTAGAAAAAGCCCAGGTTTAACCCGCTGTCCTGCAAGATGCCCGGATAGAGAAAGAAGGCGTGGATTATCACTGCCCCGAGACTGACGAGGAGGATCGTGATGCGCTGGCAACCCGGAGCCTCCGGGCCGCGCGCCAACCGTCTGACCAGCAGGATGCTGGCCAGCAGGTAGAGGAATATCGAGAGTGTGCCGGGCAGAGTGGGAACCATGGCGGCATCATCGCATAACTGTCGCGGGCATTGAAGGGCCGGCGAGCGGGCTGCTGCAGGCGCCGGTTTTCCAGTTATAATTCGCCTCTGGCCTCGTGGGTCTGAACATTACCGGAACCTTAGATCATGTTTGACAATCTTTCTGAACGGCTCTCGAAAACCATCAGGAACCTGCGTGGCCAGGGCCGACTGAGCGAGGAAAATATCAAGGATGCCCTGCGCGACGTGCGCATGGCGTTGCTTGAGGCCGATGTCGCGCTGCCGGTGGTGAAGGAATTTACTGAACGGGTGCGTGAACGCGCCATGGGCAAGGACGTGCTGAAGAGCCTGACGCCGGGTCAGACCCTGGTCAAGGTGGTCAGCGATGAGCTGGTGCACGTCATGGGTGATGCCAACGATGCCCTCAACCTCAGCGTGCAGCCGCCGGCGGTGATACTGATGGCCGGTCTGCAGGGGTCGGGCAAGACCACCAGTTCTGCAAAGCTGGCGCGCATGCTGCAGGAGCGCGAGAAGAAATCTGTCATGCTGGCCAGCTGCGATATCTACCGGCCGGCAGCCATTGATCAGCTGAAAACGCTGGCGCAAGAAGTGGGTGCGGTGTTTTTCCCGAGCCATGCCGGCGAGGATCCGGTAGCCATTGCCAACGCGGCGGTGGCGCAGGCGCGCAAGCAGCATGTCGATGTCGTGATTATCGATACCGCCGGGCGCCTGCACATCGACGACGACATGATGAACGAGATCAGGTTGCTGCATACGGCTGTCAGCCCGGTCGAGACACTGTTTGTGGTCGATAGCATGACCGGACAGGATGCTGCCAACACCGCGCGCACATTCAATGACGTGTTGCCACTGACCGGTGTGATCCTGACCAAGACCGATGGCGATGCGCGCGGCGGTGCGGCGCTGTCAATCCGCTCGATCACCGGCAAGCCGATCAAGTTTATCGGTGTTGGCGAAAAGACCGAGGCGCTGGAGCCGTTTTATCCGGACCGCATTACCTCGCGCATTCTCGGTATGGGCGATGTCGTCAGCCTGGTCGAGGAGGCGGAACAGAAAGTCGACAAGGAAGCGGTGGCGAAACTTGCCGGCAAGATCACCCGCGGCAAGGGGTTTGACCTGAATGATTTTCGCGATCAGCTGGACCAGATGCTGAACATGGGCGGGCTGACTGGATTGATGGACAAGTTGCCGGGCATGGGGCAACTGCCGAAAAATGCCATGGCGGATGACAGCCAGGTGCACCGCATGAAGGCGATTATCAATTCCATGACCCCGCATGAGCGCGGTCGCCCGGGTGTGATCAATGGCTCGCGCCGGCGTCGTATCGCGGCCGGTTCCGGCACCCAGGTGCAGGACGTGAACCGTCTGCTCAAGCAGCATCTGCAGATGCAAAAGATGATGAAGAAGATGTCAAAGGGCGGTATGAGCAAGCTGCTGCGTGGCATGAAGGGCAAGGGACCGATGGGTATGCCGTTCTAGGCTGCCCGATAGCGGTAGGATTTTCAGACGCGCAAATAAAAACGGTGGCCTGGGCCACCGTCAAACACTGCGCGAATCGGATACTTTATTTGTGTTGTTTTGTTTTCTGTTTCAGAAAATACCGTTGCGCAAACTATTTATTATTGTGTGCAATGAGCTCTTGTTCTACAGATGGTGCATCCTCCCCCAACAGTTCTGTGTCTTCTCTGCTCACTGGGGGTTAAAGCAATTGCTGTGCCATCCGCAAAAAAACACTGGAATTGAAAGGGTTGTAGTTGTGGCACTGGCCGGGCGAGAGACGCCTGGGCACCATGCGTAAGAAATGCCGACAAGCCCGGTACCGTAGTTGACCGGTAACGTGTCGGGAATTCCCTTAATTTACAATAACAAAGCGTCAGATATTTGGCCGAGCATTGGCTGATATGATCTGTAATCTATTTCGACACTGGCTGACAATACTGTCATTCGCGGCGCAGACAGGGTTTCACAGTTAATTGCCTGCATTCGCTTCACTTTTCCGGAAAATCGCGTAAAATTGCCCGGCTTTCAACAGGTGTTCTCCGCGATCAGACAGCGGGACCGTAAATTTCAGAGGAAAGATCAGATTATGGTGACGATCAGAATGTCACGTGGTGGCGCGAAAAAGCGTCCCTTCTACCACATCGTGGTAACCGATAGCCGTAACCGCCGTGACGGACGCTATCTTGAACGGATCGGTTTCTTCAACCCGGTGGCAACCGGTGGTGAAGTCCGTTTGCGTATAGACAGCGAACGCGCCGCACACTGGACCAGCAAGGGTGCGCAGGTGTCGGAACGGGTGGCCCGTTTGCTGAAGGAACAGCCGGCGCAGTAAGTTCGGCTTTCCGTTGGACAGTATGTCCGGGAACGACAGCCCTGTAACCGGCGCCCCGCAGGCAGACGATCTGCTGGTGATGGGGCACCTCGCAGGGCCGTACGGGGTCAAGGGCTGGTTGCGCGTCGCACCCTGTACCAGGGAGTTGACCGCGTTGCTGGAGTATTCGCCCTGGTACCTGTACAGCAAGGGTGAGTGGCAGCCGGTGAAACTGCTGCAGGGCAAACCCCATGGCAAGGGACTGGTCGTGCAGTTGGCACAATGCAACAACCGTGAACAGGCCGCCGCCCTGAATGGAACGAAGATCGGCGTTTACCGCAGCGAGTTACCGGAAACGGCGGCGGATGAATATTACTGGGCCGACCTGGTTGGTTTGCGGGTTATCAACAGTGACGGTGCGCTGCTTGGTACGGTTCACCACCTGATTGAAACCGGCGCAAATGATGTGCTGGTCGTCAGGGGCGAGCAGGAATACCTGGTGCCGTTTATCGTCGGGCCGGTTATCAAGACGGTCGACATCGATCAGCAGCTGATCCGGGTCGACTGGGATACGGATTACTGAGCGGCACGATGATGCGAATCGATGTCGTGACATTATTCCCGGAGATGATTCGGGAGCGCAGCAGTCAGGGCATACAGGGCCGGGCGCTGGCGCAGGGAATACTGGAGCTGGCCACCTGGAATCCACGCGATTTCAGTACGGATAAGCACCGTAATGTCGATGACCGGCCTTACGGGGGCGGTCCCGGCATGGTGATGCAGGTGCAGCCGCTGTGCGCGGCCATTAGTGCGGCACGGGCTGCCGGTCCGCAGGCAAGCGTGATTTACCTGTCACCGCAGGGACAGCGTTTCACACAGGACAGGGCGCGTGAGCTGGCACAACAGGAACGCATTATCCTGGTGGCCGGACGCTATGAAGGCATCGATGAGCGCATTATCGAGCTGGAAGTGGATGAAGAGCTGTCTGTCGGTGACTATGTCCTGAGTGGCGGCGAGTTACCGGCGCTGCTGGTAATGGATGCGGTGACGCGGTTATTGCCCGGTGCGCTGGGTGATGCAGATTCTGCGCAGGAGGATTCCTTTATGGATGGCCTGCTGGACTACCCGCACTACACCCGTCCTGAAGAGATCGACGGCATGCGGGTACCGGATGCCCTGCTGGGTGGTAACCACGCGGCCATTCGACGCTGGCGTCACAAGCAGGCGCTGGGACGGACCTGGCAGCGACGGCCGGACCTGCTGGCGAAACTGCAGCTGGATGCCGAACAGCAAACGCTGTTGAATGAATTTATTGATGAATACAAGTCGGGCAATTGAGTGATCAATAGCCCATTTCTGGAACCAGAGGATTGAGCAATGAGCAACATTATCGAACAGCTTGAGCAGGAACAGTTACGCCAGGATATCCCGGACTTCAGCCCAGGCGATACCGTCATCGTAGACGTCAAGGTCAAGGAAGGGGAGCGTGAACGTTTGCAGGCGTTTGAGGGTGTGGTGATCGCCAAGCGTAATCGTGGCCTGAACTCGGCATTTACCGTGCGCAAGATTTCCCACGGTGAGGGTGTTGAACGTGTGTTCCAGACCCACAGTGCCGCGATCGGCTCGATCAAGGTGAAGCGTCGTGGTGATGTGCGCCGTGCCAAGCTGTATTACCTGCGTGAACTGTCTGGTAAGGCCGCACGTATCAAGGAAAAACTCTAGCCGCTACGGATTTTTCACCAATCGGTTTACAATGACGGGCACCCTGGATCAGGGTGCCCGTTTTTGTTTGTGGAGGCGTTATGAAGCAAGTGTCACGCGGAGCGGAAACAAATGGCCATCAGGTCACGTATTCACTGGTAATGGACTCGCCACTCGGGCGCCTCGGTATCTGCCTGCAGGACGAGGCAGTGTGCCGGATCGATTACCTGCCCCCCGGGACGCCCTGCCAGCACAGCGACAGTGCCGCGGCACGCCGTGCAGTCGATGAGCTGCAGCACTATTTTGCCGACACCCGGCACCTGTTTGACCTGCCTGTGGTGATGCAGGGCACACCTTTCCAGCAACGCGTATGGCAGGCGCTACGCGACATTCCCGCCGGCGAGACCCGCAGCTACGGACAGCTGGCCGCACAGCTGGGTAGTGGCGCGCGTGCCGTGGGCAATGCCTGTCGTCATAACCCGGTATCGATTGTGGTGCCCTGTCACCGGGTGGTGGGCGCTAGCGGCCTGGGTGGTTATAGCGGCCACACGCAGGGCCCTGTATTGCGGCGCAAGTCCTGGTTGCTGGCGCATGAAGGGGTGCTGCCCGGGGACTTGAAAAACGACCGCAGCGCCCCAATAAATCGAAAACATTCAGAATTTGCCAGGAGTAGTCACGCATGACGGTTGATAGCCAGAAAGAAACCCTTGAATTCCAGACCGAGGTGAAGCAGCTGCTGCACCTCATGATTCATTCTCTGTATTCCAATAAGGAAATCTTCCTGCGCGAGCTGGTCTCGAATGGCTCCGACGCCTGCGACAAGCTGCGTTTCGAGGCACTTGCCAACGACAGCCTGTACGACGGTGACACGCAGCTTGGTATTCGCATCGACTTCGACAAGGATGCGCGTACCGTTACCATTACTGACAGCGGCATCGGCATGACGCGCGATGAGGTGGTCGACAATGTCGGCACCATCGCGAAATCCGGCACGCGCCAGTTCTTCGAGTCACTGACCGGCGACCAGGCAAATGACACGCAACTGATCGGCCAGTTCGGTGTCGGTTTCTATTCTGCATTCATCGTTGCGGACAAGGTCACACTGACCACGCGTCACGCCAGCCTGCCGGCTGAACAGGGTGTGCGCTGGATCTCGGGTGGAGATGGCAGCTACACACTGGAAACGGTGGAGAAGGCGACGCGTGGGACCGAGATCGTGCTGCACCTGCGCGCGGACGAAGATGAGTTCCTTGACGGCTACCGGCTACGCAACATCATTCACAAGTACTCCGATCACATTCCGTTGCCCATCGAGATGAAGAAGCAGGCGGCCGGTGACGAGGAAGCAAGCGATGAGTACGAGGCCGTCAACAAGGCCTCTGCACTGTGGACGCGCCCGCGCAGCGAGATCACGGACGAGGAATACACGGAATTCTACAAGCATGTAGCGCATGACTTCGAAGACCCGATGCGCTGGGTGCACAGTCATGTCGAGGGCTCGCAGGCCTACAAATCACTGTTTTATATCCCGGCGCGTGCGCCGTTTGACCTGTACGACCGCGATAGCCGGCATGGCATCAAGCTGTACGTGCGCCGTGTATTCATCATGGACGATGCCGAGCAGCTGATGCCGTATTACCTGCGTTTCGTGCGGGGCCTGGTCGATTCCGACGACCTGCCGCTGAATGTTTCCCGCGAGATCCTGCAACACAACAAGCTGATTGATACCATCCGCGCCGGTTCCGTGAAGAAGGTGCTGGGCCTGCTGGAGAACATGGCGAGCGACAAGCCGGAGCTGTACGCGACGTTCTGGAAGCAGTTCGGCAATGTCATGAAGGAGGGGCCGGGCGAGGACCATGCCAACCGCGAGCGCATCGCGAAGCTGTTGCGTTTTGCGAGTAGCGCAACGGACGACGAACAGCAGGATGTCTCGCTGGACGATTACATCAGCCGCATGAAGGATGGCCAGGAAAAGATCTACTATGTGACCGCCGACAGTTTTGCCGCGGCAAAAGACAGTCCGCATCTGCAGATTTTCCGTCGCAAGGGTATTGAGGTGCTGCTGTTGTCCGACCGCGTCGACGAATGGCTGGTGTCACACCTGAACGAATACGATGGCAAGCCGCTGGCATCGGTGGCCAAGGGCGAGCTGGATCTCGACAAGCTGGCCGACGAGGCAGAGAAGGAAGCCGCGAAAAAGACCGAGGATGAATTTGCCGACCTGGTCAAGCGCATGCAGGAAGCACTGGATGCGCGTGTCAAGGAAGTGCGCGTCAGCCGCCGCCTGACCGAGTCACCCTCCTGCCTGGTAATGAATGAGCAGGATATGGCCGTGCACATGCAGCAGATGCTCAAGCAGGCCGGACACGAGGTGCCGGTGACGTTGCCGGTACTGGA
>Ga0224514_10000442_pt1 | contig 11953 bp, 15 predicted proteins | sample SF_May12_sed_USG_3_FD_169107 | JGI IMG/M metagenome (GOLD analysis project Ga0224514, IMG submission 169107) | Sediment microbial communities from San Francisco Bay, California, United States - SF_May12_sed_USGS_24 | ecosystem: Environmental > Aquatic > Marine > Sediment | place: USA... | reverse complement strand
GGCAGAAATCTTGTATCGAGAGGTATTCGACAATCTGAAGCAGAACTGATGCTAAGTAATGATATAACACAAGTTGTGGAACAGTTGTCTAAACATATACCTAGGTGGAAGGAGTTATCAGCACAGCGTAAGGAAGTGTTAATAAGTATGTGTTTTAATATGGGAATTGTTAAGTTGTTAGAGTTTGAGAAGATGATTGAAGCAATAAGAGATGATAATCCGGCTGAAGTAGCCGTGCAAATGCTAGACTCTAAATGGGCACGACAGGTTGGATTTCGTGCAGTAGAGTTAGCTGAACAGTACGCAGGAGGTTAAGATGGATTGGTTTGTATTTTATGTTGTACTCTTTGTGGGTGGTTCTGTTGTAGAGCATTTCTTCCCTTATGTGACTAAAACTATAGAGTTTTCTAAGAAAGCAGTAGCTTGGGTGAAAGGGTTTCGCAGATGAAGAAGTTACTATTAGGTGTATTAATGTTAAGCCTAGTGGGTTGTGGTGGTCTTTATAAAGCCAGAACTACTGTTACTGTTCCCAAGAAGATTACTTTCGCTCCTTCTGCTGTAGCTGTAGAGTATCATTATGGTGATATACTCGTGGACCAGAATCAGTATGAAAGTCCCTCTATAGATGCTGTTAACCAAAGAGTTGATGTTAATGTTGGAGGTGCAGGGAGTATTGGATTCGCTTTTACTTCCCCCGGAACAGACTGTGCATTAGTTACCCCTACAGAAGTAATACCTATTGCAGCATTAACTACTACCACAGATACTCCTATTTCTTTAGCACTTTTAACAGAGTTAAATAATAACCTTCTATTGTCAGGTTCAGTAGTTAGGATGTGTATACAGGTAATTAATACAGATGTTGCTAATCCTATAGACATAGAGATTACCGCAACAATAACAGTTTCATCAACTACGAGTATATAGTATGAGTCTACCAATTATAGGAACAATCGCAGGAGTATTTAATAATCTTACTGGTGTTGTGTCTGAACTTGTTGAGGATAAGGATAAACGTAACGAGATACTAGCTCGTATTAGGGAGAGCGAGAATAAGCTTGCGGTTACTATTGTAAGTACTACTACTACCCCAAAGGCAGATGCTTTTGTTAAAATATCGTATGCGTTTATACCATTCTTCAGACCAATAGGTAGTGCAGCTATGACAGTATTTGCAGCCTACGCTTACTTAAGTGGGATAGTATTACCAACAGAACTTCAAGTTATATTCGGTAGTGCTTTCCCCGGATGGATGTATTCACGACATGTAGATAAGAAGAATGGTAAGTAGTGAATTCTGTTATAGATAAAACAATCACAAAAACTCTAATAGAAGATGAATTTGGAAGAAGGGCAGATTTCACTGTAGGGGAGAAGAGTACCAAGAAGATTGTTCCTAATCTTAATATCTCCTTTGATTGTGCTTCTGGTAGAGAAGAGTACTTTCTGAATCTTAATCGTAGAGGTGTAGCTGTAACTGATGAGAAAGAGACCTATACTTCAGAGAAGCTTGCTCTAAAAGTTGGGGACCAAACAGATACTTGGTATGTAGATGCAGAGGGAGATTTTAAATGGGATATAGTATTTGATAAAGACCCCAGAGTAGCAACAGGAATCGACCATACAGTAACATGGGATTTACTTCACTCTGCTGGACTTGTATTCTATTATCAGGATACACTAGAGGTTGAGTGGGAAATACAGAATATTGATGGATTTATATTAGGACAGAATCGTACTGATTTTCTTGCTAACACAGTAAGACCCGATAAAGTAGTTGGTTCATATGCTATATATGGAGACAAGAAAAACCATATAAAAGGGGAAGCTAACTATGGTTGTGGTAAGGTTGCTCATATCTATAGACCACTTTGTATTGACGCTATTGGTAAACAGTTCTGGGGTGTTCTAAGTATAGTAGATAGTGTTTTAACTATTACTATACAATCTAATGATTTAGATACAGCAATCTATCCGTTAACTCTTGACCCTACTATCGGCTATAATACTGCAGGTGGGACAAATACTGTTTCTACAGATTTTGATGTTGTTACAAGGTTTAATTCAGCAGGAGCAGGAGATGCAAATCCTGGAACTATATACTTTTATGGACAAGAGTGGAGTACATTTAATGATATACTATCTGCAGTATGGGATGATAATGCTGGTACAGTAAGAAACCAAGCAATATTATCTAGTACTACTCCTACAGTAGTTATGGATGCTACTGTTCAGTGGCAAAGTGCTGCTATTACGTGGACAGGAATAGCTGCTTCTACTGATTATTTTATAGGGGGAGCTTATGAAGGGTCTCGTCTTTATTATGATACTGCAACGTCTGGATACGAAGATACAGAAGGGTACTCAAGAACTTATGATGCCACTCTAAATGACCCTTGGCCTTCTGGTAGTGACCCTCTTGCTTGGGAGGTCAGTTGCTATTTAGATTATACAGCAAGTGGTGGTACTACGTTGAATGAAGGAACATTACTAATGATGGGGGTAGGAATATAAATGGCAGATAATACAACTCTTAATTCAGGTAGTGGTGGAGATACTATAGCTACCGATGATATAGCTGGAGTAAAACACCAGAGAGTAAAAATAGAGTACGGAGTAGATGGTTCTGCTACAGATGTTAGTGATACTAATCCACTTCCTATAGATGATGCAGGTGGTTCACTAACTGTTGACGGAACAGTAACTGCTGAATTAAGTGCTACAGATAATGCAGTACTAGACCAATTAGAGTTGAATACTAGCTATGGAGATAGTACTGGAGGTGGTACAGAGGCTGCTGCTTTAAGAGTAACTATAGCCAATGATAGTACTGGTCTTGTTAGTATTGACGATAATGGTGGTTCTATTACAGTAGATGGGACTATCTCAGAAACTAATTCTGCTGCTATATTAGCTGATACTGCTAACATGGACACTAATCTTGGCACTCTTGCTGGTGCAGTTACGGGCACTGAGATGCAAGTAGATGTAGTTGCTCCATTACCAGCAGGTACAAACAATATAGGTGATGTAGATATTGCTTCCTCAGTAGCTCTTGATGTATCCGCAGCTACTGTTACTGTTGACCTCGGGGCTAATAATGATGTAGTATCTGCTGGAGATATAGCACATGATGCTGCTGATAGCGGTAACCCAATAAAGACAGGCTCTAAAGCTGTATTATTTAATTCCTCTGCTCCTCCTAATGCTGCTGCAGCGGAAGGAGATAGAGTAAATCATATTGCAGATGAGTATGGTAGGCAATACGTAGAAACTACCCACCCTAATTATTGGGATGCTAGTGTTGATTACGCTGTTGCTCAAACTAATACCACTGTAAAAGCTGCACCGGGAGCCGGACTTAGTTTGTACATAACTGATATTATCATATCTAATGGGGCTACCGCAGGAAATATAACACTATTAGATGGGTCTGGTGGCACAGTTCTCTTAGAAATTTATCCAGCTATTAATGGTGGTCTTACTCATAGTTTTAAATCTCCTATTAAACTTACAGCTAATACTCTTTTAGCTATTACTTCAACTACAGTTACAACACACTCAGCTACTGTAGCAGGATTCATAGCACCATAATATGGCTATCTTATCTTTACTACCCAATCTCAATATGGGAGGTGGTTCTGCTGTAGTACCTGCTCCAGCATATAATAAAGAGATTCTTACTTTACAAATAGGTGGAGATTTAGGTATAACACTGGGACTTAAAACAGCACATTCGGCTTTAATAACTGAACTTGAGGCTTTTGCCTTTATGATGGGAAATGGCTAGTAATACATTTAAACAATTAGGGCAAGCAAGAGAGAATAGTACTAGTGCAGTTAGTGTGTATTCTCCCCCAGCCTCGACAGAGACAGTAATTAAATCTATCTTAATTGCTAATACTTCTGGTGCAGATGCTATTATTAGAATGTTTGTAGATGATGATGGTACTACTTATGATGAATCTACAACTATTGCTTGGGATGTAAATATTCCAGCAGATACTGTGTGGGATAGAGAAGTGACAATATGTATGAATAATTCTGCTGGTAATTTTGCTTATAGGTCTAGTGTAGCTAATGCTTTAACAATAACCTTATTTGGATTGGAGCAAGCATGAGTAGTAGAATAATCCCGGAAGTACCACTAGATTTTGATTTAGAGCTTTCTAGGGGAAGAATCCCCGGTATGTCAAGAGTTAATAAGTTTGGTAGAAACTCTGATGTAGATACTGGTACTATTCCAGAGGATGTTTGGGATGCTGGTGGACTACATGTTCCTCCTACCGCAGCTAGAACACATGATTTAGTCTCTTCATCTGTTAATGATGTAGGTAGTTTAGTTTCGAGTGGAACTATTACTGGGGGTAGTACGACTAGTTTAGAAGATTCTGGTGCAGATTTTGTTACAGACGGAGTGGCTATAGGAGATACTGTTATAGATGATACTACTATGGAGCATAGCATTGTTACTGCGGTTGCTGCTACTACACTTACTACACATGTTACAAGACATGGTGCAGCCTTTATATCGGGGGATACTTATAGAATTGTGAACCCTTCTTCTACAGGGGTTGCTGTTGTCCATGTATATGGTCTGGGTTCTGATATGACAGAACAAGAAGAATTTATAATAATGAATGGTACTACTAATGTTCCTACTGTTAGTACCTATTGGAGAATTTATAGGATGCATTCTGATGGTGCTGTAGACAGAAACACTTCAAATGTTGGAAATATTACTGCTACTGCACAAACAGACGCAACTGTAACAGCACAAATAACTGCTGGAAAAGGACAAACACTTATGGCGGTGTATACTGTTCCTGCTGGTAAAACAGCTTTTATGAGGAGTATGAATGCGTCTATAAATAAACAAGGTGCTACTGTAGGAGCTATGGCTGATGTAGAACTTTGGGTTACTCCTTTTGCTACTATAGGTGCTTCTGGTAGTAGACTAGCTGACTACTTTGGTATAGCAGTAGATGGAAGTAGTTATGTACCTAGAATATACTCTCCTCCTAAGTGTTTTGAAGAACAAACAGATATATGGGTTAGAGTAGAGAGTGTAACAGATAGTAATACAGATATTTCAGCAGGATTTGATTTAATATTAGTTAATAATTAAGAGGATAAATGGCTAGACATATATATCAAGGAAGTTCAGAAGACCAGAATGGAACTATAATTCCATCTGCTACTATCTCAGTATTCTTAGCTGGTACTGCAACTGCTGCTAGTATCTATACAGCTTCTGCAGGTGGCTCACCAGTTAATAGTGTTACCTCAGATTCAAATGGGGCTTTTAGTTTCTATGTAGATGATACTGATTATATTAGTAGTCAACTGTTTAAGATTACTCTTACAAAGACAGGGTTCTCTAGCCAAACATTTGATGATATAGACATTATAGAGCATAGTTCTATAATACAAGATACTTCTGGTAATCTAGGTATTGGAGGAGTAACACCAGTTTCAGCGTTAACACTACCACAAGAAGACGATGCAATTACTCCAACCCTATCTTTTGGTGATGGTGATACTGGATTTTATGAGAATGCAGATGATTCTATTACATTTTCTTCTCTAGGAGTAGCTAGATTACATTTAACTACAGACGGTTTTCAGGCCAATTCCGCCACTGGTCCTCGTATAAGAAATCTTGCTACTACTTCCACAACACCTGTGTTTTGCCCAAATAAAGCAGATACAGATACTGGTATTGGTAGTGCAGCAGCGGACCAACTTAGTCTTATAGCTGGTGGGTCTGAAGCATTTAGAGTAGACTCAAATGGGCTGTATAATTCTACAACAAATGCTGCATACATATCTTCTTCCGCATCTACCAGTTCTGTACCTGCATTTACTTTTAACGGAGATACTGACACTGGTATTAGTAGGTCTGGTACAAATGAATTAGGTTTTGTAGCAGGAGGTGGTTTAAAAGCATTTCTAACTTCTGACGGGTACTTTATTACAAGAGCTGGTTCTAGCGGCGGATGGGCTTCTGTTCAGGGAGTACTTCTTACAGATAGTTTATCTACTACTTCTACAACAGGTACTGCTGAGGAAGTGCTTGATAGCACTAATATTGATGCAAATACCTTAGACCAGAATAATAGAGGAGTTAGAATTACTGCTTGGGGTACTACTGCTGCTAATGCCAATAGTAAAACAGTTAAGATTAGATTTGGTAGTACTACATTAAATGGAACAGTTATTTGTACTGGCACTACAACAACTGCCAGCGAAAGTTGGTATGTAGAAGCAGAAGTTTATAGAGATGGTTCTAGTACTCAAAGGTCTGTATCTAAAGGACAGATAGGAACCACTAATTTAGCGGTATTAATAGATACTACACTTGCTGAGACTGACACTGCTCAGATACTTGTGGAAGTTACAGGCACTACTCCCACTGCTTCCGGTGATATGACTATTACTGGATTTAAATTAGAGTTTTTAGAGGCTGGTTAATGGAAGATTTCGATGAAATAAAAGCAAGAAGAGATGAAGCTTATAAACAACTTAGGTCACTTCAAGAAGAAAAGAAATTACTTTTAGAAGAGATAGAAGTAGAGAAGAAGAATCTCTGGGTTGTACAGAAAGATATAGAAGAGTTAAAGAAAGATGTTGATAGAATGAGAACTGAAGATTTGAAGAAGATGATACGTGAATTAGAAGCACAGTATAACCGTGTACTAAGGGATAAGAACAGAGCACAACATGGCTAGATATATCTATCAGGGAACAACCGAAGACCAGAATGGTGTAATCATACCTTCAGCTACAGTCTTTGTATTTGAGGCTGGTGGTAGTACTCCGGCTAATATTTATACCGCTTCTAGTGGAGGTGCTGCAGTTAATTCAGTTACCTCAGATTCTAATGGTTTCTTTAGTTTCTATGTGGATGATACAGATTACTCTAGTAACCAGCTATTTAAGATAACTATCTCAAAGACAGGATTTTCAGAACAAGACCAAGATGATATTGATATACTTGAGTTAGGTTCTATAGTACAAGATACTAGTGGTAATCTTGGTGTGGGCGGTGTAACACCAGTTTCAGCTTTGACATTACCTCTAGAGAATGATGCTGTTACTCCTACACTTTCTTTCGGAGATGGTGATACTGGAATGTATGAAGTAGCTGACGACACTATAGGGTTTGCCACTAGTTCTAATGTAAGAGTGTATATAGTCAACAATGGACTTTTTATGCCTAGAGGTGGGGGTGGAGCTATGTTGTTGTTGGAGGATACTTCTTCAACTAACCCAGTTGTTCTACCGAGCCATTTAGACCTTGATACAGGAATAGGCAGAGCAGCAGCCGATGAATTATCTCTTATAGCTGGTGGTATTGAATCAGTTAATATATCTAACTCTGGTGTATCTATACCGGGGACTCTAGCAATAACAGGTTCTACTACAATGGGAGCATTAGCTGCTTCTGGTTGGCCTTCTTTCAATGCTTACAAATCTGCTGTCCAAACTAATGTTACTGGTATAGAGAAAATAGAATTTGATACAGAAGAATTTGATACTAATAGTGATTTTGATGCTACTACTAATTATAGGTTTACTCCTACTGCTGCTGGTAAGTATATAATAACAGTTATTATATCTTGGACTAATTATACTGCTGGAGACCAAGTAGAACTTTACCTTTATAAGAATGGAGCAGCTTATAAGGAAGTTAAACAGGTTCCTGATACTCCTAGCCACGGCCAAACGCTGTCTGTGGTAGTTGATGCGAATGGTTCAACAGATTATTTTGAAGTATTTGGTCAAAATAGTGCTAGAAATACCTCAACAATTGGAGGTAGTAATAGCAGACAGAGTTCTTTCACTGGTTGTAGAATAGGATAATATGAGTCTCTCAGATAAGGATGTAAAACAACTAAACCAGTTTCAGGGGTTCCTTAGTTTTAAACATAACTGGCCTTTTAGGAAGTTTGTCTCTTGTGCTCATAAGATTGTACTTCTTATCTATGGTAACCAGTCTGGTAAAACTGGAGGTACAGCTTATAATTATGTACTACGTGTACTAGGCCAACACCCAATAGCCAAGAAGAATGTCGTGTACTATGAGTGTAGTAATGACCACCAATATGCTCCAATAACTCTACCAGAAGATAATAAATGTACAGAGTGTGGAGAGGAATTAAAACTACACGAGAGAAGTAGCAGAGTATTTAGATTCTGCTCCGCCACCCTTCCGGGGCAATCAGATACAATAAGTGAGAGTGGAGAATCTGCTGAGGTAAAGAATACTCAGTATCCAGAGTTTAAGAAGTGGTTACCTCCGTTCCTCATTAAAAAGGATATAACCGCAAGACATCCATCTATGATTATATCAGACCCATTTGGTGGTAAAGATATAATTGTAGAGTTTGTATCCTATAACCAAACTACTATGTCTACTGCTGGTGTGCAGAGACTAAGTATATGGTGTGATGAGTCTCCCACTATGGAGTTCTATAACGAACAGATTCCGAGGTTACTAGCAGAAAATGGCGACATGGTGTTTACTTACACTCCCGTTGATAAAAGCTCATGGTTGTTTGATGAGTTCTACGATAAAGCCAGCGACATCTATCGTAGTCGGTATATTGTGGACTATCTGAGTAAGTTAGGTGAGGAGGTTAAAGATATTGAAGATACGGGTAATCCTTATTCTATCGCAGTTATCATGGCGGCTACGGATGATAATCCCACTTTAGATAGCGCTGTTATCGACTCTATGTTCGACCACATAGACGACCCAGATGTTGTCTCTATTAGACGTTACGGTATATTTAAACAGCTATCAGGTAGGATATTTAAAGACTTTGATTATAGTGTACACTTTATCCCCACTAGAAAGTACTTTGAAGATGGAGTACCTGACCACTGGACGCATGCAAGAGGGATAGATTACCACCCGCAAACTAACTGGGCTTATGGACAAATTGCACTCTCACCAACTAATGAAGCTTTTATATATAGGGAGCTTAATCCGAGTCCTGAGAAGTTTACGACTAAGGAGATGGCTAAATTTATAGCTGAGGCTAGTGGGGAGCAGAAGTTTAAATTGAATAAGATAGACCCCTATGCCACTGCTGTTAAGCATGATACCCGTACAATACTTGATGACCTTAATAAAGAGGTTAAGGAGTTAGAAAGAGAAGGTGTTGGTAGGGGTGGTTACTTCTCCTCGTGGGACACTAAGGGAGAGAAAGGTAGAGATGCGATACGTGAAAGACTCAAGAATGCTAGAGCGTGTGAGAGACCATTCAACAATAAGGTTATCAAGGATGGTCTTACTACTTATCTTCCTACTATCTGGATTCTTGATGTATGTCCTATTTCGGCCAAGTATATGAAGAACTGGAGATGGCAAGAGTGGGCCAATAAGACTGCCCTACATACTAAGGTAGAGAAGAATATGCCCGAGCAGAAGTGGTCTCACTTTAACATGGTATGGGAAGCAATATTCAAAGAGAGTGGGTTCCGTCCACCAGTGTACTACAAACACGAAAGAGTTAATGCAGATTACTTTAGGAGGGTAAGATAATGCCACTATATGAATGGCAGTGTATAACTTGTAAGAATTACTATGAAGCATTTGTTAAGCTTGTGGACCTATATAATAGGCACGATTGCCCAGACTGCGGTGGGCAACTCAAAGTGCTAATTAGCCCCGTAGATTTTAGGATAACTGTATAATGGCGAAGATATCTGCAGAAGTAGAAAAGAGAGTAGCTGAAGCTGTAATAGGCAAGGAGTGGGAGACAGCGAAGCGTAATAAGAATACTGAGTCTGATGAGTTTAAAGACGCTGTAAATCTATTAGATTCTGTTAGAGAACCTAAACAGTACGAGTGGATGAGTGATGTTAGGCTTCCAGAGTTTACAGCTAGGTTCCTTACTCAAGCTTCTATAGACGCTAACCAGTACTTTACTACTAGAGAGTTCACCGAAGTCTATATTGAAGATAAGAGTGATAAAGCTCTTAATGCTGCAGAGGCAACTAAAGAACTTATAAATCGCACCCTTAACCAGAAACATCTATATCATTATCCAAAGTACATGCGAGGTAAGAATATCAATAACCTTGCTGGTAGAGTATACGCTAGAGTTTGGTGGGAGAAGAAATATAAGGAGGTGGTCTCTGGGGAAGTAGCTATAGTTGATGGAGAGGAGTTTGATATTACCGACGAGGAACTTGTAATGGACAGGTTCAATTATGATATCCTCTCACCAGACCAAGTGTTTACTACCAATGAGTATTCATATTCATTACAGCAGAAATCATGGGTCTTTATCCACGATGAGGTTACTGTTCATTCTCTCTATGAAGATGAAGAGGATATGGGGTACTTTAATCTCAAGAAGGTACAGGAGCTTTCAACTCAGGACGAGACAGAGGTTTCTAAGAATACGTACAATAAGAATACTAATGAAACACCTCCGCAAGCTAAGGTACACTACGACCTATTCAAGGTATTTGATAGAGTAGAGAGGTACGGGAAGTTCTGGTGTGTGGTTAAGGAGAGGGATGAGAATGATTACCCGATAGATATAGTACCCGGTATTGACCAGTTTGGTAAGAGGAAGAAGGGTGCTGTGCTTCTGGAGACTATCATGACCTTCGTTATCTCCGGCTCCAGTAAAGTACTTATCAGGTTTCAGCCCACTCCTTATATCAATGCTGACGGAGAACCGTTTAAACCTCTCATCAGAGGACTTTGTTACATACATCCTACTAAGGATATAGGCTTTGGTGACGGTAGTATATCTAGGGAACTACAGCTTGCTATAGATGATACCTTCAATATTAGTAATGATAGGGTACAGCTAGCAACACTTCCTACTATGAAGGTGAACTCCTTTGAGGCGGAGGATAACCCAGACATCTTTATAGAACCGGGTCATACTATTCCCCTTGAGAGTGTAGATAACTTAGAAGAGTTGGTTATAAGTGATGACATTCAAGGTGCTCTTGCACAGGGAGCACAATTAAGACAATCTCTTAATCAGGCAATGGCTGTCTTCCCTACCACGATGGGAGACGTTCCGGGAGAAGCTACAACCACGGCGACTGCGGTGGCTAGCGGTGGGGAGAAGACAGACCTACGTTCTAACTATAAAGCATTAACCTTTGAGAATACGTTCCTTGTTGAACTGTACGAAATGATTCAACAGTTAACTTGGACATTTGCATCTCCTGAGACTGGAGAGAAGTTAATGGGGGAGAAGGTTGTTAATTTCGACCCGACACTTAATTACTTCTATAAACCAGTATCTCAAGCTATAGAGCCAGAATATGCTAAAGCCAATAAGATAAAATTACTCACTCAGATATTCGGGTATGTTGTGAATATACCACACCCAGATACAGTTAAGGTAGTTAATTATATTGTTGGTAAGATGATGACTCTTATGGGCGATGAGTTTGAAAACTATAAGGAGAAGATGTTCAATGAGCAAGTCCCAATACAAACACAAACGCAGAACGTTGAGCAAGAAGGCTTTCCTACAACGAATGAACAAGGAATCCCACAGTCTGCAGCAGAGCAAGGAGTTAGAGGACTATGAATTTAGCACAGATAGAGAGGCTGAAGAAGAGGTTTGGAACGAAGAAGGCAAGTCTGTATCTGACACAACTAGGTAAGTCACATCAGGTAGTTAGAGCATTTGGTACTGATGTGGGTGAAGTTATCCTTACGGATGCCCTTGTTCGTATTGATATGCTACTCCACAAGATAGTGGATGAGACTGCAACAGATGTAGAGAAGGCTGATTACAGAGCACTAAAGCAAATCGTTAATGCGTGGAGTAAGCGTATTAATGACCACTATAAATTACTCAAAGATATAGAGGAGGTTGAACATGAGTGACGCAAACGCTGAAGCTCTAGCAAAAGCCGCTGAAGAGGAAGCTGCAAGGCAAGAGGCCGCAAAGTTAGAGAAGAC
>Ga0224514_10000441_pt1 | contig 11995 bp, 8 predicted proteins | sample SF_May12_sed_USG_3_FD_169107 | JGI IMG/M metagenome (GOLD analysis project Ga0224514, IMG submission 169107) | Sediment microbial communities from San Francisco Bay, California, United States - SF_May12_sed_USGS_24 | ecosystem: Environmental > Aquatic > Marine > Sediment | place: USA: California... | reverse complement strand
GTCCTGCCTTCTTTCTCTATGTAACCATTCTTTAAATTAATGATTATGTCTCCAGAACGCTTTTGATTATACCCATTTTGTATTTTACTGAATACACCGTCGGTATAATTTGTGTTATTTAGTGAATAGGCAGTAATAGTATTTTGCACACCATGAAATTGCAACAACAAGTTAGCAACTTTTTCTTGAACACTTTTTGGGGATAATTCGGCAGATTCTATTAATGAGCGGTTCAGATATACCTGCTGTGCATGATATTGTTTTATCCAGTCACCTTTTCCATAAATGTTGTTTAGGTAGCTAGAAAGCAGCGATACAGCACTGGAAGAATTGAAATATCCTGCAGGAATATTATTTGCACTTAAATATTCAGGGCTATGAGCAATACCATGTTCAGCAGTAAAAATCAACAAAGTATTTTCAATTCCTACTGATTCGTCAATAAAACTAAGAAAATGAGCAAGTTCTTTGTCAAGTCTAAGTACAGCATCTTCAACCTCAACCGATAAAGGCCCAAAAAGATTTCCTATTTGTTCAAGGGTGGTGAAATTCATAAATAGGACATCGGTATATTCATCTTTTCCCAGGTTTTCATTAACAATTGCCTGAATCGCAAAATCTTTCACCAGATTATCACCATAAGGCACCGTATTTAATATACCATACCTTTCTTTCTTACCAAAGATTTTAGCGATATTGTCAACTTCATAAGGAAATGTAATTCTATTTCTATATCCTAATTCATACGGATTTTTATCAGAAAGGCTTTCTGTATAATCATCAACATGCAGTAGAGTTTTCCATTCACTTTCCATATATGTATCAGGAATTTTTTTACTGTTAAATTCGTTGACCCATGAAGGTAAGGCATCAAGATAAAAAGAACTTGAAATAAAATTTCCGTTTTGAATATCGAACCAATATGCTGAATGAGCCGTATGCCCGGTGCTTAGCACTGCAGATGCAGGTTCCAATGAAATTCCTATAACCTTAGATTTGAATTTATTAGTGAGATTTAATTCATCAGAAAAAGTTGTGCACAAAAGGTTACTGGGCGAACATTTTCCTGATTCATAAGGCCCCCCAATTGTTTTTACTCCATCGTCATATATCGAAGGGAAAACCATTTTTTTTAAATCGTTATACCAGCTGTCAGCAACAATGCCATGATTAGAAGGATTGGTGCCGGTAACTATAGTAGCTACACCAACACCCTTGTCATTTATTAGATAGTCATAGCTCGTGTTTTTACAATGTGTTCCTTGTTGTATCAATCGCTTAAATCCTTCGTCCGTAAACTTATCCCAGAACCTTGGTATATAATCGTGCCTAAACTGAGAAACAACAATTCCAATTATAAGTTTTGGTTTATCAGGGGGTATTGGTGTGTCTGTTTGAGACTTGATATTTGTAATACTTATTAGTAAAAGTAGAAAGGCTATAAAGAATTTATTGATGAATTTTAAAGTCATAATTAAATCGTTTTTGATAATAAAAACAAAATACTAACCCCAATTATTATATTTAACACGGCAAAAAATATATTACCTGTTTTTAAAAGTTCAAAGGTTTCAAAACTAAAAGTTGAAAATGTACTAAACCCACCACAAAATCCAATAATAATTAGTGGTTTTATAATGTATGAAACTTCACCTTTAAAAGAATAAAAGAAAACAATTGTGCCTAATATTGCAGTGGCTAAAATGTTTGAAATAAGGGTGGCAAAAGGATTAATAGATACAAAAACGGAAGTAATCAATTTTGAAATTCCGAATCGGGCCAGGCTACCTAAGCCACCACCAATAAAAATAAAAAGTATTGTCTGCATTAAATAGCGGTTTAAACATTGAATCGGATGTGTAAAATATCACCATCCTGAACAATGTAGTTTTTACCTTCAATAAATAGCTTTCCTTTTTCTTTACAGGCATTTTCTGAGCCTAAATTTGTAAAGTCAGCATACTTCATTACTTCAGCACGAATAAATCCCCTTTCCAAATCACTATGGATAACTCCTGCTGCTTGAGGGGCTGTCATTCCTTTACGTATAGTCCAAGCCCTAATTTCTTTTGGACCGACAGTAAAGAATGATTGCAGGTTTAGCATATTATATGCCGATCGGACCAGTTTATTCACTCCCGGTTCTTTTAAACCGGCATCTTCAAGAAATTCCATGCGATCTACTTCGTTTTCAAGACTTGCAATTTCTGATTCTAATTCGGCAGCTATTACTAATACTTCTGTTTGGCCACCAACAGCTTCTTTAACTTTTTCAACATAAGCATTGCCCGATATCGCCGAACTGTCATCCACATTGCAAACAAACATTACAGGCTTTACAGTTAGTAAGAAAATGTCGTCAATATGTTTTTTTTCTTTTTCACTTATATCAATATCCCTGACATTATTAAATCCTTCGAGATGTTCGCGCACTTTTACCAAGGCTTCTATTCCTTCTTTAGCTTCTTTATCACCAACTTTCACAAGTTTTTCAAGGCGTTGTATCTTTTTTTCTACCGATTCCAAATCTTTAACCTGTAATTCAAAATCAATAGTTTCAATATCACGTACTGGATCTACCGAACCGTCAATATGTGGAAGATTGTCATTATCAAAGCACCTGAGCACATGAATAAGTGCATCTGTATTTCTTATGTCGCCTAAAAATTTGTTGCCAACACCTTCCCCCTGATTTGCACCTTTTGTTAATCCCGGGATATCAACTATATCTACTGTGGCTGGTATTATTTTTTCGGTCGGTTGCAGGGCTTCAAGTTTATTTAGCCTTTGGTCAGGTACGGTAACAAGACCTATATTTGATTTGTTAGTGCTAAATGCATATTCTGTAGTTTCGCCTTTTGTATTTGAAATACAGTTGAATAAGCTTGTTTTTCCTACATTGGTAATACCAATGATTCCACATGTTAATGCCATTTTAATATATCATTGTTTGATTTAAGCGCCAAAATTACATTTAAAATCCATACAATTAAAATTACTATCAATCAACTTTACAATAATTGGTGAGTGTAGTCTGAAGTTTCCCGATAATTTGCAGTCTCTTATTCTATGTTTTAAAGATACTTGATTAGTGTTTCTTTTTATTCAATTGTCGAGTATAAATGGCATTATGAGATTTGTTTGTGAATAATTAAGCCCCATTAAATGGTACGGTACTCTATATAATGTATAACTTTGTTTTCTTATTCATAAATAGTAAAAGGCATGTTTTTAAACAAAGGAATTAGATTAGTGGGGTATATATGTTTGTTATTTGCAATCACAGGGTGTAAAGGAGAAATGAAAAACAGCTTCTTTAAAGGTGACACACAAGAACAATATAATATTGTATTTATTTCGATTGAAGATAATAGCCCGTATTTTAGCTTTTACGGTGATTCTACAGCGAAAACTCCTGAACTTGACAAACTGGCTTCAGAAAGTCTCATTTTTGATAATGCATTTGCTACAGTCGGAGTATGTGGCCCGGCCAGGTCCAGTATAATTACCGGAATGTATCCTGTTAGTATTGGGACTCATAATATGCGTACAGGGAAAGATGTATTTACCTGGGGTAAAAGGAAGTATAATGGAGATACAATATTTTATGATCCACAGGGTAATCCGATCTGTCATTATTCTGCAGTTTTGCCGGTACATGTAAAGTGTTTTACAAATTATATGCGTGAAGCAGGGTATTATTGTACAAACAATCCAAAAACCGATTATCAGTTTTCAGCACCACTTTCAGCCTGGGATGAAAATAGTTTTAAAGCCCATTTTAAAAACAGGGAGGATGGACAACCTTTCTTTTCCGTGTTCAATTTTAATGTTTGTCACGAGTCTAAGATATGGGGTAAGGCAAAGGATTCATTGCGGATAAACAAAGATAATGTGATGCTGCACAGGTATCACCCAGATAATGAAATTGTAAGGACAGATGTTGCTAGAAATTATTCTAATTTAGAAATTCTTGATATTCAGGTTGGCGCTCTATTAAAAGAATTAAAAAAAGAGGGGGTTTACCACAATACCATTATATTCTTTTATAGTGATCATGGCGGGCCATTACCGAGAGGGAAAAGGGCAATTTATGATTCAGGGCTAAAGATACCTTTTATGGTTAAATTACCGGGTATGAACAAATCATCAAGAACTGACCAGTTGATATCGTTTGTCGACATAGCCCCAACAGTATTGTCATTAGCAGGGATCAAGCCTCCCGCGTATATGCAGGGTAAGGCGTTCTTAGGAAAGTATTCTGTTGAGGAGCGAGATTATATATATGGTTCAGCTGACAGATTCGATGAGAAATACGATATGATACGTTGTATTAGGGACAAAGAATATTTACTGGTAAAGAATTTTACACTTAATCAATCAAGATATTTAGATATTTCGTATCGAAAACATATGCCAATGATGCGTGAGATACTCCGACTGAGAAATGAAAATTTACTGGATTCCATTCAAATGAAATGGTTTGAACCGGAGAAACCAGAGATAGAGTTTTATAATGTAGGCCTTGATCCTGATCAGATTAATGATGTTTCCCATCTACCTGAAAATGAAAGCCGTATTAAAACAATGCTTGCTGAACTTGAAAACTGGCAAAAGAGGGTTGAAGATAAAGGATTTATCCCGGAAGGGGAACTCATAAACTCCTTTTGGCCAAAATTAAAACAGCCACAAACGAAAATTCCTGAGTATACTGTAGTTTCTAAAAAATATCAATTGGAATGTGCAACTCAGGGTTCGGATATTGTCTATAGGATTGATTCATCACCTAATAAAACAAAGGAACTTGATTATTGGAAGTTATATTCAAAGCCTATTAAGAAACAAGAAGGGGATTATCTGCATTTTAGGGCAACCAGAATAGGCTATATAGATAGTAAGGAAGTTATAGTTAAAATGTAACATGTCAGATAAATATTCATTAGTCGACTAATATTTAAAATAATTAATTATAACTTAATAAAGAATATTATCAATTGATATACGTTAAAATATCAAGATGTTATAAATATTATGGCTAAAAAAGTTGTTTGTTTTATCTTATTCTGGTGTTTCTTCATACTAAGTTATACACAAGTATATGCACCAAAGAAATATGTTCCGCCAGATACAAAGATATTATTTGTCTTTGATGGTTCGCTTAGCATGCTTGGGCAATGGGAAAGCGACAGGAAGATTAATATAGCCCGTAACACCTTAATTTCAATTATAGATAGTTTGCAGCATCTTGATAATGTTCAAATGGCTCTGAGAGTATACGGGCATCAAAGCCCTGTTCCTCCACAAGACTGTAACGACACCAGGTTGGAAGTGCCATTTGCTAAAGGGAATGCATCACGGATTAGACAGGAACTCAGATACATTAATCCTAAAGGGACAACCCCAATAGCTCATTCGTTGGAGCTTGCTGCACGCGATTTTCCAACAGAATGCTTTGATTGTCGAAATATAATTATTTTAATTACTGATGGTATAGAAGCATGTGATGGCGATCCATGTGCCGCCTCATACGAATTGCAAAAAAGAGGTATTGTATTAAAACCCTTTGTAATAGGTATTGGTATTGACGAAGGATTTAGCGAAACATTCGACTGTATTGGCCATTATTACAATGCAGCTGATGAGGAGAGGTTTCCTCAGGTGATGGAAGTTGTAATTTCGCAAGCTCTTAATTCGACTACTGCCCAGGTGAATCTTCTGGATATAAAAGGTTTACCCACAGAAACAAATGTGAACATGACATTTTTTAACCATTTTTCCGGGAAAGTAATGTATAATTACATTCATACAATGAATTATAGGGGTGTCCCCGATACTTTAGTCCTAGACCACCTGGTTACATATAATTTAAGAGTAAATACTATACCACCGGTGTATGTTGATAGCATTGATGTGTATGCAGGTAAACATACTGTTATTGCCGCAGATTGCCCTCAGGGAACTCTGATTGTAAAAGTTGATGGTGGGGCTCAATACAGGGGGCTTAAATATATTGTGAGAAAGCATGGAAAGCACGAAACACTAAACAATCAGGAGATAAATACTAGCGAGAAATATTTAGTGGGGAGATATGATTTAGAAATCCCAATATTACCAAGGCTTAATATTAATAATGTTAAGGTGTCGCAAAGTGCTGAAACAAAAATTACCATACCCAAACCCGGAATTCTTAACTTAATTAAATCGGCACCTGGTTATGGAAGTATTTATTTGAGAAAAAGCAGTACAGATGAAGAATGGATTACGAACATTAATAATAATATAAAAAACGAAACCATAGTTTTGCAGCCCGGAAAGTACAGGGTTGTTTTCAGGGCATTAAATGCAAAACAAACTTTATATACAATTAATAAAACAATACAAATCCGCTCCGGAGGGGCAGAAATCATTCAGCTGTTTTAATAATTGTATTCTATCCGGGCTTTTTCTAATTTGTTTTTAAGCTCAACAACAATGTCTATATATTCATTATCGTCAACAACGTTGGTGTTTTGAGCAGGATCTTTAGTCATGTCGTATAACATTGATCCTAAATTTATTGAATCATCTCTATATTCACTATATATATAATCGGTGGTTATTACCGATTCTCCGTTCAGATAAATTGAAAAAGCCTCTTCCTTTATAGTAATATTTGGATCTTTTAATACAGGAACAAGACTATTCCCTTGTAAATGTCCAGGCTTTTCAAGTCCGCTCAGGTCACATAAGGTTGGATAAATATCAACAAATTCCGATAATGTATTTGTAGTACCGGCTTTCATGTCAGGAACGCTTATTATCATTGGAGAATGCAATGATGTGTTAAACTGGGAATGCTTGGCCCACAAAGTATGTTCTCCTAGATTCCAACCATGATCACCAATTAATATAACAATAGTGTTTTTTCTTAAATCAAGTCGTTCAAGTTCGTTCATTACCTGGCCAATGCAATTATCGGTATAGGAAACACAGGCATAGTAGGAACGAATTAAATCGGTAGCTAAAGCTGTATCTAAAATACCCTCTTTTGGTATGTCAAGATAAGCACGTAGCTCGTACCATTTATGCATAGATGCATCGGGGGCACCATTAGGTCTGTAGTAATTGTCTGGAATGGAAATGTCTATTGAATCGTATAGTTTTAAATATTTCTCTGGTGCATTGAATGGTAAATGAGGTTTTAGAAATCCTACAGCTAAAAAGAAGGGATTGCCTTCTTTTTTTAACTCATTAAGTTTATCAATAGCTATTTTCGCAGTTTGACCATCGTAGTAAGCTGTGTCATGTACATTTGGAAACTCCATTGAATTTCCTTTTCCTCCATTTTCTGCAGCCAGGTCAATGTTTTCTTTTGTTATGTAATTTCGCCAGCTTAAACCTGGTTTATTGTCTACACGAAATGCTTCTTCAGACCAACTATCAGGGCTATCATTCAAATGGTGAAAAACTTTACCTATAGAAATGGCTTTGTAACCATTTTGCATAAAATATTTAGGCAGCGTTACTATGTTGGGAGCATCCTCGTCAACTCTTGCCCCGTAATCAACAAACCTTTCCCTGGTAGGCCTTAATCCTGTAAGAAGACTTGCCCTCGAAGCTCCGCAAACCGGCACATTACAATATGTTTTTTCAAAAAGCATGCCACTTGATGCTAATTCATCTATGTTTGGAGAATGAATTAGTTGATTGTTGTAACACCCTAATTCAGGTCTGAGATCATCAGCAATTATAAATAAAACATTAGGTTTTTCCTTCTTGTTAGGTGTCAGACATCCAATTTGCATAAGCGCTGTTGCAAGTACAAGCAGCAAGATTTTAATTTTATTCATTATCATTCTGGTATATTAGGTAAATTTTGTTCGTTAATTTAATCTTTTTCCTGGTCTGGTGCAACAATTTCATTTTTCCAGTTTAAAATATAATTGTAAAGTTCATCCTTATTTAAAGGAAGTGAATTGGCCAGATTATTCTTTTCATTGGGATCTTTGGCAAGATCATATAATTCCAATGAATCAGAATCGTAGAAATGAAACATCTTAAAGTTGCCTTTTCGGATTACTGTACAATTATGATCACCCGTACTTGCCGGCCTAGCCTTAGGTGAATGCCAGAAAAACTCTCTTTGTTCATTTATTTTTTTTTCGTGGATAGCAGGCACAAAACTTATTCCATCTTTATGCAGTTCTGGTTTTAGAGGAATTCCGGCCATTTCAAGAATTGTGGGGTAATAATCAGTCCCTGTTATTACTTCATCGATTGTTGAGCCTGAAACGGTATGTCCATTCCAACGCACTATTGTTGGAATTTTAATTCCCCCTTCATAAATATGTCCTTTACCAGCACGTAATGGAAGATTTGTTGTTGCGAGTTTGCGCCGGTTATTGATTCCAGAGTTAGAAAGTCCACCATGATCCGAAGTGAAAATAATTATTGTATTATCGTATAAACCCTTCTCCTTAAGTGTTCTAATTATAGACCCAAGACTTTCGTCCATACTTTCAACCATGGCTGCATAGGTAGGATTGTTTTGGTGCATTTTCTGCCTCCCATCAGGGCCAAATGTAAATTCATCCCCTTTAAATGTCATGCCGGCAAGTTTTTTATCGTATTTATTGATCAATTCTTGCTTGGCTTCTAACGGGGTATGGACTGCATAATGGGCAACACATGCAAAAAAGGGAAGGTTGCTATTTTCGTTAATGAATTTAATAGTTTCTTTTGTTAATCTATCTGTTAAATATTCACCTTCAATCCCATTTTCTAAACCTATAATCCTTTTTGCATTATGCGACGACAAATATTTCTTCTCATTGTATGGGAAGAAGTATGAAATAGGTGCACCTGCTGAGCATCCTCCGGCATTAAAGTCGAAACCTTGGTTTTGAGGCCATTCAGATTCTTTTTTGCCGAGATGCCATTTTCCTGCAAAAAATGTTGTATATCCGTTATCTTTCAATACCTCAGCAATTGTGACTTCTGATGAGTCCATTGTTTCTGTATTAGCAGGTATATTTGCCCTGGCAGGGAATTTTCCTGTCATGATTGCATACCGGGAAGGTACACAGCGAGGATGTGCTGCATAGGAATTTGTGAATACACTACCTTCGCTGGCAAGTTTGTCTATATTAGGTGTTTCGTAAAATGTCGAACCAGCAAAAGAAACATCGCGCCAACCAAGATCATCAACGAGAAATAATATAATGTTTGGTTTTTGCCTCGAACATGAAACAAGGTAAAACACAGCAAATAGTATTCCAAATAGCTTAAATATAAATCTAAATCGCTTACTCATAAAAACAATCTATTTTACCTTATTTATGCCCAACGGCGCTTATTTCAGTTTTCCAATTATTTAGCTTAGTCTTCAATTTTTTTGTCAATTTCGGATTTTGTTCAGCCAGGTTGTTTTTCTCATAAGGATCATTTGCAAGGTTATATAGTTCTGTTTTGTCCATTTCATAGAAATCAATAAGTTTATAATTGCCAATTCTTATTGTTGAGCAATCATTGTCACCAGTTGAGGCAGGTCTTCCAGCCGGTGAGTGCCAAAAGAATTCCCTTTTCTTATTTATTGTTTTTCCTTTCAAAGCCGGGACAAAACTCACACCATCAACATGTTCTTCGGGTTTAAGTTTTAAGCCGGCCATTTCAAGTATCGTTGGATAATAATCCATGCCTGTAATGATTGACTCATTTATCGTTCCGGCTTCTGTGTAGCCACTCCACTTAACAATCGCAGGTACTTTTAATCCGCCTTCATACGAATGGCCTTTCCCTGCCCGGAGAGGTAAGTTAGATGTTGCCAATTCGCGTTTACTATCGATACCTGAGTTCGATAATCCTCCATGATCGGATGTTAAGATAATGATGGTATTATCATAAATCCCTTCCTTTTTTAGAGATTCAATGATTTGGCCCAGGCTTTCGTCCATACTTTCAACCATTGCTGCGTATACAGGATGATCCTGGTGCATTTTATGCCGGCCATCTGGGCCGAAAGAGTAAGGTTCACCTTCAAAATCCATACCTTCAATCTTTTTAGCATATTTGTCAACAACTTCCTGTTTAGCTTCGATTGGTGTATGAACGGCATAGTGCGAAACATATGCAAAGAAATGCGTGTCTTTGTTGGCTTCAATAAACTTAATGGTTTCTTTCGTTAGCCTTTCGGTTAAATACTCATCCTGAACCCCATCGTCTAACCCATATATTTTTTTTCCGTCTCCTTTTTTTCGCGAAACATTATATGGAAAAAAATATGATAGTGGAGCCCCTGCTCCGCAACCTCCAATATTGACATCAAATCCTTGGTTTTGAGGCCAATGAGTTTCATTTTTTCCTAAATGCCATTTTCCTGCGAAATATGTTGTGTAGCCTGCTTCTTTTAATGCTTCGGCTATGGTTACTTCTGATAATTTTAGTTTTCCTCCTCCTGGGATCTGTGATCTTGCAGGATTCTTACCAGTTATAAATGCATATCGTGATGGTACACAGCGAGGGTAAGCGACATAGGCATTAGTAAAACTAACTCCAGTTTCAGATAATTGGTCAATGTTTGGGGTTTCGTACAGTTCAGAACCGCTCAATGAGATATCCTTCCATCCTAAATCGTCTACAAGGAAAAATAATATATTAGGTTTACCGGAATACACTAACTGAACGCAAAGGCTTGTCATTAAAGCAAGCAGAAAGAATCTTTTTTTCATTGTTTATGTAATTAAATGTTCAATAATATATCTTTAACTCACTAAATAATTCTGTTTAAAATAAGTATTCAGGAAATAAAACATTATTTATGATAAGTTAAAGTCAAAAATAAAAGTTTTTTGTAAAATTAATATTGTGAAGTTAATTTTATAATTTTTACCGAATAAATATTCATTGACAATAATAAATAGAGTTGAATGTAATTTATGTTAATTGCTAGTTAAAAAATAATCTTGTTCCGGATTACAACTTTTTTTTGGAGTATTGGGTCGGGGTGCATCCATAAAATTTCTTAAAGCAGGTGCTAAAATACTTTGGATCGGCAAAACCGGTTTCATACGCCGTATCGGAGATGCTTTTGCCACCAATTTTTAATAATTTCTTTGCTTCCTGAAGCCTTATTATACGTATAAAATCCTGAGGAGATTGATTAGTCAGCGCTTTCAACTTACGATATAATACAGGACGGCTTTTTGCTATCTTTAATGCAAGGATTTCAACAGTGAAATATTGATTGTCGATATTTTCAAGTACGAGACTTGTGCATCGTTGAAGAAATTCATTATCATCGGAATTGTACCTGGAAAATTTTTGTGCGGATTGTCCGGAATATTTTTCTTTAAGTTTTTGCCTTGTCAATATTAAGTTGTTGATCTGCGCAAAAAGGTGGATTGTTACAAATGGTTTAATGATAATTGCGTCAGCTCCCGCATTTAATCCTTTTGTGAGATTTGTATGTTCATGGTTATCAGTTAGAAGTATAACAGGGATATGGTTCAATATATTGTCAGCTTTAATCGTCTGACAGAGCTGAAAGCCATCAAAAGGGATAATCTGAATATCAGATATTATTAAATCCGGTAAAAATGATTTTGAGATATCTATTCCTCTTTTACCATTAGTGACAGTTTTTATATTATAACTCTGTCTGAGGATACCACCCAGTACATCCTTCATTTCAGAAGCTCCTCCAACTATAAGAAGTTTATGCATTTTCATATACTGGCTTATTATGGCATGAATTCTTCAATGTTAAAAATAAATAAAATATTTATCTATATGATTAAATTGTTCTATTTAATCGGTGAATTATTGTTCATTCACCCCCGACTATTATTCTACCTGATATAATAACTCAAATTATGGAAATATAATACCCATCCATTAAATATCTTGTTAAATTTGAGTTAACTTTTTAACAATTATACACTAACCTGATTAATTCATGCATTTAGTTTGGTGCAGATGCGAGGCATCGAAGCCCACAGATATAGTAGTCTATTTCAAG
>Ga0224514_10000440_pt1 | contig 12002 bp, 11 predicted proteins | sample SF_May12_sed_USG_3_FD_169107 | JGI IMG/M metagenome (GOLD analysis project Ga0224514, IMG submission 169107) | Sediment microbial communities from San Francisco Bay, California, United States - SF_May12_sed_USGS_24 | ecosystem: Environmental > Aquatic > Marine > Sediment | place: USA... | reverse complement strand
GTCGCTCGGCGAACAGGTCGATACCCAGCAAGCGGACATCCACCCCATTAATCCTGACACGGCCTTCTGCGACCGGCGCCATGCTGCGAAGTCCATGCTTTACGCGTAATTGAACGTAAAGAGATTCTTCAATGCCACGGGGCCCGCCAATGACCTGGTGGGTAGCCTTGCCGGTGAGGGTCTCCATCGACAGTGAAAATGCTTTCCTGGAACTTTCGGTGGCGAGGTCCACAGCGACGATCACGGCCACACCGATACAAATGCCCAACAATGCCAGTGCAAGCTGCCAGGGATGCCGCAGCAGGTAACCCAGGCTGGCGCGGTAAAGTGCCGGCATCAGGTCGGCCCGGCGGCTTCAGGCAACGGCGCCAACCTGCCGTCGTGAAGTTCCAGCACCTGGTCGCAGTACGCTGATACGGTTGCGCTGTGGGTGGCTACAATCATCGTGCGACCCGTTTGCCGCACCAGCCTGTCCAGCAAATCGAGCACCTCCTGTGCAGTCCGGTCGTCCAGGTTTCCGGTGGGTTCGTCTGCCAACAGCAGCGAAGGCTCATGGCACAAAGCCCTGGCGATCGCCACCCGCTGGCGCTCACCGCCTGACAAAATATCCGGGTAACTCTCGCTGCGATCAGCCAGGCCCACGGCTTCGAGCAGTTCGAACATCCGCCGGTTCGATTCCATGGCGGGCACGTGGTTGAGTTCCAGCACCAGGCGCAGGTTGTCCGCTACCGTCAAAGTCGGCAGCAAGTTGAAAGACTGGTAGATGAACCCGATATGTTCCCGCCGGAACAGCGTGCGTTGCCGCTCATCCATTTGAGTCAGGTTGAGTCCGGCGACCTCAACCTGCCCGGAGTCCGGAGTGTCGATTCCGCTGATCAGGTTGAGCAGGGTGGATTTGCCGGAGCCGCTGCGGCCACGAATCGCCACCGAATGGCCCTGCAGGAACTCCGCGCTGACCCGGTCCAGCACGCAATGCTGTTGTAATCCTTCAGCGTAATTCCGGGTCAACTGTTTAAGGCGTACCTGGACAACGGGTGAAGGTTTTTGTGTTTTCATAGCGGCACTAGTCTAACAACTAAGGAATCGGAGTTGATCACTACATTTTTCAGGACACTTTCAGCTGTGCTGCTGCTCACCCTGGTGGTGGCCGGTTGCTCCACGGCGTTTACTTACAGGCACCTGGATTGGCTGATTCCCTGGTATGTCGACGGCTATGTCGATCTGACCCGGGATCAGCGGCATTTGCTGCAGGATCAACTGTGGCCGGTGCTGGCGTGGCACGAAGAAGAAGAACTGGGACATTACCTGGACATCCTGGACCGGCTGGAAACTGAACTGCAAAAAGAAGTGAGCGCTGAGCAGGTGCGTTCCTGGGCTGACGAAGTCATTGCCGCAGTCGAGCGGGTGGAACAGAACATGCTGAACGTTGCACTGGAGTTCAGCGAATCCCTGAGCGACGAGCAACTGGCGGAATTCATGGAAAGCGTCTGGGAGGAGCACCGCGAATATGAAGATGAGTTCCTCTCCCGCACCGATCAGGAATATGTCGAGGAAAACGCGGAAAACCTGGAGGAATTCCTGGAACGATTTACCGGCCGGCTGACTGACAGGCAGGAAGACACCCTGTTGCGGGCCGCCGGGTCATTGCGCCGGTTTGACTCTGTCTGGCTGGAAGATCATGAACAATGGCTCAACACCCTTGGGCCCCTGCTGAAAAGAGAGCCCGGCTGGGAACAGGCCATCAGGGTCGCCTACGCCAATCGCACGCTGCAGAGGAGCCAGGAGTACACAGATCTGCTGGAGTACAACACGGAGGTGGTCTCAACGGCCTTCGCCGAGGTTCTCAACTCAATGAATGAAAAGCAGCGCAAACATGTATTCGCGGAAATTGAAGACTTGCGCTCCCAGGTGCAGCGGCTGTTAAGCAAACGAAAATATTCAGTGGCTGACTGACAGAATCCCTGGTAAAAATTTTGCCCGCCATTACTCCGGCGGATCAAAACCTTCACACTGTTGAATCAGCCAGTCCCGGAAATCCGCAACTTTCGGCAGGTCAAAATACTGCGGGGGCGCCACGAAATAGTGAGACCAGTCCGCTTTGACCACGGTGTCCACCGGCCGGACCAGTCTTCCGGCGCTGATATCCCGCGAAACCAGCGACCAGCGGGTCAGCGCAATTCCTTCGCTTTGCTCGGCCGCCATCAGGATGCTCAGCGAGTCGTTCAGCAGGGACCAGCGACTGTCTCTGTTGCTCTCGCCGTATTTTCGAAACCAGGCGTCCCAGACTGCACTGGGGGCAAACAGAAAGCCGCGTTCCTGTAACTCCTCGACTGAACTGAACGGCCCCATCTTCTTCAGAAACTTTTTGCTGCAGACCGGCAGAATCCAGTCATCCATCAGTTTCACGGAACTCAGCCCCGCCCACTTACCGGGGCCCAGGCGGACCGCTGCATGCATGTCGCTCTGGTCAAAATCCACCAACTCGTTGTCCACGTTGATGCGTATATCGATGAGCGGCTTGGCGTTATAAAAGCCGGCCAGCCTCGGCATCAACCACTTTTGCAGAATTGACGGCATCATGGTGACGTTGAGCACACCCTCGGAGCGATCCTGGCTGACCACTTCAACCGCCTGGCGCAACTCGGCCAGGCCTCGCTGAACACCGGGCAAAAGCTTCTGGCCGGCCTCGGTCAGGGAAATCTGCCGGCCATGACGATGAAACAACGCCTGGTTAAGCCGTTGTTCCAGCGCACGGATCTGGGAACTCACAGCGGCGGGTGTGACGTTCAGAGCCTCGGCGCCTTTAGCAAAGCTCAGGCGGCTGGCGACAGCTTCGAAAGTGCGTAATGCGTTGAGTGGAACTGTGGGCATATCGATTAAGAAAAACTTAACTTGTAACCATTAAAAACCGTTAGTCATTATTGGGCTGAATCACTAGTATTGTCAACTGAAAGGTATGGTATTTAATCAGTTAGACCATATATTTCAAAAAATAAATTGTTACAGCTTGATGACTAATGGAGATAAGCAAATGTTAATGAAAATGTTACGAGATGGTTACCGTGAAATGACCGCAGAATTTGAGTCTGAAAGACTTATTTCTACGGTTGAAACGCAACGGCCGGCGGCTAATGCAAGCAGCTTCACCAGGACCGATTCACAGAACAGTCCGCAGCGCCGCCGGGGTCGTTTGAACCGGAGCATGACCACCAATTTGAATGGCTGGACGGTGCGCACCTGGTAATGGATATTTCGACAGAACCGGACCAACAACCACCATTCAAACCTAAATCCTGAGGGGTCCCGGCACCCCCGCAACAGCGGGACCGGACCCCTTCTTCATTTCAATCCCTTTTACTTCGCTGCCTGGCCAACCCGTCCCCGGTCTTGTTACCGCCGGTCATTTTTGACTTCTGGCGCGTCGTGAATGATTTTGCCTGGCTCTTTTGTGGCGCCTGTTTCACCGGCGCTGACCGTTGCTTCCAGCTCTGTTTCGGGACCGCTTGCTGCCCACTCTGCTTGTGGACGGTTTGCTGTTTGGCCGGCTGCTGAACTTTTTCTGGCCTGGCCTGTTTCTGCGTATAGGCGGTTGCCCTGGTTTTGCTTGCAGGCATCCGGGTGACCCAGTTCTCTGAACTGCCGTTTCTGCTTTTCTGTTTGGAAACAGTCCGCTTGCCGGAAGCTGAAATGGTTTTGGTCTGGCGCGTCACCGTCGACTTGGCTGGCCTTTGATTTGAAGCAGCGCTTTTTTTGACCGTCACGGGCTTCTTCCGGTTCTTTGCCGGCATCGCTTTGCCCTGGGACAGGTCGTTGCCGGTTTTTATCCGGCCAGGCTTGCGATAGACCTTGCCACCGTTGTCAGCCAGCAGCCGGTTGCGTCTCGCTTTCGCGTTGACATCGCGGATATCGGCTTTCTGTTTGATCGAGTTCGCCTTTACCGGGCCCGACTGAGCATATTTGACTGACCGGTAATCTCGTGCTCTGCTATCACGCCCTTTCATATTCGCGCCAACGGGCCTTACATCCCGGGTGTCTGCAACCCGCGCCCGCTGCCGGCCGTCGCGGTAAAGATTGCGACCTGCATAGTGCTCTTGCCGCGGCCGGTGGTGGCCTCCACGCCCCCCGTGATAGGGCCGTGGCCGGTACCTTCCCGGTCCCCAGCGACCATAATGACGATGATGCCAGTGATGGTGATGATGCCAGTAGCCGCCGGTGTAGAACCCCACACTGAATGGCCCCCATCCCCAGCTCAGACCGAAGTTCCAGCCACTCCAGGAGTTATAGCTGACATTGAAGCCCCAGGTGCTGTGCCGGGGATAGTAGTAATAAGGTGAAACCCAGGGTGCGTAATACCAGCCGGACCCGTAAACCAGTGTATTGCGATAGACATAACTACCCATGTAGCCGGGCGTGTAGCCCACGTAGACCACGTCCGGCGTGCTGTCATAAACGTAGACATAGCGGACGTTGTAAACCGGTGAAGTGGGTCGCACATAAATCACTTGCGGCGGCCGGTGATCCGACACCTGCCAGGGACCATTCGGCGAAGAGGACAGGTACCAGACTCCCTCATCGACCAGGTAATAATTGCCATTGGCGAGAATCACCGTGGAGCCCGTGTTAGTGGCGTAGGTCATGTCCGCGCCATCCACTGGCTGGAATGTGGGGTCGCCGTCATAATCGACGTCAACATCCACTTCACCGCGGGCAATCGCAGCCGTTTGCGGGACCTGCGCATCAAGGATTGCCTCCCGGGCTTCATCGGTGCCGGCAACGTAGACCCTGGAGTCAGCCTGCTCGGAATCAGACGGAATATTCGCGAAAGCAATGGGTAGCTCGTCTGCCGGCCGGTAAGACCATGGTCCATCCAATGAACTCGCTTCATACCATCGGCCTGCCAGCACGATGTAGAACTGCTGTGAACTGACGTGCATGAATACATCGTCGTCGGAGTTTTGCAGCACCAGCAGATCATCTACCAGCGGCACAAAAGCAGCCGGCCCATCCGTAACGACCAGCTCCGCCGGCTCTGTGCTGACCACGACTTCGGGGGCATTGGCGGCCGTAATCGGCTCGTCAGTCTGCTGCTCCACCGTTTCATCGTCTTTTACCAGCGCGGTTATCGCGGCAGGCGGCCTGCTTTCAAACCGGTAGGGGCCGGTCGCTTCACGCGCCCTGTACCAGGCACCCTTTGCCGCGTTCAGGTAGTAATACTTGCCATCGGAAATGAGCGGATACGGCGTATTGATCACCGCCTGGTAAGGGCTGTTCTCAATATCGCGCAGCACCGGTTCGCCATCCAGGCTGAGCAGCAGGGCGGGCCGGTCCCTGTAAATGATGCGTGGCGGATCTGTGTTCAGTTTGTCCAGGGCCAGGGATTCTGCTTCTGTCGCCTTCAGCGATGCTTCTATCTCTGCGATCGAAAATTCGAAGCTTCCCGCCGAGGACTCGCGCGCTAACGCCAAAGCCAATGCAAACTCCACGTCTTCGGTTCCGGCAGGAAAACGAGTTTCGGTCACCGCCAGGTTGGTTGCCAGTACCACCTGGCCATTACTGTCGGCCTGCACCGGAGATTCAAACCAGCCGGCGCCGAACACAGGGTCGGCTTCGGCGTTTTCCCGGTACGCCAGGGCCGACCGGAACTTGATCCTCGAACGGTCGAATTCATCGACCTGGGGCGCATAAATGGTAATGAAGCCTTGCTCCAGCGGCAGGGTTCGTGGCCAGTCGGCCGCCTGGGCCGGCAGCGGTAACAAGGCGGGCAAAGCCAACAAAACCAGAAAAATGTTGAGTGTCAATCTCTTCATGATCAACTCCTTTACGCGCACAAATGGCCCGGTTACGGCTACACTATAGGTCCGCGACCATGAACACAGCGTGAATAAAGAAAGCCGATGAACGAGCAAAAAAAGAAGAAGTCGGATGCCAGATACCTCGAGGACTTTGCTCGCCTGAGGCTGTTCAACCTGTTCGACAATCTGTCCCGTGACGAACTCATCCGCATCGGCAAAAACACTGAAATTCTTGATTTCGAAAAAGATGAAGTGGTTTGCATGGAAAACACCAAATCTGAGTCGATGTACTTTATCTATTCAGGCGAGGTCAGCATCTCCCAGAAAGGCGTTGCCTTTGCGCACCTCGAATCGGGTGACTACTTCGGCGAAATGTCCCTGATCACGGGTCGCACCCGCAACGCCACGGTGACCACGCTGGTGCCTTCCGTGCTGTTCGAGGTTTCTGCAGCCGTATTCGACGAAATGTTCGAAACATCGCCCACCGTGATGCACAACCTGTTGCTTACCTATGATGCGAGGCTCCGGCGGCACAACAACGTCGTGGTGGGCCAGTTTCTGAAGTTAAAACACCAATTCGATGCACTGGAGGACAGTCACAACCGCTTGCTGCTCAGTGACAAGATGGCCTCTATCGGTTTGTTGACTGCCGGTATCGCGCACGAAATCAACAACCCGCTATTCGTCATCACGGGTTACCTTAACGTCCTGAAGGACAACCTCCAGGAAGGAAAAATTTCGCGTGAGTCACTGGAGGAAATTGCTCAGAAACTCGACACAGCAAGCAAGTCCATCGTCAGACTGGTATCCGGCATCAAGACCTTTGCCCGGATTGATGAAACTAACCCGGTGCCGATTGACCTGAATTCCGCAATTCAGGAATCACTGAACCTGGTGGCTTTCCTTTACAAGCAGGAAGATATCAAGCTCGAGGAGCGCCTTTCCGCCACTACCCCAATGATCCTGGGTAATATCGGACAATTGCAGCAAGTGCTGATGAACCTGTTTTCCAACGCGAAAGATGCCATGGAGAACAGCAAGAACAAAGTCATTTCAGTATATATCCGGGAACAAGGCGATGACGTGATCATTGAGGTCAGTGATACCGGGTGCGGTATTGACCCGGCGCACATCAAGCGGGTTTTTTCGCGGGCTTATACCACCAAACCGGTTGGCAAAGGCAGCGGAATGGGCCTCGACCTGGTACGAAAGCTGGTCAAGAAGATGGAAGGAAGCATTACCGTTGAATCGGAACTCATGCGGGGTACGACTTTCAGGATCGTCTTTCCCAGGCTTCCACAGTAACCAGCCCTGCATGAAAATTTGAATGTATGTTCGGGCTTTTCAGAAAATCCAGGCAGGAATTAATGACGGGTGAGAAAAGCCGCCGCTACTTCCGCTACGCCTTGGGTGAACTACTCCTGGTTGTGGCCGGCATCCTGATCGCACTGCAAATAGACGGCTGGAACGACGATCGCCTGGACCGTCAGAAAGAACGGGAAATCGTCGCTTCCATGCTCAATGACATAAGCACGGATCGCGAACTGATCAAACAGTCCATTGACGGCAACGAAATCCTGCTTGATGCGCTTGGCGATCTGCTGATGAAGGTCGCTGAACCCGCTGATGATCGGCAATTCCGGCGGGAGTTGTTCATTCGATCGGTGATTCATACGTACTGGTACATGCGGGTCGATTTCCCGGATCTGACCATTTCTCAACTGAGCACCGGAAACAATTTGTTCCTGATCCGCGACAAGCCAGTCCGTGACTCCATCCTGGCGTACAAAAGAGGCCTCGATGCCTACCGGCACGTGGATAAAGAGTTGATGCACTATTTCCATGTGCAGGAGCAAAGCCAGAAACTGATCTTTAACCTTGCTCTCGCCAAGAGAGCCTATGAACACATCGAACAAAATTACCTGGAAATTCTCGGGCCACTGGACCGGTTTGATTCACTGATCAGCGAGGGTTCCTACCTGATCGACGACCATCCGAAGCTGCTGGCCAGGTACTATGGCGACGTACTTTTTTACAGAACCACGCTCAATAACGGCACAGCCTACCTGAGGGAACAACTAAAGCTCGGGGATGAATTGACCCGGCTGATCCGCGAAAAGTATGCCATCGAATAAAAACGCAACCGCCCTGAGCACACGGGCTGGCTGGAAGTGGCTGCCCACGGTATCCCTTTGGTTTTTGTCTATAAATCCTGCAGATATTGCACCATTCGCTGCCGCGTTGCCGCGTCCGGCAGGCGGCCAAAGCCGGCCCCAATATTATCCAGAGCGTGTTTTGGATTGGCTGTTTCCGTCAGCACGCAAGTCACCGCCGGGTTTGAAAGGATAAACTTGAGCGAAAACTGCGCCCAGCTGTCACAGTCAAAATCGGCCGCCCACCCCGGCAGTTCATGACCCCGAACGCGCGAGAAATACTCACCATTGATGAAAGGCCGGTTGATCGTAACCGCCACACCCTTGTCCAGCGCCATCGGCAGCACCTGTTGATCCGCAGCTGTTTCCAGCGGTGAGTAATTCACCTGCAGGAAATCCACCGTGCCGGTCTCCATCATCTTCATCATGCTGCCGTAGAACCTTTCGGCGTGCCTGGCCACGCCGATATACTTTGTCAGGCCTTCGTCTTTCCATTTGAGGAACATGTCCCAGTTGGGCTCGGCAAATTCGGGATAAGAGTGCACCAGGTCAAGTTGCTTTTTCCCGGTAATCTCCAGCAAGCGCTGAACATTCTCCCGCATCGCCGGCTCGTCCTCATTTGAAAAATAGGTTCCCAGGAACAATTCGTTACCAACACCCAGGGAGCTGGCGACGCCGGCGACAACAAACCGGCTTTCCCCTGAACAGTCAATATATGCACCGCCATGTCCGTGGAACAGCTTGATCAAGGCGGTGGAGCCTGGCACATCGTTTTGTCGAAACGCATTGGAATTACCCAACCCTATGACAGGTAGTGCATCACCACCGCCTGCGATGGGTCGCCGCGGCAACTTCTGTTGAGCCAGCGCAACCGCAGACCACGTGACGGGTATTGCGATCAGCGATGCGGCTGCCGCGGTGTTCTTTATCAATAAGCGTCGACTTATCATGGTTCAGATTCCTGGTTGGCGTATTCTTTGACCGCTATCAGCATGGTGGTCAGCAGTTTGCGTTCTTCTGCGCTGATTTCAGGCCGCCAGATTTCAAACAGCAGGATAACGCGCTGCTGATCGCTGTTATTCCACGCCTCGTGCTCTATGGAGTCGTCGAAAATCAGCATTTCACCTTCTACCCAGGCCCGTTCTTCATTGCCTACTCTCAGCGCGCCGCAGTCTGGCGGCACGATCAGCGGCAGGTGACAGATCAGCCGCGTGTTCATCAGACCATTGTGGGGTGGTATCCGGGTGCCGGGGGCCAGTTTGGAAAACAGGGCCATCGGCGCCTGCATGGAAATTTCCGGCATCGGCGCTGCTTCCAGCGCTTTGAGCGTGTGCGGGAAAAGTGCTGCGTTCTCTGGCACCAGCCGGCTGTGGTCCCACAGGTACAGGGCGCCCCAATCATCATTGTCCGCAAGACCCTGGTTATCCTGGCCGATCTTGGCATCAGTGGATTTGATATAGGGCGAAAAGCGCGACGGCTCCTGCATCACCGGGACCAATTCCGCCCGAATCCGGTCTGTCTGGGCCTCCATATTTTCAATCCAATCGAACTGATCCCGTTCATAAAACTGGATCTGGGGCAGCCCCGGGTAGTAGAAACGGTGCGGCTGCTGGTAATAGATCTGCTTGTCACCGAAGATCAGGTCCAGCGATAGACTGAATCGAGGATGGCTGTCACCGGGCACGATTCCGTCGGCCTGCAACCTGTCCAGCAGGAAGCTGCGATATTCGTTCGCTTTGTCATCACAGGCTTTTTGCGCTTTCAGCAGGTCCTGCTGAAGATCTGCCGGCAGGTCAGGTGCGTTTTCAGCCAGTTGCAATGCGTACTTGTAGTGCTGCAGGGCGGCACGCGATTGTCCCTCCCGTGTCAGTAACTCTGCCTTTAAAAGAACCGCTCTAAGGTTTCGTGGCGAGAGTTCCAGCGACTTGTCGACCGCTGACAACGCACCCGCATTATCCCCCAGGCGTGCGCGGGTAAAAGCCATGCCCAGCCAGTGCATCGTATCGGCCTGGCCGGTCGCGATGATTTGTTCAAAACCGCTTTTTGCCCGGTTTGCATCACCTGCCTGGAGGGCGGAAAAAGCCGACTGGGTCAGCTGCTGGATGTTGCTGCCGCTAGCGCTCACTGTACTCGAAGCTCCCGGATGGATTAGCACCTATTAAAAAGGCTGGTGCGAGCCAGTGCAAAGGTTTTGTTCGAAGACGCAAAGATTGTCCACATGCTAGTCTTTTACGTCCCTGAACCATTCGATGGAGATTCAGCCCTTGCTATCGCGAACCTGGGTGCTTGCCCTGCTCTTTGCCTGTTCAGTCGCGTCGGCGGATTCGCCGCAACAATTTGTCTCTATCGGCGACCTGGAACTGGTATCCGGCGAGACTTTGCTGGATGCACATATTGGTTTCCGAACAGCCGGAACCTTGAACGAGGATAAATCAAACGTGCTCGTTTTCCCGACCTGGTTCTCCGGAACGACCGGCAACCTGATCAAGTATCAGCAGATCGGCCCGGGCAAGCTGGCGGACACTGACCGGTATTTCGTCATTGCCGTTGATTCCCTGGCTAACGGTGTTTCGTCTTCACCATCCAACAGCACCCGGCAGCCCGGCAAACAATTTCCCCGTCTGGCCATCGCCGACATGGTGAGCTCGCAGCATGCCTTGTTGACCGGACACTTCGGGCTCAACCGCGTGCATGCCATCATGGGTATATCCATGGGAGGCATGCAGACTTTCAGCTGGATTGGGCAGTACGCCGATTTCATGCAAAAAGCAGTCGCCATCGACGGTTCGCCCAGGGCAACCTCCTATGACCTGCTGCAATGGCATTCCCATGAATCAGCCATCGAGATGATGCAGCAAGCGGGTATCGAAAATGCGAAGATCATGAAGTTTCTCTCGACGCTAAGCCTGCTGACCTTGTGGACGCCCGGGTACTTCGTTGAGAACATCACCCCGGAAGCCTTGCCAAAGTTCGTGGAGGACTCCACCCAGGACTCCGGCAAAGGAGATGCGAATGACTACCTGGTGCAACTCCGGGCAATGATCGGCCACGACGTCTATGCAAACGATTCCCGGGATGAAATTCCTTATGTAAAGAGAGTCCATGCAGATTTGCTGGTGATCGGCACCACCGACGACCACATGGTTAATGCGCAGCCTGGCAGGGAGTTGAGCCGCTCACTCGGTGAGCAGCACGTTGCCATTGACAGCAATTGCGGGCACCTGGGGAGCAGTTGCGAAGCTGCCAGGGTCACCACGGTCGTGCATGAGTTTCTAGAATCCGGTTCCGACAGTAATGAATAGATCAATAAAAGTGATCTCTTTCGTGGTCACTGCATCCAAAAAGAGGAAAATGGGATCATCCAGAGTGTAAGCCACTCAACATACGGGAGCTGAAGATGGATAACATTGGATTAGGGGCAGGACTGGCGGCACTGGCCTTCTGGGGTTTTATCGCGGCCGTTGTGGTGGCAGGTATCTGGGATGGTGTGCGCAAGCGCGAGGCTCAGCATGAAACCCTGCGGCGCCTGGCGGAAAGCGGCCAGCCCATCGACAAGGAAGTCATGGACAAATTGCTGTTACTGAACAGTGGCCGTAACAAGCGCTATGACATCGATTTCAAGGTAACGGCCTTGTGGATACTGCCCGTTGCCATGGGACTGGCCGTGATGGCGCTGGTCCTTGGGATAGGCGTGCCGCAGGCAAAAATGCCGATATTGGGGGCTTCCGCCCTGCTTCTTTGCCTGGGACTGGGATTCCTGCTGGCGTCCTCTATTGCAAAACGCTGGAACACCGGAGACGACGATTCGGGTCGTGACGAACTGATGGGCTGAGCATTGTGCCTGACGCACACAGTTATTACCCGGATTGCCCCGAAGAGTTGATCGTTGGCCTTGCGCGTACCGGCGACCGCAAGGCGTTCGAAGAACTGGTAAGAAGGCGACAGGCCTGGCTGCGCAACCTGATGCGGCGGTTGTGCAGTGACGTCACCCTGGCTGACGACCTGGCCCAGCAGGTGTTTCTGAAAGCCTGGCTGAAAATCCGGATGCTCAAACAAC
>Ga0224514_10000437_pt1 | contig 12026 bp, 12 predicted proteins | sample SF_May12_sed_USG_3_FD_169107 | JGI IMG/M metagenome (GOLD analysis project Ga0224514, IMG submission 169107) | Sediment microbial communities from San Francisco Bay, California, United States - SF_May12_sed_USGS_24 | ecosystem: Environmental > Aquatic > Marine > Sediment | place: USA... | reverse complement strand
ATTTTTTTAACAAACCAAAGCAAAGCAAAGAAACTTAACCCATGGTTGCCTTTAGCTTTCGTTTAAGATCGCGTAACGACAAGCTATTGAGTACATCCTTTTTCTCCAACCAGCCACGTCGCGCCTGGTTGATACCACCGGCAAGATAGGCGTAGTCCCGCGTGCTGTGCGCATCACTGTTAATACTGATCAACACGCCGTGCTCTTTTGCCAACTGGCAATAGGTATCGATCAAATCCAGCCGTTGTGGCTGGCTGTTGAGTTCCAGGTAACAACCACGATCACCAGCCGCCCTGATGATGCGCGGCATATCTACATCATATGCTTCGCGTTCATTTAATAGCCGACCACTGGGGTGTGCCAGCAGGGTGAAGTATTTTGATTCCATGGCACGCAGAATACGTTTAGTCTGCTTGCTGCGTGACAGGCGAAACTTGCTATGTACCGCGGCCACCACCAGATCCAGTTTTGCCAGCACACTATCAGGCAGATCCAGTTGCCCGTTTGCCAAGATATCCACCTCGATCCCTTTAAGGATGGTAATGCCAGTTAATTTTTCATTCAGTTTATCGATGTGTTCCAGTTGTTGATGCAGCCGTTTCTCATTCAGTCCATGGGCAATAGTCAGATACTGACTGTGATCGGTAATCGCAATGTATTTCAGTCCCAGCTGTTTTGCGGCTTTAGCCATATCTTTAATCGTGCCGTGACCATCGGTCGCTTCACTGTGCACATGCAGGTCACCCTGGAGGTCCTGAAGTGTGATCAACTGCGGCAACTGTTTGTTGCGCGCCGCCTCGATCTCACCGCGGCTTTCGCGTAACTCGGGGGGAATTAACACCAGGCCGACCGCTTTCGCAACCGAGGCTTCGCTCTGCCCGGCAATGCGTTGATCATTTTTGAAAACACCGTACTCATTGATTTTCAAACCACGTTGCTGGGCGATACGTCGGATCTGGATATTGTGGGACTTGCTACCGGTAAAATAATAAAGTGCGGCACCATAACTGGCTTGCTCCACCACCCGTATATCTACTTGCAGCCCATTGCGTAAAAACACCGTGGCACGGGTCGTCCCTTTGGAAACGATCTCCTGCACTTCATCGTAGTCAACAAACTTTCGCATCACCGGGCTCTGCTTGCTGGCAGTGACCAGGATATCGATATCACCCACCGTCTCCTTGCCACGCCGATAACTGCCGGCAATGATAACTTCCTTTACCCCGGACACTGTCTTGAGATAGCTGACTAACGGCTCGGCATATTGACGCGCCACATTGCGCAGAAAACGTCGCCCTTGAACTGCGTGCGTTTGCAGACTTTCAAGAATGCGTTGCTCGGTCTTCTCACCAAAACCGGGTAATGATCTCAACTGCCCTTTACGTACAGCGCTTTCCAATTGTTTAACCGTTTTGATATGCAGCTCGTGGTAAAGCTGTTTCACCCGCTTGGGGCCCAGACCCGGGATATGCAGCATGTCTTCAAGGCTGGCTGGCACTTCTTTATACAGTTTATCCAACGCCTGTAGATGGCCGGTGCTGAGCATTTCCTTGATCTTGCCGGCCAGATCCTTGCCGATCCCCGGCAACAAGGTCAGGTCCTCACCCGCATCAACCATCTCGCCAAGCTCACAAGCCAGACCACGGATGGTGCGGGCAGCATTGCGATAGGCGCGGACACGAAACGGATTGGCATCCTCGATCTCCAGCAAGTCCGCCATTTCTTCAAACTTCAGCGCGATGTCTTCATTGTGCACCGGCATCGAAGTGCCCACCTCTTTATTGTTTATTATTAACTATTAATAGTATAGGTAATTGTGAGTAACACGCCGAATGGCGTTAATAAAAGAGGAATCGCTTCTAATATTTTAGAGATGTGCGGGTTTTCACTCTGGCCCCAATTATAGAAGGAAGAACAAAAAACAGATCCGTCCCGGTTTTTCACTGACACTGCCCGACCCACTTGCCGCTCAGGCGCTGTGTCATTTCCATGCCCGCCTGCCTGATCTTGATTAATCCGTCGAAACTATCACCCTTATAAGTCACCTTGCCATCAATCGTGGAAGGGCCTTGCGGTGTATTACATTCCATCAGCCAGGAAACGGTGCTGCCTTTCACACTGTTTTTTACCATCTTGCAACTCTGGTCGGGCTTTTCCTGCCTCGGCACCATATCTTTTTTTGTCAGGCAATGGCTAAAGGTTTGTGCAGGTATCTGCATGGGCATGCCGGGCATCTCCATCTTTGAGCTTATCTGCCACTTGCCCTCTTTCATATTTGGCCCTGCCATAACAGGGCTAGACAACAACACTAAAGCACTCACCACGATTGAAATTCCAAGCTGTTTGCCCATCATCCTCTCCCCCTGAAAATGGCCCTTTCACCCGTTTGACTAGGCATTAAGAGCGCATAGCCTTTTGTATATGTCCTCACCTAGCCTACTCCACTTTCGCAAATATTTCAGAGTGGTTAAAAAAAAATGACCAGAACAAACAAAGTGAGTTCAGTAAGTACTGAATGAAACCCAATGGGGTTCTACAGTGCTCTGACCCCCGTTTTCATTTTTATTTAATCGAAAGAAAACGTGAACTGTCCCCTATTATTCTTTTATCAATAAGCTGAAGCTGTATATAACACGCTTAACGCCTTATCTCGCTATCACGGTAATGTGGATCAGTCCAGCAGCGGGGCAACTCTTCACCAGACAGAAAAACGAGGTCGGCCTTTTTAAACTTTTCCGGGTCCTGCTGTTCTTCACCCTCCTGATAACGTCCGACTACTTCGTCACAATTCAGATTCATCAAATCAACCAGGCTCAAAATCTCAACCATATGATCACTCGATCTCTTCTTTAATAACATGGCTCTCTCCTATAGTGCAGGTGGTGTGATGGTAAAAAGTTATTTACCGTGAATTACATATAATTATAGCTCCATATATTCAACTACTTTTTATGTATGTTAGAGACGAATTACCTAACAGATTTGAAAAAAGGGGCGGTGACAAAGCCGAGTGTAATTAGGGTCAGAGCATAGTTTTATATTTCGAGGCTAAAAAATAATCCCTCCGTCCCCATTTACGACTTCATTAATTTTTAATATAGCTATTATTAAAATCAAGTTATCCACAATTATTTATAGTTTTTGAATACCTAAATTATGCGTGCAACGACATTCCCCGTTACAATAAACCCATGGTGGACATGCCCAATAAATTTATAGAACAAGCACACACGCTCAGCGCGCAGGAAGTGGGTGAACACTTACAGTCTTCATTGGGTGGTCTCACGCTAGAAGAGGCAGAAGCGCGGCTGCAAGAATGTGGATTAAACATCCTACCACGAGCCAAAACAGCCTCAATGGCCATCGTGTTTCTGCGACAGTTTCTCAGCCCACTGATTTACATTTTATTATTCGCTGTTGTCGTTTCGCTCTTCCTGCAGGAATGGACGGACGCAGGTTTTATTTTTTTTGTCTTGATGCTAAATGCGGTCATTGGCACGGTGCAGGAATTCCAGGCTGAGCGACAAGCGGAGGCGCTGCAGAAGTTTGTCTCAGTGAAAGCCAGGGTAGAACGTGGTGGCGAGTCTTATGAAATAGACGCCGAAATGCTAGTGCCGGGTGACATTGTGTTACTGGAATCCGGTGACAAAATACCGGCCGATCTTCGCCTGCTAAGCGAACAAGCCCTCGACCTCGACGAGTCGTTATTAACCGGAGAATCGCTACCAACCGATAAGGATCAAACGGTGATCCTGCCGTTTGATACGCCGTTGGCAGAACGGCGAAACATGGTATTTGCCGGTACACTGGTATCGCGTGGTCGTGCACGTGGCCTGGTAACTGCCACCGGTATACATACTGAACTGGGTGGAATTGCAGAAGAAATGGTCGCCGGTGAGTTGATGGCGCCACCATTAATGCAACGCATGAAAAAATTCACGCACTGGATCGCTATTGCCTACCTGGGTGTCATCCTGTTCCTTTCTGCCATTTCAATCCTGCAGGGTGCTGCGATTTACCACATTTTTCTGTTAGCGGTGGCATTGGCCGTGGCTGCCATACCAGAAGGACTGCCAGTAGCAATTACCATTGCCTTGTCCGTCGGTATGTCGCGCATGGCTAAACACAATGTCATTGTAAGAAGGTTGGTGGCGGCAGAAACCCTGGGATCGTGCACCTTTATCGCTGCCGACAAAACAGGGACGTTAACCGTCAATGAGTTGACCGCTCGCTGTATACAACTGGCCGACGGCAAATCGTTGAACATCAGTGGGCGTGGTATGAGTCCGGAGGGGGAAGTTGAGGTTGAAGCAGACTATCAGGATGTTTTAAAACGATTGGCAGAAGCAAGTGTGTTCTGCAATGAAGCTTATCTTGGTAGACGAAACGCTGAATGGGTACATCACGGCGATGCGGTTGATGTGGCGTTGCTAGTGTTAGGACACAAAGCCGGTGTGTTACAGGCGCCTTTGCTGGAAATACACCCCGAACTTGGAACGATACCGTTTGAGTCGGAGCGCTTATTCGCCGCCTCCCTCAATAAATCTGACAACCACAATATCATTTCGGTGAAAGGTGCGACTGAGCAGTTATTACCTATGTGCAATCGCATGGCAACCAAGTCGGGTGATGTGGCGATTGATTCATTACGTTTACAGGCTCAGGCTGATGAGTTGGCCAGGCAGGGTTACCGTGTACTGGCGGTGGCAGAAGGCCGAGTACCATCAGGGAATCAAACACTGGCGGAAGACCAACTTCGGGATCTGACCTTTCTTGGCATTATCGGCATGATTGATCCACCAAGAGAAGAAGCAGTGGAGGCCATCGCAGCGTGTCGTCACGCAGGTATCGAGGTCTCCATGATCACTGGCGATCATCCTGTTACCGCTTTGGCAGTATCACGTGAACTGGGGCTGGCGCAGCATGCCGAGCAGGTGGTGACGGGGCAGCAATTGAAACTGGCGCAACAACAAGGCGATACCGTATTCGATGATCTGGTGTTCAAGGCACGCGTCTTTGCCCGTATCGAACCACGTGACAAGGTGACTATTGTTGAGTCATTGCAACGAAACGGTGAATTTGTGGCGGTCACCGGCGATGGTGCCAACGATGCGCCGGCACTGAAAGCGGCACATGTCGGTGTTGCGATGGGCAAAAAAGGTACTGATGTGGCGCGCGAATCTGCCGATCTGATCATCACCGATGACAATATTGCCTCGCTGGTAGATGGGGTCAAACAAGGTCGCATCGCCTATGCCAATGTGCGCAAGGTGATCTTTTTATTGATCTCTACCGGTGCAGTAGAGATCGTCATTTTCCTGTTAGCTTTGTCGGCGGGCTTGCCGTTGCCACTGACGGCGATACAGCTGTTGTGGCTCAACCTGGTTACTGAGGGCATACAGCACATCGGTCTTGCCTTTGAACCTGCCGAGGGCGACGAAATGAAGAAAGCACCTCGTCCTCCACGCGAACCGATATTTAATCGTATCATGATAGAGCGCGTGCTTATCTCGGCGGCTGTGATGGGTACGCTGGCGTTTGCTGTATTCTGGTGGTTATTGAAAAGTGGCTTATCGGTTGAAGATGCGCGCAATAGCACTTTATTATTAATGGTCTTGTTTGAAAACGTGCAAGTATTTAACAGCCGTTCGGAGACCCTGTCAGTATTCCAACACAATCCAATGCGTAATCGTTTACTCTTGTTTGGAACCGTTGGTGCGCAACTGGTTCATATCGGAGCACTCTACACACCGGGGCTTAGTAATATATTACAGGCGCATCCTGTCAGTTTCTCTCAATGGTTAGTGTTGTTATTGATGGCATCGACTATTTTGATAGTCATAGAGTTCCACAAATTAATCTTAAAATGGAGAAATAACGCTGAGTAAGAAAAAAAGACCTTTTCCTAAAAACCATGTTTCGGAGTGTGACAATCTCAGCAGTGAATTTTTGAATCACTTCACAAAACCAACAGACGGTTCGGCAATGCTATACAGAGTGTTGAAATTCGCGAAGTCGTTACAATAAACCACTCAGCCACTGCCTATAATCACTAGTATGCGAAGAAATGGGTATGAAAAATTCAGGTGTTTAACCTATCCGTCTACCTGGTACGGCTGGCGGCTTGGCCTGCAATCCTGGTGGCGTTTTCAGAAAAAGGGAACACTAATTTTTACCTTTGTATTGTTGCTTATCCCGGCCGTCTTCAGCGTCTTGATATACCAGACTGTTGAAACAAGAAAAGTTAACCGTGAATTGCGCTGCCTGGCATTGAATGTTTATCACGAGGCCCGCGGTGAATCCAAAAAAGGTCAGTATGCCGTTGCCGAAGTCACCATGAACCGGGTGGCATCTAAGCACTTCCCCAATACTATTTGTGAAGTGGTGCACGAGAAACGCTGGGACCAGATTCGTAAACGTTATGTGGGTGCTTTCTCATGGACTGAGATCGCGTCAAGATCCAAATCGGTAAATAGAAAAATGATACAGCGCGCCTGGCAAGTTGCCGAAGCGGTGTATCACGGCAAGCAAGAAGCCACCGTCAAAGGCGCACTGTTTTACCACGCCCGTCATATTCGCCCCAGCTGGGCACGACGCAAATCACAGGTCGCCAAAATCGGTCAGCATATCTTCTATCGATGAGCAGTCAGATTTTATTATTATCTGAACATCTTGTTTGCAAAACGAGGACAGATTTATTTGACTAAACCAATCGGGAGTAAATGGGGTCAGAGACCAATTGTTTCTAATATTAAAGAATATTCCTTTCTGACCCGGTTTTTATGCGACAACCATCGGGTTGGCGGGATCGGCAGCCCATTCCTGCAGTGAGGCGGTATAGACGGCGATGTTGGTGAAACCGAGTCGGGTCATGATGAAGGCATTGGTAGAGGCCACGATGCCACCACCACAGTAGGTAATGATGCGGGCATGACGGTCGATGTTGTGCATGGCCGCCAGTTCATCTTCCGAGCGGAAACGGCCTGTCTTATCGAGTAGCTTGAGTCCATCGATGTTCAAGGCACCGGTGATGTGTCCGGGTCGTTGGTAAATAGACATTTCACCTCGGTAAAATTCTTCAGGCAAGGTATCGATGAGGTAGACAGCGTTATCATCAATACTGGCAAGCACCTCATCACGATCCGCGATCAGTTCCGGACGGGGCGCGGGGGTTAAGTGTTTTGCAGGCCGCGTGACGGGCTCGAGAGACAGCGGTCGACCTTCAGCTGCCCAGGCGCCAAGACCACCATCGAGAATCGCTGCTCGATCGAAGCCAACCCAACGCAGCATCCACCAGACGCGGGCGGCCCACCCTGTATAATTAGTGTCATAAAGCACGACGCGGGAATTATCACCAACACCCAGTGCACCCATCGCGCTACAAAACTGCTCAGGTGTCGGTACAGTAAACTCGATCGGGCTGTTGGTATCGGAGAGAGCGCCCTTGAGATCAGCGAATCCCGCATTCGGAATATGACCAACATCATAGTCAGGACGACCACTTACATTATGAAAACTACCGTCATCATGCGGGATGGTACAGACTGTGCAGTCAAGCAACACTAGATCCGAGTCATCAAGGTGCTGGCTTAGCCACTCAGTGGTCACTAGTGTATCCATCATACCCTCTCGTTTGTATTTTTATGACCAGAGATTGCGGAGCAATATCAGGAAATGCTGAATGCGACCTGAGCAATAGCGTGACCAGAACTTGCAACGCAAGTTAGGAAATCCTTGATGAACCTGTAGGGTTCTGAAGGGAAGAAGTGCTGAACAATGCTCGAAGAGCTTTTACAGTGAAACGCGTAGCGGTTCTACAGTGCTCGACTCAAATATTATTAGTCTTTCTCTGCCCATTCTCGGATTTTACGTTTGAGTTTTGTCTCGGCTTTGTCGCCAATCTCTTCCCAATCTTCATCCTCGGCCCATTCTTTTAATTTGCGTTTGAGTTTTTTCTCGATTTTATCGCTGATCTCTTCCCAGTCTTCATCCTCGGCCCATTCTTTTAATTTGCGCATGATTCTTATCTCAACCTTCTTACCGGTCTTATCCCGCTCTTGAGCACGTTTTTTCTGCGCCGCGGACTTACAGCTAACGTGACAACCGCCACCCCAGACAAAGATCACGCCAAGCAAAAAGCCAAAATCGTACCACCCGCCGGTATTGTTTATTTCATATACCCATACAGCGTCATTAAATAGATGAATAATCAGGGTGATAAATGAGATAACACCATGCCACAGTCCATAAAAGAAACCCGCAGGGCTTTGTTCCGTAAACAGAGCATCACCTGCCGTACAGGACGTTAAGAAAAGAACAAAAGAAAATAAGAGAAAGAACCTGATGTTTTGTGAATTCATAATCGACTCCATCCGACGAATCACTAGTAAGTATAGAACAAAAGAGGTAAAGGGATTAGATATGGATATTTTCTAATATTATAAACAAGGTGACCAGAATGAGTGAAACGAGTTCAGGAAATGCTGAATGCGACCTGAGCAATAGCGTGACCAGAACTTGCAACGCAAGTTAGGAAATCCTTGACGAACCTGTAGGGTTCTGAAGGGAAGAAGTGCTGAACAATGCTCGAAGAGCTTTTACAGTGAAACGCGTAGCGGTTCTACAGTGCTCTGACCCCCAAATATTCTATTCAGAAACTACTCCCTCAACTGACTTCATCCATTCCTTGAAACGATTGCGCTCTTCCTCATTAGCCATCAGCCACCAGAATTTCAGACGTTTGACGGTATCTTGACGTACGGCGTTATCTGCTTTGATATCTTTCAGTGCCATAACACCAGTAGATTCAGCGGTCGGTGCCCCGTTATCCTTTGGCTGAGTGGCGACTCCACTACTATATACGTTAGCGGTATTGATCCTGAACTCATTCAATTCAGCCGTGGTACGCGAGGCGACTTGACGGCTCGTCTCTTTTTCGAGCAGCGTTGCCTTAAATTTGTTGGCCATCTTATAAGCCTCTTCTTCGTCTTCAGGAACAGGATAGGTGAGATCATAGTTCATCCCGGCGTAAAACCGGGTTTCCACGCCCACTACATCCGAATCCACTAACATACCGCTGGTAGCATCCCCCCAATACAAATCATACTTGAAATCAACGCGGTGAAGACCGGGGAGTAGGAATATCTCATAAAAGCCCTCATCCTGTAAGGGAACATCCACTTCTTTTCCATCAATCTTCTTCACAGTTATTGGCCCCGGAACACGTAGCCGGGCGGTTTCACTAATGGGACGCGGTTGACCGGAATAAAAATGTACGGGGCCACTTACCGTACAGGCCTGTAACCATAACAACGAAACTAATAATAAAAAAATACGCTGAATCTTCAATGTCATATCCTTCAAATTACTTGCTTATCATCGACGCAAATTGGCGAGTTCGACGCGGTGCTGGTAGAAAAATAAGCTTATCACTAATATCGCGCCTAGCGTATCGGCGAGGATGTCTTTTTGTGCATCCCAGATATCACCTTGCGATCCCAACACGGCAACACCCGCTTGAGGATTGGCTGACATGGCATACTGCCATTCGATAATTTCATACACACCCGCGACCGTGGCAATGGCAAACACCGGGAATAACGAAACAATCCAGCGCGTACGCACCAGACGACGAGTCATTAATACCTCGGCGATGGCATAGGCATAAAAGCCGACGGAGAAATGGGCAAGGCGATCATAGTGATTGCGTTCGAAGTCGAACAAATCACTCACCCATGAAAACGGGACTCGCTCGAAGGTGTAATGTCCACCAATTGTATGCAGGATGATAAACACCGACATTAAAAGATAACTGGTGTTGGAAAATCGATGCAGGCGTGACAACCACGCAATCGCTCCCACTACAATAAATACAGGTATATTCTCGGCCCACCACACGTTACGGTCGTACGGTTCAATCGCGCAGAGGGTAAACACCACGATATACAGACCTAACAGCGCCAGCGGTATAGTCCATGATGAGTTGTTATTATTCATATAAGAGAGTTTTTACTCTGCCCCCATTTATTCTTTAACCTTGCAACAACTTGATAACGGCATCGGCTGCACTACCACTGGACTGTGGGTTTTGTCCGGTAACCAGGTTACCATCAACAACGGTGTTATCTGACCAGTCATCGGCAGGAACAAATTCCACACCCAGTTCACGCAAACGTGTTTCCAGCATGAAAGGCATCAGTTGATCCAATTGCACGGCACGTTCTTCACTATCGGTAAAAGCGGTGACTTTCTTGCCCTTGATTAACGACACGTTATCGACAATCGCGTTTACCAGGCAAGCTGGGCCGTGGCATACCGCAGCCAGGGGCTTACCTGATGAATAGGTATCGCGAATCAAACGTTGTACATGAGGATTGTCTGGCAAATCAAACATGGTGCCATGACCACCGGGGAAAAATACCGCATCATAATCTGCGGCCTGGAAACTGTCATCCAGTGTAGGCAACGCTTTCAGCGCCGCTTTTGCATCTTCGTTTTCTTCTGTCGCTTGATAATCTTGCAGGCTATTGGCATCCAGTGGTGCATCACCACCAGCCGGGCTGACCACCGTGACATCATAACCTTGTTGCAGGAACTTGTGGTAAGGAACAGAAAACTCTTCAAACCAGATACCGGTTTGGTGATCATCATCAATACGATCGTGACTGGTAACTATCATTAATATACGTTTGGTCATTAGCGTCTCCCGCTTTAGTCGTAATAAAACATTTAAAAATACCGTTTTGAAAACCGGGATCAGTCTCTGATCCCCAAATATCTCGACCACATTTATTCGTTTTACGCTTTAGCGTACCCTACTAAAAATAACGCGATCAAAATAAACTGCATCACAAATAATGGAATCATATTAACGGCTAACCCTATGCCATAAAAGAGGCCCACGCTTTGCACAATCATGAAACCAGTCACGACAAAAGCCGTGACTAAAGCAATGGATTTTCTTTCTTTAAGTTGTTTCATTCCCCATACTAGGAATCCTGTCCATGTAAATATGGCTATTCCTGCATAGGCCATCCAGAAGCGAATATCCGGTGACAATACCGCATCGTTTCCATAAATATTTAAACATACGGATGGAAATGCAATCAGAAGTACACCAAAAATAATATCGGCAACACTTCCTAAAATATATCCTGTTTTTAATATGTTCATGCCCATCTTCTCCAGTTCATTACTACCTTGTCGTAAACTAAAATAAGATTCATTAAGCGCTAATCGTCTGCCGCGATTTCCTTCAAGGCGGGATCACCCTGGCGGACATCGGCATATAAACAAATGCCAAGCCAGTCCGGCATGGTCTTGGCCAGTTGAGTATTACCCTGAGTTTTAATCAAGCCTTTACTTAGAGCGCTTTTAATTTCAATATCGCCATTCCATATTTCAACCAGGTGACGCAACGTTGTTCTTATATACAGGTCAACATCTTTACCCGGGTTCTCAGTGCAAAGGTCCACCTCACCATTATGAACCACCAGCCACCAGTTATTAAACGTAGGCAAGCCTTCAAACATAAAACACAATACCGTTTCACCATCAGGCAACATCGCGGTATTAAGACGTCGCTGGATATCCCACATCAAAAATTCAACATCCAGTTCATCATCACTTAATTGTCCCCGCGCCCAACGCATACCCCATGTTGCAAGGTGCTCCACGATCGGGGCTAACTCCTTACCCGCAGGCGTAAGAAAATAATCATGACCTTTACGGCCTTGCTGCGCTTTGCGTATAACGATACCGGCGCTTTCCAGTTGTTTAAGTCGTTTGGTAAGTAAAGTAGGCGAGATACGTGACAACGCACGCTGAAATTCATTATAACGATGCGTGCCTAATAATAGTTCTCTTAAAATAAGAAGCGTCCACTTTTCACCAAGCAATTCGGTCGCTTTGGCTACCGGGCAAAATTGTCCATAATCACTCAAAGGTGTGCCCTCTCCTGTTCTATTTATAATACAGGTTAGCAGAATATAGCCTTTATTACGCCATGCAGATTACTACACATTATG
>Ga0224514_10000436_pt1 | contig 12034 bp, 10 predicted proteins | sample SF_May12_sed_USG_3_FD_169107 | JGI IMG/M metagenome (GOLD analysis project Ga0224514, IMG submission 169107) | Sediment microbial communities from San Francisco Bay, California, United States - SF_May12_sed_USGS_24 | ecosystem: Environmental > Aquatic > Marine > Sediment | place: USA... | reverse complement strand
CAAGTTTCGAAAGAACGTCGATATTACAGGTACTTATGAAATCAGACTACAAAACAGATATTGCTGAACCTGATAACCAGCTGATTTTATTCAATTAAACGTTGGGACACTAGTGACTTCAAATGAAAAAAATATTTTTTATTGCACTGATTCTGCTTCAGTCTCTGCCTGCCCGGGCGGCGGTCATTGATCCCGACTTCGATTTTTCTACCCTTGAAACAGAGCATTTCTACATTCATTACCACCAGGGACTCGATGAGGCGGCGGAAAAGATAAGGTCAATTGCTGAAGATACCCATGAAAAGATAGTCAAGCTCTTTCAATGGGAACCCCGGGAAAAGACCCATGTCGTGCTTATCGACAGTATGGATTTTGCCAACGGTTTTGCCAATGCCATTCCCTACAATATGGTCTATCTTTTTGTCACGCCACCTCCCATTGATGCCACCATCGGAGAGTACGATGACTGGCTTACCATGCTTTTTGTTCATGAATATACCCATGTCATTACCCTCGATTCGGCAAGGGGCTTTTCCAAGGTTACGAGATCCATATTCGGCAAGACGATTCCCGTTGGAGATATTATTTCACTTATTCTTTTTATCTATACGACACCGCCCAATGAACTTCTTCCCCGCTGGTGGCTCGAAGGCGTGTCCACATGGGCGGAAACGGAATTTACCACAGCAGGCAGGGGGAGAAGCAGTTATTACGAGATGATTTTAAGAATGGCTGCAGCTGAAGATAATCTTCCCAGGGTGGATGAAATCAACGGCAACCGGCCTGACTGGCCGTCGGGGAGCCTGCCCTATATTTTTGGCTTGAGGCTTCAGAAATATATTGCCGACAAGTACGGTAAAGAGGTTCTTGGAAAGCTGAGTATGACCCATGCGGGAAGAGCGCCTTATTTTCTAAACGGCGTTCCCAAAAGGTTTTTTGACGGCAAGCATTATGTCAATCTCTACAGGGAGATGACGGAAGAATTAATGGATCATCAATGGGGCCAGATCAAAAGGCTTAAAGAAGCGGGGCTGACGAAAGAAAGACGCTATGCAATCGACGGAGAGAAAGTCTCCAACCCGCGCATATCAAGGGATGGAAAAAAGGTGGCCTTTACCCTCTCCGACCCCCACCTGCACACGGTCCTCATGGTTATGGACAGTGACGGAGGCAATGTGAGGGAAGTCGTGCGCCGCCTTCCCTCCGATCATTCTCTTGCCTGGTCGCCTGATGGAAAGAAGATCTATTTTACACAGGCCGAGATTTATGGCGGTTTTAATATTTACCAGGATATCTATTCCTATGATCTTGAAAATGAAAAGTTAAGACGCCGCTCCAGGGGACTGAGGCTTAAAGATATCGATATTTCACCCGATGGGCGTGAGCTTGCGGCAGTCGTTAATTACCGGGGCAGCCAGAACCTTGTTATTGCTCCCCTGCCGGAGGACAAGAAAAAAGGCTTGATAAAAAAAGGAGCGCTTCAGAAAGTGACTGCCTATTCTCTTTTGCGCCTCGATTCTCCCAGATGGTCGCCTGACGGCGGAAAGATTGCCTTTTTATTAAAAGGGAATGAAGGGAAAAGCAGTCTCTGTATTTATGACAGGACAAGCAGTGAACCGGCAAAAGTGTTTGAAGTAAATTATGACCTGTCCTCTCTCTCATGGTCGCCTGATGGAAAACAGATTATCTACTCCTCTGATGAAAGAGGTGTCTATAACCTTTTTTCTTATTCAATGGTCGACGGAAGGAAGACACAACTCACCAATCTCCTTGGCGGGGCCTTTCATCCCGACCTTTCACCTCATGGAGAAAGGGTCTATTATTCAAGTTACCGTTCAAAGGGGATGCAGATCGCCTCCATGGAAATGCGTGAAAAGCGGGACAAAGCATCGCCCCTTATAAAACCCTACTGGAAGGAAAGCGGCAGCGAAGGAAGTATAGAGGGCAAACCTTTGCAACTATCGGCCCCTAATGCGGGTAATGAAGGAGGCCATGGTGGAAAGGATATTGAAACTATTGTGCGGGCTGCCAGGCCCTATTCCATCGGAAAGAGCATCCTTCCCCGATTCTGGCTTCCCGCTTTTTATGGCGACCATGACGGCGCCGTGGCAGGCGCCTTGACGGCAGGGACGGATGTTCTCGGTTATAATGCTTACTATCTGCAAGGCGGGTATGGCCTGGGAAGCGGAGAGAACTATCACCATGCCATGTACCGGAACGACTATTTCTACCCCACTTTTTTATTACAGTCCTATTCACGCCCTCTCGTTTATTCCAATGAATGGCAGCTGGATAACTTTTATGAAAAGGAAAAAGGCGCATCAATACAGATATCGACGCCCCTTAATCGTCTCGAAAGAGGCATTTCTTTCATTACCGGTTTTGAATGGCAAAAAAAGGAGGCCCTTAGTGATCTCGTGACCGGCACATTTGAAGGCCAGCCTGTATTCGAAGGCAAAAGCAACAATGCCTTCGCCGGAATACGTTACGGCAGCGCCCTCAAATATCCTTATTCAATCAGCAGGGAAGAGGGAATTGACGCATCCCTGATTTATAAGCGGTATTCGCCCGGCACAGGGGCTGATTTTGAACTGAAGGCCTGGATTTACGACCTCTCTGCCTATAGGCCTTTTCCCTTTACTTCACGAAAGGTGAATGATGTTATCTCCCTGTCGCTGAAAGGGGGAGCGTCAAGCGGTGATGATATCTACCAGATGAAGTTCCACCTCGGTGGCGATCCCAACTTTTCCGAATTTCCATTACGGGGTTACCCTGCACGCTTTCTCTCAGGCAAAAATATAGCCACAGCCAGTCTGGAATACAGGATACCCCTCTGGTATATCCTGCGGGGATGGAATACAAAGCCCTTTTTCTTTGACAGACTCCATATGGCGGGATTTGCCGATGCAGGGACCGTATGGGATGATTCAGACAGCTACAAGTGGGGAAATATCAGGACCGGTATCGGTCTTGAAGTGAGATTTGATATGGTCCTTGGCTATCTCCTGAAAATAACACCCGCTCTGGGAGTAGCACAGGGCATGGGACATGACGGGGAGACGCAGGGTTATTTTACTATTTATGCCGATCTCTGAAGCTAAAAGAGTGATTAGAACCTGATTTTTACGGATTTCACATGATTATTGATTGTAGAGACGTTCCGGTGGAACGTCTCAGGGATACAACCCGGTGGAACGTTTATTAAGGAGACGACTCACCGAGTCGTCTCTACGGTTTTTGTAACAAGATCAATTCAACTGATAAATCAACATCTCTGTTCTATAAAAGAATTTTCTGGATGACATCACTTATTCTATTTGCTAGACTTCCAGTTCCTGAAGCAATTCCGGAATAAACTTTATTTATTAAGATGATATGGATTCTCTCTTCCCTTGACTTCCCAAATGACTGACGCGCAAAACAATGATAAGAGCGCTGTAATTGAAGCCAAAGGCCTTGTTAAAAGGTATAGCGGCGCCAGTGTCAACGCTGTGGACGGCATTGATTTCACCGTGGCAAAGGGCTGTTTTTTCGGCCTTCTGGGGCCAAATGGGGCAGGGAAAACGACGCTTCTCTCCATGCTTACGACTCTCATGAAACCTACTTTGGGCGATCTTAGGATTGCAGGCTGCAACCCGGAAAAAGAAGCCCGCCATATCAGGGAATGTATCGGATTTGTTCCCCAGGAAGCGGCCCTTTACCCCACACTGACGGCGAGAGAAAACCTCAATTTTTTCGGCAGCATGCAGGGGCTGTCAGGTTCGGAGTTGAAGGAGAGGGTTGAATCATGCCTGGATATTGCAAAGCTCAGTGATTATGCCCATATGGCGGTAGAGAAACTTTCGGGGGGCCTTAAAAGACGTTTAACTATCGTGGTGGGACTCATTCATAACCCTCATATTCTCTTCCTCGATGAACCGACCGTCGGTATCGATCCCCAGTCACGCATCTTTATTTACGACAAGCTGAAAAAACTTAACCGTCAGGGAATGACCATTGTCTATACCAGTCATTATATGGAAGAGGTGGAGCGCCTTTGTCATGAAATTGCAATCATCGATCAGGGTTCTATCATTGCCGGGGGAAAGATAGAAGAACTCCTGGCAGGGCAGGGCCAGAAGGTGCTGGAAGTCCGTACGGCGGAAGCCTTGCCTGTTGACCTGAAGGCGAAAGTGGAGGCCCTTGGGGGGGTGTCGGAGGTCTATGTGGAGGGTAAGTCGATTACCATGCGGAGCAGTTCTCCGCAGCGGTCGGTTATTGAAATGGTAAGCCTTCTTGAATCGGAGGGAATCAATATTCTTTCCATGTGCCATGGGGCGACCAACCTGGAGCAGCTATTTATTGCCCTGACGGGATCAAGGCTGAGGGAATAGAGATGATGATAAATTTCCAAAGGCTCATAGAGGCCATTATTAAAGAGACAAAAATCATTACCAGGGACAAGGAGGCCCTTCTCATCCTTTTTATTATGCCCCTGGCCTTTGTGCTTATCATGTCCCTGGCCATGCGCGATGCCTTCAGGGAAGAGGGGGGCGTTACTTTCCCTGTTGTCATTCATGACCTCGATGGCGGCAGGGTCGGTGATGAGCTGGAAAAGCGTCTTGGAGAAATAAAAAATCTCAAAGTGAGCAGAATCAAGGGGCCGGAAGGTATGACCGGTGAAAGGCTGAAGAAAGACCTTGCCGCCGGAAGATACTCTTTTGCCGTCAAAATTCCGGAGAAAGCAAGTGAAAGGGCTTTGAAACGGGTGGATGAGCAGTTCGAACTCTTCATAGGGAGTGAAACGGCGGAAGTATCCCTCTCGCTTTTGTCCGACCCGGCGTTGCGGGGTGATCATGTGGCCCTTGTTTCGACTTCAATTAACCGGGTGTTGCAGGGTATTGAGAGCGGATTTTTTATGGAACGTTTTAATCGTTTTGTAGAAGAGATGGATATCGGTGACGGGATCAGGAGAAACGAATCGGGCTTGAAGCGGCTTTTCAGGGAAGTGGAAGCCGGGAATATCTCCATTGACGAGGGGAAAAGCATGCGTCCCTCTTCGGTCCAGCAGAGTGTTCCCGCCTATTCACTCTTTGCCATGTTTTTTCTCGTCATTCCGCTGTCAGGGGCCTTTATCAAGGAGAAAGAGCAGGGAAGCCTTCTCAGGCTGAAGATCATGCCTGCGCCTGCCTGGATCCACCTTGCAGGGAAAATTGTTCCCTATTTTTTTGTCAATCAGGTACAGGTGCTGCTTATGTTCCTTGCAGGCATTTATCTCGTGCCCCTTCTGGGGGGGGATCGTCTCCATGTGGGATCTTCCCGGGGAGGGATATTGATGATAAGTTTCAGCGCAAGTATTGCCGCCATCGGTTTCGGGCTTCTCGTGTCTGTCTTCAGCCGAACATCGGAACAGGCGACCACTTTTGGGGGGACTTCTGTTATAATCCTGAGCGCCATCGGCGGCATTATGGTGCCCAAATTCCTTATGCCTGATCTTATGCAGAAGGTGGCTGAACTTTCCCCGCTTTCCTGGGGGCTGGAGGGATGGCTTGATATCTTTGTTCGCGGCGGGGGGGCTAAAGACGTTTTGCCTGAAACGTCCCTGCTGCTTGGCTTTGCTTTTGTGACGTTTTCTGTGGCGCTTTGGAGATATCGGTCGTTGCTTAAGTAATACTTTTAACAAAAACCCACTTCTCAAGCTTCCCCCTTTAGTAAAGGGGGGAAATAAAAAATGAAGTAAATAGTTATATAATCATCATTTAAGGAGAACATACCTATCATGCCGGGTTCTGAAAACAAGGAACTGAAACTGGAATTAAAAACACTCATCATCGAAACGTGCCGCAAGAAGGTGGAACCCGGTGATTTAAGGGATGATGTGCCTATCATTGGTGAGGGCTCGGCCCTTGAGCTCGATTCCCTCGATGTATTGGAACTGAGCGGCGCCCTTTTATCCAAATACGGTATCCGCATTATGGACAGTAAGGATGCCTTCCGTATTATGAAATCCATTAATGCCCTGGCCGACGTTATTGAACCGTAGAACAAATGGGAGACAGGAATAAGGTAAAAATAAGCAGTCTTGCTGCCGTAACGCCCATGGGAAATGATGAGGATGAACTTGTTCTCAATATACGTTCCCGTTCGCTCCCTGCCTTTTATCCCCGTGCTTTGCCCGGACACCTGAAGGAAAAGGTCCGGGTAAGCGCCTTCGATGAGTCCTGTTTCCACAGGGTGGGTGACAGTTTTGAAGGCCTCATTTCCAGGGTTCTTGACCGTCTTGTTGCCGACCGGGGACTGAGTGAAGGCGAGCTTGCCCGTACAGGCCTGCTGGTGGGAACCTCGGGCTGTATTGTGGAGGCGGAAAGGGCCTTTATCAGGGAAAAGGAAAGAGGAGAGGGGCATCCCGTTCCCATCTCTATTGAGGGGGCTGGGAGCATGTCGCTGTCCCTTGCCCGAATGAGGGGCATCAAGGGCCCTGTCATTACCTTTACCACGGCTTGCACTTCGAGCGCCAATGCCCTCCTTTCTGCGTTAAGTCTTATTGAAGAGGGTGATCTTGAACGGGTCATCGTTATCGGCGCCGAAGTCCTTAACTCACTTACCATGAACGGCTTTTTTTCACTCATGCTGCTAACGTCTCATGGCTGCAGGCCTTTTGACAGGGAGCGCGAGGGTATACACCTTGGAGAAGGTGTGGCTGCTCTCCTGCTTGAAGCGACGGGCAACGATGACAAAGGCATTGTTCTTGCCGGGGGGGCAAATCTCTGTGACAGGGAAAACGTTATAAGTATCAGTAAGGACGGTTCTTCCATCAGGGCCGTTATGAATGAGGCCCTTGACTCGGCAGGGATAGGGCCGGAGCAGGTGAGGGCAATCAAAACGCACGGCATCGGGAGCAAAGATAACGATGCCGCCGAGGCGCTTGCCATGAAGAAGATCTTTGGAAAAAATATCCCTCCCTTTACGTCACTGAAAGGCTACTTTGGCCATACCCTCGGCGCCGCAGGCGCTATAGAACTGGTGGCCCTTCTGGCCTGTCTTAAAAGGGGTTTCATCCCCGCAGCGGCAGGTTTTTGCTCTGCTGACGAATTAATGGGCATTTCTCCCCTGGAGCAGGAAATACAGGCCGGGGCCGGTTACTATCTCCTTAATTTCCTCGGTTTCGGCGGAAATAATACGTCAATGGTGCTGCGCTATGAATGATCGAATCAGGGCCTATGTTCACTCAGCCGCAGCGCTTGGTCCCCATGGGGACCTTCTTTCCGAAGAGCGAAAAGCGCTGACGGGCGATGCCCGGGGGAGTGATCTGGGCGAGAAAATGAGCCCTTTTAAGGGGCCCGAACTGCGGCGCATTGCCCATTTTTCGGAACTCCCCATTGTTGCTTCTGCCGAAGCGCTTCACAGGATGGGTAAAAAGTGGCGGAAAGAGACGGCCCTTTATCTCGGTACGGGCCTTGGGGAGTCACAGGGAACGATCGCTCTTTTTAAGGATATTATGGAAGAAGCGAAGGAATTTGTTTCACCCTATGGATTCGTTAATTCCGTCAATAATACGGCCGCCTTCTTTATTGCCAAAATACTGGAAATAGAATCATCAAACATCACCATTTCCCAGGAGGAATTTTCCTTTGAATGGGCCCTTAAGCTGGCCATCAATGACCTTAAAAAAGACGCCTCTAACGCCGCCCTTGCCGGCGGTGTAGACGAACTTTGCCATCCCCGGAGCAGTCATGAAAAACGGATCAGGCTGGAAAAGAAAGATCTCATGGGTGAAGGGAGTGGCTGGCTCTATCTTGAAAAGGCGAAAAAGGGTGCAAAGGGTGAAGTTTTGGATGTCATTGCCTTTCCCCCATCACAAGGGGAGTGGCAGGAATGGGTTGCCCGCTCGGTCACTCCATGGACCGGAGAGGCCCAAGAGGTGGTAGTGCTGCCCGGTTTCAGGATGAAGGACGAAGAGATAAAGAGGATAGCTGCCCTTCTTCCCGGCTGCCGGATTGAAAACTATCTCCAATATTGCGGTTCCTTCCACACGGCTGCCGCCTTCGGCATCGCCTCCATTTTCGATAAAAAGCATGAGCGGGAAACCCTCTATATCCATATCAATCGTGATAGCACAAACCGGATCATGGTAATAGGTGTTCGGGCCTATGCAAGTTAACAAATATCCACCCTGTAGAGACGTCCCGGCGGGACGTCTAAAAAAGCAGCTTAACATAAAGAAGAAAAACCGATTTAATTCTATCACCAACAACATGGAAGGGCCATTCCACTCTCCCAAAAACAATGAACTGAAAGATAGCGCAAAAAAAATTTACAAAGAGAGATGAGTAAGATATAAAAAAGCAGAACAAATACTCGGGGGGAGTGAAAAAGGAAAAGAAGAGGCCTTGAAAAAACTGAAATCCCGGTGAGGTAAGGGTTGCCCTTTTTTATTAAGGTGTTATGTCGTCTTTATTCTTATGATTTATGTGCTGCAGGAGGCATTATGGCTAACTCAAACAAAAGAAGGTTCATTCCCAAAGACAAACCGAAATCCCTGGTGATCATGCTTGTAAGTTGTATTAAGGGATTTCTGCCAGGTATACCGCTTATGCTTGCCGGATATTATTTAAAGTATGAAATGCTTCTGGGGGCGGGAGTATTTTTTTACGCGCTATGCTGGTTTCTCTTTGCCGTTATGTGGATTGTCTATATCGTCGGTTCACTAAAAGGGAAGTATTGCAATGTTGAAGAGAGAGACTGGTGTGATCAGGTGTGGTAATTTAATCCCCCATCCTTTGCGTTACCTCAAAGCAGGATAAAAAAAGGCCATGAAGAACAGGATAAACCTGTTTTCCATGGCCTTTTCGTTTCAGCGTTAAGTTAATTACTTGATGGGACTAAGCAGAGCAGGTGATGTGACAAGCTCTCTTACGCCATGAGCATGGTGGTCGTTGTACTTGTTCTGGCTGCACCAGTCGGCAAAGTTATCGATATCCAGTGTTTCACAGGATTCTCTTACATTCCAGTTTACCTGGAAAGGTGAGCAGTGATCATTGCTGTAGCTGGTTCCTGTTGTAGAACCGGTATACCTTACGATATCGCCGCCGGGAGTAACAGGTTCCTTATCGTTAAATTTGACGGAACCATTTTTGTCCAGTATGAATACCTGTGCTTCAACTCTTAACCGGGGATTGGCGCATATTTCCGTCATACAGGCGCTGAGGCCGCCGCCGAGAGGCTTTACGCCCTTGCTGTTGATATCACAGGTCGTGTATACCCAGTGAACCTCGATAGTATCACCGGGAGCAATTCCTTCACAATGCTTGTATTCAACATGGCTTCCCCTGGCCAGTCTTTCAGCGGAAGGCTGCTTGCATGCCCAACCGGAATGATTGCCATCCTTGACATATTCAGAGTAGCTGGGCGCCTTGTGCTCGGCATTTCTATGAAAATGCACATTGCAAAGGTTCATATCCTTATAGTCGGGTGCTGTATTAAAAAGGACCTTGTTTGTACCCTTGGCAACACTGATGTCCCTTGGAGACTGGGGTCCTGCACCGACACAGTGATTATCCTTTCCCGTTTTTTTCCCGCCTCCATAAGCTACCCCTGTTAACATGACTACTGATAAAACTGCGACTAAAAAAATTCTCACTATCCTATCCTCCAAATAAAAGAAATTAATAAAGCGGGAAGCCCGCTTTACACGGTTTAATTAACCGGGCCAGAGGTATTTACCATAATGAGTATTCGCTTTTCAATTCTTTTTTTACCGTTCAAAACATTATTTCTTTTATCCTGACTTTTTTTCTTTTAAAATAGTCCTGAGGAGATAGAGCGTTTCATTCATAAAAATCTCATATCCTTTCTTGACATTGTTCTACGCAAAATTTAAGGTATAAGCATGAACCCTGAAATTAAAAGAGACCTTGCCCCACAATCGGAAGCGATCGAAAACATTCTTGAAAGCGCTCATGACATTTCAGAAAGCCTCAACGCGCTCAAGGTTGATCGGAATAAATCACGAATCTTTGAGGATACAGGCGTGAGGATTGAAATTTACCCCAATGATGAAAGGGCCAGGGGGGTCTATATGTGTATCAGGGGAGGGAAGGATATTGTCGTCGGCGTTATTCATGGAGGTCATGAACATTTTGACAGCACAAATCTGCAAGATGATGTTGCCGGAAAAGCCCTTGCCTATTTTAAGGCCCTCCTCCATGCAAAGCAGGTTACGACGGATAAGCTGAAACATGGTAAGCTTGTTTCGCGGGATACGCTTTTTAAAAATGGTGATGACGTGCTCAGTGAATCGATGGAGAGTGAAGTCCTTCTTAATATTTTCAGTTCAACCACTGTAGAGATTTACGAATTCAGTTTCCTGTAAGTCTTCTTTCTGATGCAGATAGACAGGGGTGATTTATGATTTTCAGAGCGCAACATTACCAGACGGGAAAATTAATCTTTTTAAAATTTGTAAAACTATCAAATCATTATTTCCCTTTTCCCCGTTTTTCAAAATAACCTTCCCGACTTTGATTTTACCCCTCATACCGTTTGACAAAAAGGGGCTTTCCCAGTAGTATTAGCATAATTTTTACCAATGCCGGAGGCACATAGATGGAAGAGCGTTACGACGCCGGAAAGATAGAAAAGAAGTGGCAGGAAACCTGGGCAAGGGAAGGTTCCTTTGAGGTAAAGGAAGACCCTTCAAAAGAGAAATACTACATACTGGAAATGTTTCCTTACCCTTCCGGGAAAATTCACATGGGCCATGTGAGAAACTACTCTATTGGAGATGTGGTGGCCCGCTTTAAGGCAATGCAGGGCTATAACGTTCTTCATCCCATGGGCTGGGACGCTTTTGGCTTGCCTGCTGAAAATGCCGCCATTCAAAACAAATCCCACCCCGCAAAATGGACCTATGAAAACATGGACTATATGAGAGTCCAGCTTAAAAAGATGGGTTTTTCCTATGACTGGTCACGTGAGATTGCCACCTGCCATCCCGCCTATTATCGCTGGGAGCAGCTTGTATTTACCAAAATGTTTGAAAAAGGGCTGGTTTATAAGAAAAACTCTACCGTTAACTGGTGCGACAATTGTCAGACGGTCCTTGCCAACGAGCAGGTTTCAGCCGAAGGGGAGTGCTGGCGCTGCGACAGTACGGTAAGAGACAGGGCGATTGAACAGTGGTTTTTTAAGATTACCGAATATGCTGATGAATTGCTCGACTATACGGACAAGCTGCCCGGTTGGCCTGAAAGGGTCCTTACCATGCAGAAAAACTGGATCGGCAAGAGTCGGGGCGCTGAAATTGACTTTAAAGTCGATGGTTCCAGTGAGATTATCAAAGTCTTTACAACCCGGCCTGATACCCTTTTCGGCGTTACCTTCATGTCGCTTGCTCCTGAACATCCCATGGTGGCAAAACTTGCCGCCTCTACGGACGAGGAAGAAGCGGTCTCCCGTTTTGTCGAAAAAATGAAGGGCATGGACAAGATTGACCGGACAGACGAGTCGAAAGAGAAGGAAGGCGTTTTTACGGGCGGCTATGCCGTCAATCCTGTAAACGGCGAGAAGGTGCCTGTTTATACGGCCAACTTTGTTCTCATGGATTACGGTACGGGTGCAGTCATGGCTGTTCCGGGCCATGACCAGAGGGATTTTGAATTTGCAAAGAAATATGATATTCCCGTCAAGGTGGTTATTAATCCGGAAGATGAGACGCTTCATGCTGAATCCATGGAAAATGCATTTACCGAACCGGGTGTAATGGTTAATTCCGCTAAATTTGACGGCATGGCCAGTGAAGAGGCGAAAGGGGGCATTACGAAAGAGCTCGAATCGAGCGGTGCGGGAAAGGGAACGGTAAACTTCAGGTTAAGAGACTGGGGCATATCGAGACAGCGCTACTGGGGAACGCCCATCCCAATGATAAACTGCGACAGCTGCGGCGCGGTCCCCGTGCCGGAAGACCAGCTTCCCGTGGCACTGCCCGAGGATATCGATTTTGACGCAAAGGCCATATCTCCACTTGCTGCGATTGAGTCTTTTGTAAATACTAAGT
>Ga0224514_10000435_pt1 | contig 12055 bp, 7 predicted proteins | sample SF_May12_sed_USG_3_FD_169107 | JGI IMG/M metagenome (GOLD analysis project Ga0224514, IMG submission 169107) | Sediment microbial communities from San Francisco Bay, California, United States - SF_May12_sed_USGS_24 | ecosystem: Environmental > Aquatic > Marine > Sediment | place: USA: California... | reverse complement strand
ACCATTCATTAAGTGCGAGTAGTTCGTTAGTGCGACTCATGGCGCCAAACCGCCAGGGATGCCAGACAGTATGTAAAAACTTGAGGTCAGTTTCGATATCTTTTATGGCTTGAGCTGCCTTTTGTTCTTCAACTCCCCATAAGGTAACATTAACAACAGTGCCTAAGACAAAGAGACTATCACGATATTCTTGTTCTTTAGGGGTGCAGGCACTGATAAAAGAGGTAATAAATAAAATCAAAAATGCTTTTTTCATAATTCCGTTTACTTTATTGTAATTTTTGTTCGATACAGTCCATTAATGTAGCACTGATATTGAGACCAAATTGTTGATCAAGTTCCCTGATACAAGTTGGGCTAGTGACATTAATTTCAGTCAGGTAATCACCGATAACATCAATACCAACAAAGATAAGTCCTTTTGTTTTTAGTGTTGGGGCAACTTGTTCACATATCCAGTAGTCACGTTCACTAAGTTCTATGCCGACGCCAGTTCCACCGGCAGCCAGGTTAGCACGGTGATCGGTAGCAGAAGGGATACGTGCCAGCGCATAAGGAACCGGTTTACCGTCAATTAGCAAAATACGCTTATCTCCCTGGGTGATTTCAGGAATAAAACGTTGTGCCATAATGGGTTTGGTTTGATTTAATGTCAGTGTTTCAATGATGACGTTAGTATTGGTATCACCTTGTTTCACATGAAAGATAGAACTGCCACCCATGCTGTCCAGCGGTTTTAAAATTACATCTTGTTGTTCGTCAATGAAGCTGCGAAGTTGTTTTGACTGTGATGAAACCAGAGTAGGCACGGTACATTGTGGAAACCAGGCCGTATAGAGTTTTTCATTGGCATCGCGCAGGCTTTGCGGTTTATTTACGATTAGTGTGCCTTGTGATTCGGCTAACTCAAGTAAATAGGTGGTAAAGATATAGTTCATATCGAACGGCGGATCTTTACGCATTAAAATGACATCAAGCTCTGACAAATCACGAGTTTGTTGTGAGCCAAGGGTAAACCAGTTATCAGGGTTGTTAGCAACCGAAAAGCTGGCCATTTGAGCATAGACGTTTTGATCCAGCAAAAACAGATCTGTTTGCTCTATGTAGAAAAGTTCATAACCACGTTGTTGCGCTTCCAGCAACATGGCCAATGTAGAGTCTTTTTTGAAGTTTATGGATCCAATGGGATCCATAATAATGCCGAGCTTAATTGCCATAACAAAGTTTAACTATTGATGTTGAGCATATTCGCGAGCCGCTGCCAGTAAAGCCAGGCGGGCAATAACGCCATAAGCATAAAAGCGGTTGGGGTTAGCATCCGGTGCCATATTGTTATCCGGCGCATTACAGGGTTCGGCAAAGGCCAGTGGTTCAAAGTGCATGCCCGGCGCGTTGAGGTTTTCATTGATACCTCGCTCGGTATGTACCCGGTAAAAACCACCAACAACAAAATGATCCAGCATATAAACTACAGGTTCTGCTACGGCTTGATTTTTGCCCCAGGTTTCAAAGGTATAAACGCCTTCTTGCATGATCACGCGGGAAACAGCGCTGCCGCCCTTGCTGGCCGACATTTTAGTGCGTTGTTTGCGGTTTAATTCGAGGATTTCCTCTGCGCTGTGGACCGTCAACACGCCCATACCATAAGTGCCTGCATCCGCTTTTACGATGACATAAGGTTCCTTGTCGATATTGTATTCTTCATATTTGGCATGAATATCGTCCAGCAGGCGATTGACGTTTTTTACCAGGCAGTTTTCACCTTCACGTTTCATGTAGTTAATTTCGCCACAGTTACGGAAGAGCGGGTTAATCAGCCAGGGGTCAATATCCACTATTTTGGCAAATTCTTCAGTCACTTTTTGGTACTGGGTAAAGTGCGCTGATTTAAGACGATTTGCCCAGCCCAGATTCAAAGGCGGAACCAGCATTTGTTCCAGGTTTTGCAAAATGTCCGGGATGCCGGATGATAAGTCATTGTTTAATAAGACTAAACAAGGATCGTAATCATCAAGATGGACGCGGTTTTCTGTGCGCTCAACCGGGTCTAGTGTGATAGTTCGTCCAGAAGGTAGATTAATTGTGTGATTTTTCTCAAGTTTAGGGATCAAAGAGCCGATACGTATTTCAAAGCCCGCTTTAGAAATAATGTCTTGCAGAGTAGCCAGACTTTCCAAATAAAACAGGTTGCGGGTGTGGCTTTCCGGAATCAGTAAAATACGGCCCGCTGCAGGGCAAATGCGCTCAATAGCGGATTGAGCGGCTTGAATACACAAAGGCATAAATGCCGGGTTGAGATTATTGAATCCAGCTGGGAACAGGTTAGTGTCAACAGGCGCAAGTTTGAAACCAGCATTACGCAGATCGACAGAGGTATAAAAGGGTGCCGGTGTTTGTAACCATTGACTACGGAACCAGCGTTCAATTTGTGCCTGGTACGCCAATAAATGTGATTCGATATGGTGCAATGGGCCGGTTAAGGCCGTAGTGAGATGAGGTACCGCATGCAGGTGTTCAACACTCATATTATGGTTTATTTCCTGTTATTAACAATTAGTTAGTATATTCACAAGATTATGAAATACTAACTTACTGGGGGCGGAAAAGCAGGTTTTTCCAGATGCTTATTAATCATACTCTATTATGTAAGTACATTTCTGGTGGACCAGGATAATGTTGGAAATGCCACCATAGGCTGTTTGTATGCCGAATTGTAATGATAAGCCTATAAATATTCTTCAAAAATGGGTACTTATAGGTTAATCTTAAAGTTATTAATAAATAATGTGGGCTTTCCAGCCCTAAAATAATAAGTTATAAGTACTTACTGATATATGGAATCAGATAGCGATGTTAGCAGAGAAGGCAATGACAGATAGTTACGAAGGTCTCAAGGTCATGGTCATTGATGATAGTAAGACCATTCGCCGTACCGCAGAGACATTATTAAAAAAAGTTGGTTGTGACGTTTTTACAGCAACCGATGGATTTGAGGCATTGTCGAAAATTGCGGATAACGAACCAGACATTATTTTCGTGGATATCATGATGCCTCGTCTTGATGGTTATCAAACCACTGCGCTTATCAAAAACAATAAAGTATTCCAGAAAACACCCGTAATTATGTTGTCGAGTAAAGACGGGTTATTTGACCGTGCGCGAGGTCGCATTGTGGGTTCTGAAGAATATCTCACCAAGCCATTTACGAAAGAAGAATTGCTGGGTGCGATCAAAAAATATGTATTACACAACTAGAATTTAGTTTTAAAAAACTGTCTTGATAAATTGAAGGAGACATCCATGGCTCGTGTATTAATTGTTGATGATTCACCTACTGAAGTGCATGTGTTAAAAAGCATGCTGGAAAAAAATGGATATGAGGTGGATTCCGTGGACAATGCTGAAGCAGGCATTGCGCACGCAAAAGAAACCAAACCTGACGCCATACTCATGGATGTGGTTATGCCAGGTATGAATGGTTTTCAGGCTACACGCGCAATTTCTAAAGATCCTGAAACTGAAGGTATTCCTATTATTATCGTTACTACCAAGGATCAGGAAACGGATCGCGTATGGGGTATGCGTCAAGGTGCCAAGGATTACATTTCCAAACCGGCAGATGAACAAGAATTAATGGCCAAGCTCAGCTCGGTATTGGCAGGATAACAAGAGTCAGATGTTATGAGTGTGGCCACTTTTAAAGATCCATTTAGTCTGTTAAAGGACATTGAAGTTCGCAGTCAGGAAAAGGCATTGGGTTTGCCGCAGCAAATGGAGATACGCCGTACCTGGTCAGGTATCGGTTTTAGGGTGGGTGAAACGTATCTGGTTTCTGCGATAGATGAAGTCTCTGAAATCCTGATATATCCGGATATGACGCGTGTTCCGAGCGCACAAGGCTGGGTACGTGGTATAGCAAATGTGCGCGGTGTTTTGCTGCCGATTATGGATTTCAGTGGTGTGATTGATGGCCAGGTTTCAAAATTGGGCCGTAAAAGCCGTGTTCTGGTTATCCAGCAAAATGATATGAATACCGGCCTGGTGGTTGATGAAGTATTTGGTATGCGACATTTTTTTGATGAAGAAAAAGTATCGGATTTGCCTTCTGTTTCAGCACGCTTGCAAAGTTATCTGGCAGGCGCATACCAACAAGGAGATAGCCATTGGGGTATTTTCAGTATGAGTAATCTGGCGCAGAGTGAAGAATTCAAAAATGTTGCGGTTCGAAATTAAGTGGATGGTAACAGGATAAATTTAAAAAATAATGATGGGTAGTGTTTTTGTTCTTTGAATTGTTGCAGCTAAGAACAGGTTTAGACACTTGAACTCAAATTAACAGGTGTGGTGGCAGGAGTAAAACAATGAAGTTGAAAGGCATAAGTTTATCAGGAACCTTATCAACAGGTCGCTTGATGGTATATCTCACCGTTCTATTGGTAGCAGCACTGCTGGCAATGGGTGTGTTTTACTTTATTTCGGTGACAAAAGAAGCCGGTGACCGTGAGTATATTTATAAAACGGGTGATCAGCGCGTACTTTCACAGGAAATTGCGAAGCTGGCTTCCCAGGCCGCACGAGGCGATCTCGATGCTTTCACAGCACTTAAGAGAGAAAGGGATTCTTTTGCGAATATTTTGCAGTGGCAAACGGGCCGAACACAAGCCGAAACCATGGGCTCATTATCCAGCCTGAAAAATCAATGGCAACCATATAGTAAAAACGTCGAGACCATCCTCCAGCGTCGCGATGTGGTAACGTCAATGCGTGATCACATCCAGAACATCAACGAGCAAATTCCTACCTTGTTGGCATTGTCGGATGAAGTTGTCGCCACCATGACGGAACAAGGCGCTCCGAGTGATCAGGTTTATATCGCAACACGCCAGTTAATGTTAACCCAGCGTATATCGAGTAACGTTAACCGTGTACTGGCTGGTGGTGAGGCAGCGGTAACGGCAGCAGATCGCTTCGGTCGAGATGCCGCGTTATTCGGTCGAGTCATTGAAGATATGTTACGTGGTAACCGTAACATGGGTATTCGTCAGATTACCGATCCGGAATCACGTGAAAAACTGCAACAGGTATCCAAACAGTTCAAAGCCTTGCGTACCGAGGTAGGCGCTATTCTTGAACGTTCACCTGAAATGTTCCAGGTATCCGGGTCGGCGGAAGAAGTTCTTGGAACAAGTCGTAAGTTGCTTGATCAGGTTGATGCATTATCAGCCAGCTATCAGGAACAGATTAGTCAGCGCATTGAACCTAAGCTGGTGCTCCTGTTTGGTATTGTGGTGCTGACGTTGATTGTTGTTATTGCCGGAATGTGGATGCGGGATTCACGGAAACGACTGACTGAAACAGAAGCATCACGTAGCCATATAGAAGATACCAATCAGCGTAACCAGGAAGCGATCCTTAAACTGCTGGATGAAATGGGTAACCTGGCGGATGGTGATTTGACCGTAACCGCAACGGTAACCGAGGACATCACCGGTGCGATAGCGGACTCTATCAACTATACCATTGACGCACTACGTGGACTGGTATCATCGATTAACAGTACCACCCAACAGGTATCGTCAGCGGCCCAACAATCACAGGCAACGGCGATGCACCTGGCGGAAGCTTCTGATCATCAGGCGCAACAGATTACCGGTGCCAGTACCGCGATTAATGAAATGGCGGTATCCATTGAAGAAGTATCCAACAACGCGGGTGAGCTGGCCGATGAAGCGAACCGCTCGGTAGACATTGCGAACCGGGGTTCCGATGCAGTACAAAAAACCATTAACGGTATGGATACCATCCGTGAGCATATTCAGGAAACGTCAAAACGTATTAAACGTCTGGGTGAATCATCACAGGAAATCGGTGATATCGTTGAACTGATTAATGACATCTCGGAACAAACCAACATCCTCGCATTGAATGCGGCGATTCAGGCGGCGATGGCCGGTGAGGCCGGTCGTGGTTTTGCGGTTGTTGCGGATGAGGTACAACGTCTTGCGGAACGTTCAGCGGATGCGACCCGACAAATCGATACGTTGGTAAAAGCCATCCAGTCTGATACCAACGAAGCGGTGGCTTCAATGGAGCAAAGTACTTCGGAAGTAGTATCGGGTGCGCAACTGGCACAAAATGCGGGTGAGGCACTTGAAGCGATTGAAAGCGTATCAACCCATCTGGCGGAACTGATTGGTAGTATCTCCGATTCGGCATCACAACAGGCACGTGCTGCAACCAATATTTCCGATACCATGAATGTTATCCAGGAAATTACTACCCAGACCTCAGCGGGCACCAATGAAACGGCCGCATCTATCGGTAACCTGGCTGAGTTGGCAAATGAACTACGTCATTCGGTAGCAGGCTTCCGTCTGCCAGAATAAGGCGAGCTACGTAATAAGGTAGTAAAGATGGTCGCGCAAACCAATAATGTGGTCGATATTTCCCAGTGGCGAAAGTCTGCTGTGATGGATATGGATGAACGCCAGTTTCAGCAATGGACTGAGTTGCTGGCCAAACGTACAGGGATTTCTTTACCTGAATCGCGTCGTTCTTTCCTGCTAACCAGTTTAAATATTCGTATGTATGAACTGGCTATTGAAAGTTATCAGGCCTATTACAATTATTTACTTTCAGGTCATGAAGGGCATATTGAATGGGAAACGCTTGTCGATCGTTTGACCGTGCATGAAACCCGTTTTTTTCGCGACCAAAATGCCTTAAAACTGATTCGTGATGTGTATCTGAAACAGCTTGCAGCTAAACCGGAACAAGACAGTATCAATATGTGGAGCGTCGGTTGTGCGACAGGTGAAGAAAGCTACTCATTAGCTATTGAGCTTGATGATTACCTGAAAAATAGCGGCAAAAATTATTATTATGCAGTAACTGGATCCGATATCAGTTCTGCTGCAATTATGACAGCGCGTAAGGGTATTTATAAAACCAACCGGCTTACTAACGTGCCTGAGTATTTTCTTTGTCATTACCTGGATAAACAGGATGAGAGCACGTTTCAGGTCAAAGAATTTTTACGTAACCGTGTTTGTTTCAACCAGATAAACCTGCTTGATTTTAGAAATACCAAAGTAGGTTTAATGGATATAATTTTTTGTCAAAATGTATTGATCTATTTTAAACGCGAACAGCGATTAAAAATATTAAATAGTTTGGTCGAGAACCTGAAAGAAGGTGGCTTACTGGTATTAGGTGCGGGTGAAATCCATGGCTGGGCACATCCTGAAATTGAAGCGGTACCCTATGAAGGAACGCTTGCATTTCGTCGCATCGAAAAATATGAGAGTGAAGTATGAGCGTAGGCAATGAACTAGATGCTAACGTACTAGGTTGGGTAAAGTCAGAGATTGACGAAACTCTGGGTCAGGCACGTTCTGCGCTGGAAGTTTATGTTGATAATCCTGATGATGAATCACAGCTACGTTTTTGCCTGAATTATTTGCATCAGGTGCATGGCACGTTACAAATGGTAGAGCTTTATGGTGCATCCCTTGCGGCAGAGGAAATGGAGTGTCTGACCGAAGCACTGGTTGAGAATAAAGTCAGTAATCGGAATGATGCTTATGAAGTATTAATCCGCGGTATTTTGCAGCTACCTGATTACCTTGAACAATTGCTTAATGGGCAGCCGGATATGCCCATGGTATTACTGCCATTACTGAATGATCTGCGAGCAGCACGTGGTGAAAGCCTGCTTTCAGAAAATGCCATGTTTACGCCTGATCTCTCGGTGGAAGCACCTTCGACAGATGAAGTAGATGATGATGATGAAAACAGTCTTGCGCAAAAACTGGGGTTACCCGGCGAGGAAATTAGTGAGCTGGCAAAAAAACTGCGCCATCACTATCACCTTGGCTTGTTAGGCTGGTTCAGGGACAAGAATAGTGATGCCAGTTTAAAACGTATTGCTGATGTGATTAACAAATTACGTCATGCCACAGATGACAAAGAAGTCAGTCGACTATTATGGACAGCTAGTGGTCTGGTGGAAAGCTTACGCCTAGGTGGCCTGGATCCCAGTGTATCTGTGAAATTGTTATTGGGTCAGCTGGATCGCCAGATTAAAAAAATTATTGACGAGGGTGTTTACTTATTTAGTGAAAATCCGCCTGCCGAATTATTAAAAAACATTCTATATTATGTCGCTACTTCTAATGCGGATGGCGAACTCACACAACAGATTAAGCAAGCTTTTGGTCTCGAGCATGCACTGCCTGATACCCAGCAAATAGAACAGGCCAGAACAGATCTGCAAGGACCAAATGTGGCGCTGATGGATACGGTTTCATCAGTGTTAATGGAAGACCTGACGCGCGTTAAAGATAGTCTTGATGTCTTTGCTCGTGCTGAAGAACCGGATTTATCCGACCTGTCTTCACTTTGTGAAACGCTTAACCAAATGTCTGACACATTGGGTATGTTGGGTCTGGGGTTACAACGTCGGACTATACAAGAGCAGATTGAAATTCTTGGTGCGATGGTTAAAGGTGAGCGTGTTGTCGATGAAGTTACATTGATGGATGTTGCAGCAGCAATGTTATCAATCGAAAACTCATTGCAGGAAATGAGTACAGCGCGTGCCATTAATGAATCTATTGATACTGATACCGAGAAATCCGCGACTGAGCAATTGCATGGTGCTGAACAGCATAAGCTCATGCAAACGGTTATTGATGAAGTCAAAATTGACCTGGCCAGAATTAAGGAAGCTATTTCTGATTACAGCCGTAATACCATGAGTCCTGAACTGGTAAGTGAAGTACCAGATATCCTGGCACAAATCAAAGGCAGCCTCTCAATTCTTTCACTGCAACGAGCAGCAGATTTACTTGAACAATGTGCTGGCTATGTACATCAGAATATTTTGCAAGCTAGTACCACACCAGAACATTCACAATTGGAAAATCTGGCAGATTCGATTAGTAGTATTGAATATTACCTTGAATCATTGGCGGGTGACTGGGGACATCCTGAAACTATCCTGGATGTTGCTGAACAAAGTCTGGCGCAATTACTCTCAGCAGCAGATGGGCCAACAGAGCAGGTTAGCGAGAAAAATGACAGTGTTGTTATCGGCTTACCTGTTGCAGACAAGGAAGGCACTGTGGATGATGTGGTTGCACCAGTTATACCGGAGGCAAGCAGCACTACCTTGACTGATTTTTCCATGCTGGATCTTGATGACCCCAGCATGGAAATATCTTCCGCCTCTATATCCTCTGATGAGGATACCTTCACAGATTTGTCGCTTGGCGACCTTACGGAACCAAGTTTACAAATTGAACAGGAGCAACAGACAGACGCTACTGTAGATTTTGAAGCTGAAGCAGGCTTGATGTTTGATGGCTTTGATGAAAGCCCCGATGAATTGGATATTTCAATTGAATCGGGTTTAACACCAGTAGCTGAACAGGGTGCGAATGATGGTGATGAGAGTAGTGGAAGCATTCAGATGGAAGATCTGGATAATTTTATTTCGCTAGATGATTTTGAAATAGAGAAAACGTTAGCTACACCTGAATCAATTGTTGCCCAGACTCATGAAGTCAGTGATGAAATTGATGATGAAATCATTGAAATTTTCATGGAAGAGGCGGAGGAAGAATACGCCAATATTCAACGCTTATTGTCCATATGGGAATCGAGCCCGGTAAATGAAGAGCCATTAATAGATATGCGTCGTTCTTTTCATACCTTGAAAGGCAGCGGACGTTTGGTGGGTGCTGTCGATCTCGGTGAGTTTGCCTGGGCATTCGAGAATATGCTGAACAGAATTATTGACCATACGATTAATACCAGTCCCAACTTATTTGAAGTTTTGCATCGTGGCTGTGATACGTTGCCGGTTTTATTTGAGTTATTTAAAACACATACTAAACCTGGCCAGAATGTATTGACATTGATGTCATATGCGGATGCCTTAAGTAAGGGTGAGGAACTTGTTCTTGAAGAGCCGGAAAAAGAGCCGGTTATTCTGGAACCAGAAGAAAGTAATATTGATGAAGAACTTCCAGGCCCTGTCGATATCGATCCGGTATTACTGGATATTTATCGAAAAGAAGCAGAAACACATATTACAACATTAAATGATTATATTTCTGACTGGAAGTCAGGAGCTGAACAGACTGCAACGTATACGCTGCTGCGTGCACTACACACGCTAAATGGTAGTTCCCGGACTGCTGGTGTTCAGTCTTTATCCGAGTTATGTGGTGAATTTGAAAATTATGTCAAGGGTATAGAAGGTCAGCACTTTAATGAGCATGCATTAGGTGTGCTTGAGCAACTTTCAGGATTTGTTAAACAAACAGTAAGCATTCTGGATATGCCTGGTGTTGAGCTGGCCGATAATAGTGCGTTGCTTCTTGATATTATTGCTCTTAAAGAGCAGCAAATTGAAACTGGGGATATTTCTATTGAGGATGGTGAATTTACCATTGAAGTTGATGAACCATCTATAGAGTCCGAGATTGAATTACATATTGTCGATGATGCCGATGAACAATCTGTTGACGAAGCTTTAACACAAGATGTAGTAGCATCAACAGAAGCAATAACGGAACAAGCTGTTGAAGACTTTGGACCTGATTATGATGAAGAATTACTGGAAATTTTCATTGATGAAGGTGAAGAAATTCTTGATGAATGTGATCACACTATAGTTCAATGGATGGAAACACCGGATGATTCTAAACTGGTAGAAGCTCTGCAAAGGCAATTACATACCCTGAAAGGTGGTGCACGCATGGCAGGCATTACCGGGATGGGTAATCTTGGTCATGTCATTGAATCCATGTTAACAGCAGTGGTCGATGGGCACCTTACTGTATCAAAAGAAATGCAAACACTGTTGCAAAGTGCCCAGGATAGACTGGTTGCTATGCTCGAGCAGGTTAAAGATCATAAGCAGCCGGCGGCAGCTAATGATTTGATTGCGGAAGTTAACAAGATTATTGGAGGGCCAACGCTTGAAGAAATCGAAGAGCTGGAACATCCCTCAGGCGAGTTTCCAATTGTTATTGATATATCAGATGCGGAAGATAATATTCAGGTTGAGTTATCCGATGAAGCAGAGTTAACAGAACTGGCAGCATTCAAAACAGATAATGTTGTTGCATTGGAAACAACATCTGATCTGCCGGTTGAGCAGAAGGTGTCAGTACCTGCAGAAGAAACTGATGATGGTTCTCGTGATCGTCGTCAAGGTGGACGAATTCAGCACGAGCAAATTCGTGTTCGTTCAGACTTGCTGGATAACCTGGTTAATTTTGCAGGTGAGGTAAGTATTTATCGTTCTCGCATGGAACAACAAACCAATACCTTCCGCTTTAACCTGCAAGAACTGGATGAAACAATAGATCGTTTCCGTGGACAGTTACGGCAGTTCGAAATCGAAACAGAAACACAAATCCAGTATCGTAAAGAAGATACCATTGCGCAGGGTTACGATGACTTTGATCCGCTGGAGATGGACCGCTTTACACAAATGCAACATTTATCACGCGGTATGCTGGAATCGCTGGGCGATCTGGACAGTCTGCGCGATATCCTGTCGAGTATTACTCGTGAGTCAGAAACTTTACTGGTGCAACAGTCACGAGTAACCAGTGAGCTACAACAAGGTTTAATGCAAACCCGCATGGTAAAGGTTTCTGGCCAGGCACCACGTTTACGTCGAATTATTCGCCAGGTTAGTGATGAAATGGATAAGCTGGTTGAGTTCCATCTGCATGGTATGGATAACGAGCTGGATCGTACAATTCTGGATCGTGTTATTCCACCTATTGAACATATGTTACGTAATGCGATTGCGCATGGTATTGAAAAACCGGAACAGCGAAAACAAGCGGGTAAACTTGAAAGCGGTAACATAAATATTTCGTTTGAACGTGAAGGTGGTGAGTTCGTAATTCGTATCAGTGATGATGGTATGGGGATTAATCTTAATGCCATACGTCGCAAAGCCATTGAGAAAGGTATGCTAACCGCAGATGCAAAACCGAGCAAAGAAGCGTTACTGGAATTGATGATGCAG
>Ga0224514_10000434_pt1 | contig 12066 bp, 12 predicted proteins | sample SF_May12_sed_USG_3_FD_169107 | JGI IMG/M metagenome (GOLD analysis project Ga0224514, IMG submission 169107) | Sediment microbial communities from San Francisco Bay, California, United States - SF_May12_sed_USGS_24 | ecosystem: Environmental > Aquatic > Marine > Sediment | place: USA... | reverse complement strand
TTCAAAATGCTCACATACTACCGTGTATGCTCCGCCTTTTCACCAACCCGCGCTTGATGCATACATTAATTTTTAAGATTAGACATGTAATCCCGCTTCAGCGGGGCCCTGAACCCTGATCCACAATTTTGAGATGGGTTTTAGTGGTCGAAAAGAGATGTGGGACGCCCATCGATAGGGCAGGTGGAGTTTATGGATTACCGATCTATTAAAAGGTCTCGACTTCCTGCACGGCCACTTTTACCACATTTTTGACCTGCATGTTTTTCGCAGCATATTCAGCGGTAAGTTGATCGAAGAGTTCACCTGAGTCGAGGATACTGCCCTGCCCCCAAATGCGGCAACCCTTGCGCTTTGCAGCATCTAAACAGATAACGGCCACCTGGGAATTCTCCTTGATGTTGGCGACAGTTCGGGGAGAGGCAATGTCTGCAAATACAACATGTTCATCATCCAGAACGCGCAGCGACCCCTTGGCAGAGACATTTGGCTTTCCGGTCCCGCTTGCGGTGGCCACCAGCGACGGGCTGATTTCCGCGATCGCCTTTTTGGCTTCGTCCGTGAGCATTGTCATTTTAACCTCCTTCTTTTCAATTCTTTAAATCCCTTTTTGGGCAGAGCAAGGGATTGTAAGCCTCTCTTTTTTCACATGAGTTTCTCAAGGGTGGCTCTGGTTGCCCATCTAAAGAATACCATGACATATTTACCGCCGGCTAAATACATCCCCGTCAAAAATACCAGATGTGCGATAATCAGCAAGAGGGGACCTCCAATAATAATTAGCAATGGTTCGTGCCAGTAAACCGAAAGCGCGCCGATCAACCCTACCGCCGGCAAGCCAATGATGCAGCTACAGCACATTAGAAAGATCCCTAAAAAATTTTTAGCTGTCAGCTTCTCTTTAAACGCACTGAGGTCTGCACCCTCTTTTATGGCCCTGCTTGCAAATTTCGTTTTTGCGATGCGATTGGCCAATTTTTTAATTATGTTCAATAAACAAAACCCTTCTGAAAAGCTTACGATGAATCATTTTTAAGAACAGCGGATCGGCTAAACTTTATGGATGGCGTCTCATAAAAATTGAGACCTGACGCTTGAGCTAAACCCACAATCTCCTGGAAGCGCTTTGATGAAACATGAAACTTGGGTTCGGCGATAAGAATCCTTCCATCGGTCTTGAGACAGGCACGAATCTGATGAAAGAATGATTTTAGGTCAGGGACTTCATGCACCATCCAGAAAGCGAGAATGAAATCAACAGGCGTGTCAAGGCCAAGGTTGTTCGGTTCACTTCTATGAAAACGGATTATGCTCGAAACACCTACTTTTTCAGAACGCTTTTGCATCACGCCTAACATCTTCGGCTGGACATCAGCGGCAATGACACAACCCATATCACCGACGAGCCTGGCAAGGCCAATGGAAAAGAAACCCATCCCACAGCCCACATCCAAAACCGTCATGCCTTTGGACACATATGAACCGAGCATTTTCTCAGGATTGTGAAAAAAGCGCCGAAAACGGTTGTCAAATGTGTATGCCAACCACCACGGGCAAATATGGTCGCCCACGTAAAAGTCCTCCATAGGGATTAATGGTTTTGGGTATAGAAAGATATAGAGGTCAAATCTTGATTAGAAGTGGTTTCAGATGTCAGCTTTTTGGCCGCCGGCTTCTCGCCAGGAACCAGTGACCCGAAGCCAGTAACCAGAGGTCATCTATTTACTGATCCGCCTCCGGCGGAACACCCGACACCTGAAACCTAAAATAACATCGTGTTTTGTAAATTACTTACGGGACACAACACTAGTCTTTCTTTTCTTCTGTGACGCTGGATATTTCTTTTAAAACCTTCTCCAGGTTTTCGAGTTCCCTGCCGTATTCAGCCCAATTTCCCTGGCGCAAGTAATCCCTGGCTTTATTATAGTGTTCCAGAGCCACTACGCCGAGATTAGAAATATCTTGAGTTTGAGCTATGGATGGAGAAGCCAATTGTTGGGGGAACATCTGCCCGCCCAATAACCGGCTCAAGGCCTTATCAAGATTTTCCTCCATAATTAAGCGATTGCCGAAAACGACGATCACCCTTTTCAATTCCGGTAAGGCAGCAGCCCTTGATGTGTCCTTTTGGGTAGAAGCCCGCCGGCCTCCTTTCTGGGATGGTCCGGGTGGGGGCGATTCGCTTTGTTCCTGTTTTGCTTCCAGATAAACCGGCTCGACATAGATAAATGAATCACTGAGGGGAATGGCCAAAAGATTGCCTCTGATGACTCTGGAACCTCTCTGACCCCATAAGCTCAACTCCCGGGAGATCTCCGTTTGCTGATCCACCCGGGCTTCAATCTGCATCGGTCCATAGACCAGTTTTTCCTTGGGTAGTTTGTAGACTAACAGATTTCCGTAGTTGGGCAGGTCACTTCTGGCTGCCAGCCAGCCAATCATATTATCTTTCTTGGAAGGGGTGAAAGGGGTCATCATGAGAAATTCCTCTTTTTCCTCTTCGGGCAGCTTTAGAATGATATAGTAAGGTTCCATTTCCTGCCGGCTATCACCATATAACTCATCCGGAATTTGCCAGAGATCTTCCTGGTTATAGAAGACCTGCACATCTTCCATGTGATATTTCGTATATGTATCCACCTGGATTTTAAAGAGGTCCCTGGGATAGCGGATGTGCTTTTTCAGATCGGCTGGCATTTCCTTGAAAGGCTTGAATAGATCGGGGAATATACTCGCATAGGTTTTAACAATAGGGTCTTTTTCGTCAATAATGTAAAAAACCACATCTCCATTATAGGCATCGACAGTTACCTTGACGGAGTTCCGGATGTAGTTTAGTTCTTTATTTTTAAGACGGCCATAAGATCGGCGAGAATAAGGATACATATCAGAGGTCGTGTAGGCGTCTTGAATCCAATAGAGCTTCCCCGCGGAGACCACCAGGTAGGGATCACTGTCGTAATCGAGAAATGGGGCGATCAACCCCACCCGCCTGGCAATCCTGCGGTTATACATTATTCTGCTCTCCGGGCTTAAATACGTGGTAAATAGTATCTGGGGATCCAAATATTCTATGGCAAATAAAAGTCTTCTGAAAAACGATTTGATCGGGACACCACCCCTTCCCTGATAGATGGTATAGACGTTCTTTTCCCCCTTGGGGTAGTCAAATTCCTCAGTCTTCGTCTTTACCAGAACATACGCAGCCGTTTTTTCTCCATAATAGATCTCAGGGCGCTCTATCTTCAGGTCAGGTTCAAATGAAGGCGGCAGGTCTTTGATGAAGAGGCGCGGCAGTCCCTCTCCGGTCACTTCATTGACCGGGCTTGCGGCCAATCCGTAACCATGGGTATAGATGAGGCGTCTGTTAACCCAGGTATTTGCCTGGGGCGGAAGTTGGTCGATCATCATCTCCCGGGCGGACAGCATGACCTGTCGATACTGGCCGTTGATCAGATAACGATCAACGTCTACATTGTTAAAATCGTAATACAGCCGAATGGTTTGAATTTGCCGGTAGGTCTGGAGCAAAGGCCGCTCGTCCCAGATTCTGATATTTTGAATCGTTGCATCATGCCGCTTGATATCCTCCGCACTCAATTGGTTATTAATTGTAAAATTGACCTCTTTTATCCTATTGAGGTTGTAGGCTTTACGGGTATAATCAATATTGTAGGCGATATAAGGTGATTCTTTGGCTAATTCATTGGGTTTAACGACAAATTTTTGCATGAGGATGGGGAGCAGACTCGCAAACACCAACACAGCCCCTAACCAAATTGCGGCACTTAGCCAAAGTAATTTAAATCTGAATTTAAAGGCGCTTAAAAAAGCAACCGCGGCAAAGCCCAGGGAGACAATCATCACAACCCTATAGGCCGGGATTTTGATATGGACATCGGTGTAGCTGGCACCGAAAGCAGGTCCCTGGGTAGAATACAGGAGTCCATATATTTTCAGATGATAACTCCAAGCCAGGAGTAGAACAATGATTCCAGCCAAAAAAATCAGGTGTTTTTTGACATTTGATGCAACCTTAAATTTGGGGAAAGCGGGTGCAGCGCCCTCTACTTGACTGAATTCACCCTCAATTTGGAGGGCACCATTTTTTAGATACCACCCCATAGCCACCAGACCGGCCGCAACGAAAAGAACGACCAGCCCGTCTCGAACAAAAAGGTAAAAGGGAAGAGAAAACAGATAAAACCCGATATCCCTGTTAAAAATAGGATCCGTGCTGCCGAAAGGCTGCTGATTTAGATAGCGCAGCAGCAAATTCCATTGGTCGGCGCCCTTTGAGGCAATATAGAAACTGGCAATCAGAATAGCGGCGATGAGGAGCGAATTTAAGGCCCGGCCTGAAAGGCCAAGTTGAGCCACATAATCGTCGGCCGCTTTAAAGCCCAGCCCCGATCCACCGCCCGGTTGTAACCGTTTGGCGACGTAAAGGTTAAGGCTTATGATAAGAATCAAAAACAGCCAGATGATGAAACCAAACCCGAATTTGCTTAAAAGCATGGTCCAGAAAACAGGCGAAAAGCCTAGATTTTCGAACCACAGCCATTCCGGATAGATTGAAACCCCGGACCAAAGCAACAGCACAGCAACAAGCCCGAACCCGATCGCAAGTAATTTCTTATTCATATTTATTCCCCCCCCCAGGGATACCTTCAGCAAACCGCTTAAATGGTTTAGCTATTAAGAAAGCGCAATAAATGGTTAACGGAGGGTAACAGCTTTTCCTGCGAAATGAAAGGGGGGGAAGAAAATTCATGCCCGTTTTCAATGTTGTAAGAATTTTCTGAATCCCGTATAACTGTTTGCCATTATATTTCGCATTGCAGCCCTATTTAACAAGTAGGTGTCAGGTTTCGGGTGTCAGGTGTCAGATAACAGATGACAGAAAACAGAAAAATGCTGCACTTTGATTTCTCTCATCTATTTTCTGTACTTTTTCCTCTGTATATTCCTGACACCTGAACACTGACACCTGAAACCATAAGCTATGAACATCAGAAAAAATATTTTCTTCGCTCTGATTAGTGGTCTGCTACTGGGGCTGCCCTGGTCTGCTTCATCTTTGTTCTTTGCGGTTTTTATTGCCTGGGGGCCCCTTCTGCTGCTGGAAGAGGAAGTCCGACATTACGCAAACTCCTACGCCATATTCAATTACGCCTTTGTCAGTTTCCTGCTGTGGAATATCATCGGGACCTGGTGGGTTATGCAGGCACAGTGGGTGGGAGCCATGCTTGTCATTATCGCAAATTCACTTCTACAAGCCCTTATATTCTGGCTGGCAAGCCGTATCCGGACGATCTTGAAAATTCCCCTGTTGTTCCCTTTTATGCTCATTTGGATGGGGTACGAGCATTTTCATCTATCCTGGGACCTGGCCTGGCCCTGGCTCAACCTGGGCAACGCGCTGGCCACCGCGCCAATGCTCATCCAATGGTACGAGTTTACCGGTGTTCGGGGTGGGACACTCTGGATCATACTGACCAACTTTGCAGCTTTGAAGGTCTACGTTACGTATCGGCAAAAAGGCCCGGGTTCAATTATTGCGGCAGGCGCAATGACCCTGATCCTTTTTCTTTTTCCCATCCTCCCATCCTATCTAATATTCCAAAACTTTGAAGAGGAAGGCGACACCGTCAATATCGCTCTGATTCAGCCCAACCTGGATCCATACACGGAAAAATTTGACCCGGAAAATTATGCGCGACACGTGGAGTCGTTTTTCAAGACAGCCGATGCGATTGTCGATGACGAAACCCAATACCTGTTTGGGCCTGAAACCCTTATTGTCGAGCAGATTAACGAAAAAGACCCCACCGCATCGGTCTACTACCGTGATTTATTGGAATTTCGTAAAAAATATCCCAAGTTGAATATTCTGCTGGGCGTACACAGCTACCGCACACTCGGCAATGAAAACATTCCCCCGGGAAGCCGTTTCAACAGTGAGGAAAACTTTTATTACGAGGCCTTTAATACAGCGCTTTTTCTGCCGGCGGGTTCTGCAGCTGCGCCCCAATTCTACCACAAAACCAAGTTAGTCCCGCTATTCGAGCGCATGCCCTTTGTGCAATATCTGGGCTTTTTGGGAAAATACTCCCTGGAGCTTGGCGGATACACCGGCACCTACAGTCTTCGGCAGGACAGCACGACGTTTGTATCGCCTGACGCATCGGTTACGATTTTGCCGATTGTCTGCTTTGAATCCATATTCGGCCCCTACTGCTCCCGCAACCTGCCCAAAGAAGCGGGCTTTATCTGCATGATCACCAACGACGGATGGTGGAAAAATACGCCGGGCTATCGACACCATTTCAATTTCAGCCCGGTGCGTGCCATCGAAAACCGGCGGGATTTTGTGCGAGTTGCCAACACCGGAATCTCCGCGCTTATAAACGCCAAAGGCATGGTTATCGCCATGACGCCCTGGTGGGAGAAAACGACCCTCAAGGGTAGGATTCATCTGCGCCGGGGGCAAACCTTTTTCGCTCGGCATGGAGATTATCTGGGCCGGATATCTCTGATATTAGGGGGATTCCTCATTTTGTACACAGGGATTCGAAATAAGAAGCATTTTTTTTGATATCCAAGACATATCAAATGTTTTATGCTTTTGAGATACGCTCAATCTATCTTTATGATAACTCGATCATATTTTAACTGGATTATAAAACAAATATGATTATTATCATCAGAAATATTGGATTAATTTAGGAGAAAATGATGAATATGGAACTTTGGATTCCCTTTGTCTTGGCGGCAACATTAATACTCATTATACCGGGGCCGACAATCCTTTTGGTAATAAGCCAAGCGGTGGCCCATGGGCGTAGGTCAGTCGTACCACTTGTGATCGGCGTAATTTTAGGAGATTTCACGGCAATGACGCTTTCTCTTTTAGGACTCGGGGCGTTAATGTCTGCTTCGGCAGCCCTGTTTACTATTTTCAAGTGGGTGGGCGCACTTTATCTGATCTATCTTGGGATAAAACTATGGAAATTAAACTCTGAAAATAATTCTGACAAATATAATACAAAAAATACGTCAGCACGATCGCTCTTAAAAAGTTCATTCATCGTGACGGCCCTAAACCCCAAAGGCATTGCCTTCTTTGTTGCATTCCTCCCACAGTTTATTGACCCGCTCAAACCAGCGTTTTCTCAATTAACGCTACTTGGAGGAACTTTTTTGTTATTAGCTACTATCAATGCAGCCCTATATGCGATATTTGCCGGCCAATTGGGTGATCAGATGAAAAAGAAAAAAATCCGCAAATGGTTCAATCGTTGCGGTGGGAGTGCATTAATTGGTGCTGGTATATTTACGGCTGCTATGCAAAGATCTACATAATTTGCTAAGTAAGTGAAATAAGCGGAATCTCCAGATATCTCCAACAACTCTTCATATATCAATCCACTAAAAATCTTGCCATATTCCTTTCATATCTGTAAAATTGTCACCGTTTTTTCATTCTCATGTATCTAAACTTCAGCGCTATCCTTTTTTTAGTAAGATAGCAAATGACATTTAATAACGGATAACATAGACGATGATATTCAGACCCGTATCATCACTTGAACTCATCTCCAAAAGGAGAAGCCATGAAAGTACTTCGACAAATTGGCTCAGGGGCGTTCGTGCTCGGATTTTTTACCGCAATATTCGGCGGGATACCATGGCACCTAATGGTTGCCGATGATCCGGCCGTGCCCTGGTGGCTGAGGACAGCTGTTTTTTGTCTTTTAGGGGGTATCCTTGTGGTACTGGCGACATTAGCTCTCGAACGCAGGGCATACACGGCATCTGTTGAAGCGCCGCTCGTTACTCAGCCTGAACGCACGGTTCTGCTGTTGAATTCTGATGTACTGCCCGGTCGGGAAACCACCGAGATTCTCGGTCTGGTCCAGGGGCACACGGTATTTGCCGTATGGCTCGGCAAAGACCTGTCCGCCATTGTCAGGCTGATTCTTGGTGGCGAATTGACTGAATACACGGAGATGATGGGCAGCGCCCGGTCAACCGCTACCGCGAGGATGAAAGCGAAAGCTTCTGAATTGGGAGCAGATGCAGTCATCAATGTTCGCTACATGACGACGAGTGTTATTGGCAGTGCCGCTGAATTGTTAGTATATGGAACAGCCGTAAAGCTCAGTTGACCATTCACCATGCGCTTGCAGCCAATCGTGAATCGCTGGGAGTGGAGCAAATTTTAAAGGCCTATGCAGAATAAGACACGTAAAAAAATCTCGTTGCATGACCTGGATTTGGTCCTGATGCATCACCGCCAATGGCTGGAATCATCGGGCAACCTGGGGCGAAGAGCTGAGTTGAAGGGTATTGATTTAGCCAACCGCGATCTGTTTGGTGCGATTCTGACACGCGCAAATATAGAGGATGTCGACTTTTGCGGTGCCAATCTGCGGACAGTTAATCTGCAAGCGGCAAATATTGGCAGATGCCGATTAAGCCAAGCCCATTTTCAGTGGAGTATCCTGTCAGAGGCGATCATAGATGGCTGCGATCTTTCCCGGGCCAATCTTCAATTTACCGATTTTTCCAATGCAACCGTAACAGACGCGGATCTTGGTGGGGCATTTTTCCATAATGCCTATTTAACGAAGGCAGTGCTGCAGAGAGCAAATCTTAAAGGTACCAATCTCAGATTCTCTACCTGGGAATCAGCCGTCCTCGAACAGGTCAACTTAACGGATAGCACCATCCAACTAGCTGACTTTAGCAATGCAACCCTGCATGAAACCGATTTTCACAACGCCCAAATTTTCGACACCGATTTCAGCAATGCGCGCCTCAACGCTGTTGTCTTTAGTGGCGCCAGACTGCAAAATGTGAATTTCCAAAATGCACATCTCGCCCCTGATTGTTTCCGGGAAGCCGATCTCCGGTGATGGCCCTTCGATCGTGGCACCTCCCCGGTCATACCATTTCAGAATGGTTTTGATAAAATTAAAACAAGGCGCAACGTATGAAAAAACAGCTCGGTCCTTCTGATACGACATTTCCTGTACCGGCGGCATTGATCGTTAGCGGCATAAACGAAGATGCCAAAAGATTCAGAAATCTTCGAACTATCAGCCCAGGACAGCCCGACATCTCCAGGTTTGAAGACCAAATATCAAAACCGATAAAATTATGCTATACCCATTAGAAAAGTATGATGCCAAAGGAGCGCAGAATGAAGATTGCAATTTGTGCCAGTATGATATTCGCTGAAAAGATGCTGGAGGTGAAACGCCAGCTGGAAAAAATCGGGCACATCGCATTCATCTCACAGTTTGCCGAAGGATATCTTGGCAAAACTGAAAAAGAAAAGGAAGAATTAGCAGTACATGATAAAAATGAACACGATGCCATCCGCAAGTTTTGGGAAATAATCAAGAAAAGTGATGCGATCCTTGTTTTAAACTATGACCGAAAAGGCATAAAGAACTATATCGGCGGCAATACCTTGATGGAAATCGGATTTGCCCACGTCTTAAACAAGCAAATTTTTTTGATGAATCCGATTCCAGATATCGAATATTATCGATCTGAAATAGAGGCTGTCAGCCCGGTGATTCTCGACCAAAACTTGAACCAAATTATGTAGATCTCTCCCGGGGGGACAGTCTTTTGGCGTAACGATGCCCCGCCGGGCAATTCGGGTTTCCAGGAGGACGAATTATGCCGGAAAGAATTATCTCACTTACCCCTTCTTTAACCGAAATTCTGTTTGCCCTGGAATCCGGCCATCGCGTGGTGGGGGTTACCGACAGTTGCGACTATCCTGCGGCGGTTGAAGATTTGCCGAATGTCGGCTGCTGGTTCGATCCGGATCTAGCAAAACTGTCGGCTCTTAAACCCGATTGGGTGTTAGGACTGCAAACCGCTCACCGCCAGGTAAAATCCAAACTCGAATCACACGGCATTCGTGTTTTACTTGTCAATCCGCTCACTGTTGAAGGGGCCATCGCCGATATCGCCCGAATCGGCGAAATACTGGGGGCGACTGAAGTATCAGAAGGCCTGGTATGCGCTCTTGGCGCCCGCCTGTCCGCGGTCGATGCCGCAATCGGTAAAATTGCCGGCGAAAGCAGGCAAACCGCTTGCCGCATTCTTGACCTGGATGATGGCCGGTTCCATGTTGCCGGCCCCCTGTCGTTCCAATATGATATCATCTCTCGGGCCGGCGGCCAAAATGTTACCGGCTCTAAAAAAGAAGCCTATCCCAAGATCACTTTGACCGAGCTGCGGGAATGGAATCCGCAGGTGATATTTAATTGCGGCTTCGATCTCAACACAATTACCGGTGTTGCGGATAAACCTGAGTGGCAGTCGCTGCAGGCCGTTCAGTCGGGCAGCGTGTTTACGTTTGATTGTGCATTAACCTGCCGCACGGGGCCTCGCATTGTGGATATGGTGGAGCTTTTATTCAAGACACTCTATTCTGATGAATAGAGGTTTCAGGTGTCAGGTGTCAGCAAAGAGATGGCGGCGTGAAAGACAGCGAAAATGAAAAAAGATACAGATTTGAGAATTACCATCATTGGACTGGGGAATCTCATGGAAGCGATTTTCCCCTGTATTGTTGAAACCATTGGCAGAGAAAACCTGGACCATCAGGTGAATGCAACAACAAACGACCAACCTGATTTGAAACGGAAGCAAGAGATCTTAGGGATTTCGGTAATTTTAAATGACAATTTGGCGGCGCTTAAAAAAATGGAACCGGATATCATCTTTTTTGCGCCGCCACCGCATTTCGCCCCCCGTATAATTCGTAATGAGTTGGAAAATTACGTTAGTTATATTCGCAAAGAATCAGCGGTACTCCCCGAAATATATGCTTTCCCGCCAACTCCTCCCGGTGCTTTTTATGAGGAAATCCTGGGCAAGGATATACTTGTCGTGAACATACTGCCGCATCCCGTTCGAGTTATTGGCGGAAAACCCTTAAAGGATGAAGGGTTTTATTCACGGACATTTAACCGGTCCTGGCCGCGAGAAAGCAAGGCCAGACTAAAGAGAATCTTTGAAACGATGGGGGAAGGGATAGAACTCAAACCGGATGAGATTGTTCCCATGATGGGCGCCTGGATTATGCTCGAAGTCCTTTCAGAAGTCGTGACCACAATTGCCGACACGATTGAAGAAAAGGGCAAACCAATCGGCCACAGAATTTTATCAAAATATATGCGGGCTAAAGCACAGCAGGTGTTTGGCAGCTCTGGTGAGCAGTATGATATTTCAGAGATAGAACGAATAGAGGCGCCTTTGCAGCTTTTTTTAGATAATGCCACTCTGGCATGGTATGAGGGGATTAGAAATTATTTCCGGGAGGTGAACTTTCCCCACGAATTGAGCATGCGCATTTTAAATCTTCTGATGGATTTTCAGCTGCATATCCTTGAGGTAGAAGATAGACAGGTTGTTGACAAAAATACAGTTATGGCGGCAACAAAGGGGGGTGCCCTCGAAAAAGGCATATATTGTTATCACCAAACCATTGAGGCCATCCTTAAAAATGCGATCATACAAATGCCTGAAAATTCTATCAGACAATGGAAAGAAGTCCTTAGTGGCAAAGTGGCAGAAGCCGCTCATGCCGTCCGGAAACATGGAATGACCTTAAGCGGATAAAAATCGATACGGGAATGAAAGAGAGGAACTGAAATGATCTGCAACATGGAAAAGTCGCAAAAGCTATATGAAAGGGCCAAAAATGTCCTGGTTGAAGGCGTCAATTCACCCTCGCGAGGTGGAGAGTTTTACAAGCCCTGCCCGGTATTCATAGACCATGGACAGGGTGGAAAAATTTATGATGTAGACCAAAATGAATATATTGACTTGATGCTGGGCTTCAGCGCGCTGGTCCTTGGCCATGCGCATCCGGAAATAATAACTGCTTTACAGCGGGCCGGAAATAAAGGCACGCATTATGCGGCCGCAGCGGAAATCGAAGTTAAAGTGGCAGAAAAAATGTGTCAGTTGATCCCCAGTGCCGAAAAGGTGCGGTTTGCAAATTCAGGAACCGAAGCAACGATGGCGGCGATC
>Ga0224514_10000433_pt1 | contig 12077 bp, 22 predicted proteins | sample SF_May12_sed_USG_3_FD_169107 | JGI IMG/M metagenome (GOLD analysis project Ga0224514, IMG submission 169107) | Sediment microbial communities from San Francisco Bay, California, United States - SF_May12_sed_USGS_24 | ecosystem: Environmental > Aquatic > Marine > Sediment | place: USA... | reverse complement strand
AAGACCATCCAAAAACAACCATTCATGGATGTAAAAAATTAGGTATTAGGTTATATCATAATGGACATCATCCTAATATTTTAAGAGCTATAAATTGTCCGAGAAGATATTTACCAAAGGTAAAATAAATTTAGATAAGGAGTAATATTATGAATAAAATTATTAATTTATTACCCCATCAAGAGAAATATCTTGAAGGTATTATATGGTTATTCGACCCCAGGAATATAGCACAGGGTAGAACTACCGTACTTTCAATTGCGTTAATTAACGTTTCTTTAAATAATCCGAATACTAATATAAAAATATTTGACCACACAATGCCTGATACAATTGAATATCAGTTTAATGATTTTCTATATTTTATTTTGGAAGAACTTATCACTAAAATTAATTTAGAATTTCGTAGTCATAGAAAATTAAAGGATAGAATTATATATAATAAACTTAAAAGGACAATTTTTTATAAATGCAAGAAGAAAAAACCAGAGAAAATAGAAAATCAAAACACATTTTTACCGGAAAGATGGGTAAAAGAAATGAAAAAAACAATGGAGGTATTCAAATGAAAACGATAAGTAAATTTAAATTATTCTTTATTAAATTGTTAGGCAAATCTAGTACAGGAGTTGATGTTAAAGATGGATTTGTAACTATAACCAATGCTATAAAATATAAAGGGATTGCTTATATTACAGAGAATATAAGTAGACCACTAAAAAGCAGCGATTATTTTTGTAAAACTTGCAAAAGGTTAAAATTCATAAATAAAGAAGGTGATTATTTTTGCAGGAAATATAAATTATTTTTTGAACAAGGTGGATTCCCTAGTACTGATATAATGAAATTAAATAAATGTATTAAGGATTCTGGATTCCCCTTGTTACCAACTATAGGGATACATTCTTCTAAGGAATGGTGCAAAAGAAATATTCCAGATTATAAGATAACATTAGATAAGGAGCGTTAATATGTTTCACGATTTATTATCACTTTATATTACACAGTGTAAAAATAATAATATTCATCCTGATATTATCAAACGTAATGATTCTATATTACGTGATTTCTGGTATAGGTTCAGGGATGAATATATGATTGCTAAACGTGCGGATATACTATCTGCACTTGGAAATATTGACAATACATTAAAAAGAATTGATGACCGTCAGGAAAAATCAGCTAAATTAATAGAGGAAAAATATACAGATAATAAAGGAGAATCAAGTGGAGAAAAAAAACAATAGTATTATTTATATTACACAGGATGGACATAATTATGACAATGTTAAAAGATTTGGCATTGAACTTATTTTTTTAACAGAGGGTTTAACTAATATCTTCAGGACAAATGACTTGATTAATCATCTTAAATTAAAATTAAGAAATTTCAAGCAAAGTGATTATCTTCTTTTTTCTGGTAATTCTGTTATATCATCACTATGTCTTAGTATTCTATTTACTAAATTTAAAACTGTAGATATTCTTATCTTTAATTCACACGATAAAAAGTATTGCCCCAGGCAAATTGATTTAGGTAATTTGACAATTTAATAAAAGGAATTATTATGCCGGAATTAAATTTTCTTTGTCAAGATTGTCCAGAGTTTATAAGTGAAAAATGGACATGTAGACCATCAGGGTTAAAAGTTTCACCTACATGGGAACAGTGTAAAGAAGGGATTGAAGTACGTATTATAATCGGAGTTTACAAATTAAATGATATTTGGAATTTCAATGGTGGTAAATTAACAACACAGATTAAAGACGGTCTTGCCAAAATAGAAATAATGGATAATAAATATAAGGAAATGATATCCCTTAAAAAAAGGATTGCCGATAATGCAGCATAATGAAGAATTAGATTTATCTAAGTATGATGTAAAAGCTATTTGTGATGAATGTCTTTATACTTTATCTGATGGTAATTATTGTACTGTTATAAATAAAAAAGTATCTGTGAAAAATCCGATGTGCATAGAAGGTGCGGAAGAAGTTGTTAGAAGATTGTATATTAAAATGGAAGCCCACGAAAAAAATGGGAAAAAATTAGAAAAGAAAATTTTGTTGCATAAGGCAGTACAATACCAAAAGCATATTGTTAATTTACAGAGAGAAAAATCCAAAAACGAAAGCCGTAAATTAGATGATAAAATAGAAGATAATCGTATTACTTATGAAGATATTGATTTAAAGGATTTATCTAAAGCAGAATATTATAATAAAGATTTAAAAGTTAGATGTATATTAATGGGTAAAGACCATGTACCATATATAGTACCTGAAGAAGTACAAATAATATGTCCAAATCCTATTGAAAGTTCAAAAAAATGTAATGCCTGCGTTCTAATGACTAAGCCTATTACTTATAGGTGCAATTATTATAGCAATAGGAAAGACTTACTTGAATTTATTGGTATTAATAGTAATCAATTATTAGGTACATTGAGAAAAAAAATAGGAATAGCCGGTTGTCATAAATCAAAAATAGAAATCATTAAAGAACAGAATATAGAAGAATTAAATTTAATACCTGAACTTACATGCAATATGGTTAATTATGAATATACAATAAAACGTGCCTTATATTTGGGACAGGGTTTAAAAACAAATTCTGTTTATGAAATGAGTGGATGCACATTACCCGATTCCAAAACTCAGCTTGCAGTATTTGTTGTTAGTAAAGCTGAAGTTACTGAAGATGATATAGATGATTTTAGAATATCTGAAGATGTAAAAAATAAATTAAGTAAATTCAAATTAAAAGAAGGTCAAACAATTAAAGATAAGATATATGAAATATATACGGATTTTACTTTTAATATTGAACCTCAGATTTACGGCAGAAAAAATCTACATTTTGCGTTAGACCTTGTTTATCATAGTGTACTATCATTTAAATTTCTTGACCAGATTGTTGACAGGGGATGGATGGAAGCGATGTTTATTGGTGATACCAGGTGTGGGAAAACTGAACTTGTTAAGAAAATGATTACACATTATAGTGCAGGTGAATTTATAACATCCGGTGAAAACACTACACTTGCAGGGCTTGTCGGTGGAGTACAAAATAATGGAAATCATTGGATACTTGTATGGGGAAAGTGGGTACTCAATAACCGAAGGGCTATAACTATTGATGAAGCGGATGGGATTGACCCTGAAATATTATCAAAATTATCAGGGCTGAGGTCTTCCGGTATTGCGGAAATTGTAAAGATTAGAAAAGAAAAGACAATGGCTAAAACCCGTGTCATTTGGATCACAAATCCACAAAAGGGGAATCTTAAACGTTATGCGTACGGAATTGAAGCTATAAAAGAAATATTTACAAGGGTGCAGGATATATCCAGATTAGATTTTGTTGTCGGCGTTGCTAAAGATGACGTACCTATTGAAAAAATAAATAAACGTCATCATAAATCTTCTATCCCACATAGATATAAAAAAGATATGTGTCATCTTTTAGTTATGTTTGCCTGGAGCAGGAGAACAGACCAGATAAAATTTGAAAAGGATGCTGAAGATTATATTTTGGAGCAAGCTATAGAATTCGATAAGACATATAGTTATAATATTCCATTGGTTACAGGTGCGGAAATGAGAATCAAACTTGCCAAAATGAGTGTTTCACTTGCAGCAAGATTATACAATACAGATGATAGTGGTGAAATAATTATTGTGACAAAATCCATAGTTTCATACGTTGTAAGCTTTTTAAAGGGTGAATATAGAAGACCATCACTGGATTATGAGGGCTATTCTGAACAGAAGAATAAAGAAGTTAATCTGAAATCTGTAAAAGAACTGGAAGAACTGAACGAATGGAATATAGACCATGTAACACTATTCCTTAACCAGAACCGGTTAAACATAGGGGATGTCCAGGACATTTTGGGTTTAAACAGTAAGAATGATGCAAAAGCGATTATTGGTAAAATGGTAAAGTTAAGGGCATTAGTAAAATCATATACATTTTATTTAAAAACACCGGCTTTCATTGAATGGCTTAAAAATAAGAAAGACTATTTAAATGATAAAGGTGAAGAAGTCGTATTTTAAAGGAGTATAATATGAATGATAATGACAGAAATGATTGGAAAAGTAACTTTACTTCAGGTATAGATTTTAAAATGGATACTGGTCAACATAAAATAGTAAGAGATATGTTGAGAAATGAATTTAGAGTTAAACTTATTATTGATGTAATTAGATTTATAGATGAATGTGAAAAAAATAATGGTACTATTACTAAAAATAATAATTTTAAAAATAAATCTTTCACATTAAGAATAGATTATAAAAAAAGGAGATTAAGATGAGAATACCTGAAAATATTAAAATTTATGGAATACTATATAGTATTGAATTAGTTGAGGATAAAGATTGCAGGGGAAATCAAGGAAGTTGTTGGACTAAAAATTCGTATATTAAAATAAATAAAACGCTTCAACAGGATGTCCAGGAGGAAGCATTAATACATGAAATCATACATATTATTGTTGATATAAATAATCTCAATGATATGCCGATTACAGAACAGGTTGTTTCTACCATTGGTGCAGCAGTCCATCAGGTATTAACAGATAATAATTTATTCAATTAGGAGGAAAGTATGAAAAATTTGTTTTTAATTATTTTAATCTCAGCGTTGGTTGTATTTTTCTTTATGATAACTTTTTGTAAACAGGAATCTGTGAACGCTTCATCCGGCGAAGTGAATAACTATCAAGTAACTTCTTTTGCGGATGGTTATATTGTTATAATTGATACAAGAAATGGCAATGTAGTTTCTACAAAAAAATATTTTGGGGGTCATTGGGTTGAGTAGTGAATTATCTTTTTAAAAAAAGAATTGAGTTAATAGAATTATATACATGGGCTGCTGCAAATTATTTGCCTGTATCTGATTTATATTGTAATATTGATTTATATTGTAATATTAGGAGATTGGAGGATGATATTATGGAAAAAATTGATAAGTCTAAAAAGGAGTATCGTTCTATCTTAACACAGTTAAGTAGAGAATCAATTTATTCTCAGTTCAAGATTAAATGTAAAATTAATGGCAGAACATTTAAAAGTGTATTAGTTGAACTTATGAATAAATATATTAAGGAAGAAAAGCAAGCCGATAAAGGGGGAGGTAAAATAATATGAGTAATCACAAAAGTTATTGTTTTTATCCATCAGAACCGTGTTGTTGTCATGTGGAAAATGAAAATGAAAGACGCACAATACATAAGTCATGGTGTGGTTACCCGTCAGAGCCATGTTCTTGTGATTTAGAAGGTGCTGAAAAAGGAGAACATGATTAGAAACTAACCTCAATAAAAAAGATTATAAGGAGAGATATGAAAAAAAGAGACTTAAAAGAATTTAAAAACCCTTATGAAGTTTTTGGGATTAGCGAAAATGCAGACCAGGATGATATTAAAAAAAGATTTAGGGAATTAGTACAAGAATATCATCCCGATAAAAGTACTGGTAACACTCAAAAATATATCGAGGTAATGGAAGCATATAAAATAATTGGTGATGAAAAGTCAAGATATCAATTTGATAATTATGGTACTATAGAAAAAGATAATGAAGCTGAATATCAGGTAGCAATTGAAGCAATACTTATGTTAATTATGGATATATTCAAGCATGAAGGCGATAAAGTAAATGTTATTTCTTTAGTAGAAAAGACAATATTAAATTCACAGAGCCGTCTTCGTGAAAAAATTGTTGAAATGAAAGAAGATATTACTTTAAAAAAATCTGTCATTCCGAGATTTAAAAATAAGAATAAAAAGGGCTTACAGTTAAAAGATATAATTGTTGATACTATTAAAAAGCAAATTAAAGATGTAGAACATAGTATCATAAGTACAAAGGATATAATAAAAAAAAATGATTTTATGTTAAAATTATTAAATGATATTGAATATACATACATAGAAAAAGATGATACATTTCGTATCTCTTTTAATTCTGGTTACCACATTGGAATGGATAAAGAGCCATGAAAGTCGGTCTATATAATTTAGAGCCTAAATATTTAAATATTGCTCTGGAAAAGATTAGAATGTTTCATCAGGAAAACGGAGATACAGTTATTGATTATTTACCATTATACCATGATAATTTTGATAGGATTTATTGCAGTTCTATATTTGACTATTCTGACAGGTCGTATGTATCAGATGATATGTTAATAGGTGGTTCAGGATTCAGTACAATTATTAAATTATCCCCTGAAATAGAACGCATGAAGCCTAAAATAAATGCAGGGTTTACAACAAGGGGGTGCTGTAGAAAATGTGAATTTTGCATAGTGCCACAAATGGAAGGCAGTACTGTAGAAATTGGTGATATATATGATTTTTGGGACGGAGTATCAAGAAGAATAACTATTATGGATAATAATATATTGGGAGCAAGAGAGCATTTTTTTAAAATAGTAAAACAGATTAAGGATGAAAATTTGTTAGTAAATTTTAGCCAGGGTTTTGACATTAAATTAATTGATAAAGAAGTTATGGAACATATCTGCTCTATTAAATTTTTCCAGAAATTACATTTTGCATTTGACAATATAAAGGATAAAGATATTATTATTAAAAGGATAAAACTACTTCTCCGGTACAAAAAGCCTTCCAGGTTAATGTTTTTTCTTCTATGTGGTTATGACAGTAACCCCGAAGATGATATCGAGAGGGTAAGGATATTGAAAACATTTGGTATAGACCCTTTTATAATGAGGTATCACCAGGAATCTAAAATATTAAATGAATATTCCAGGTACATTAATAGATTTTTTTTCCGCAAGATATCTTTTGAGGAATTTCTCAAAATAAGAAATATGAAATATTTATTGGAGGATAAAAATAATGGATACAGATGATTATGAACTTGTTAAAGAATATGATAATATTCATTTTAGATTAATAGAAATTAAGGATAAATCTAATGTATATTCTTGTATCAGAAATAGTGATTCTTTTTTATTAGGTGTTATTAAATGGAATGAACCTTTGGATAATTATGATTATTCTATTAATGAGGATGAATTTACTTTTCAATTTAGAAAAGGATATTTAAATAAAAAAAGCGATATTGAATTTGCTTTAAGCACCGAAGTATTACGTGATGTACTTAATTTTATTATAGAATTAAAAGAAGATAGGACAAATAATACCAATAAAGCAGCTGCTAATAGGTAATATTTGTCAAATAATTGAAAGGAGGTATCACAGATATGCGGTAATAGCTGATTAGTATATCAATACAAGACAAGAAAATGATTAACAGTGATACGGGCTGCAAAGCCCGTATCATATTCGGAGGTTATAATGAGTTTAAATAAACAAAAAGGTAACATGTATGGGTTTGTTACTCATACCTGGAATCCCATAAGAGGTATTTGTCCTCATAAATGTTCTTATTGCTATATGAATGGTTTTGTACATGAGCCATTACACCTTGCCCTTAATACTGCTAATGACAATCTTGGGGAAAAGAAAATTATTTTTGTTGGAAGTTCTACTGATATGTTTTGTCAGGATGTAGGTGTTACCTGGATTAATAGGGTATTAAATCAGATTTCATTGTTTCCAAATAATTATTATTTATTCCAGACCAAAAACCCATTAAGATTCTTTGACCCTGATATAAATAATTTTCCTGATAATTCTATTTTCTGCACTACCATTGAAACAAATAGGGATAACTTAATAAATAGGTTTACAAATGCACCAGATATCCAGAGTAGAGTAACAGGACTATCAAAGATTCTAAATTATAAAAGGATGCTTACAATTGAACCAATAATGGATTTTGATATAAAAGAAATGCTTGAATTAATTTTTGGAATAAAACCTAATTTTGTCAACATAGGAGCAGATAGTAAACAGAATCAATTGCCAGAACCAGATAGAAATAAATTAATTGAATTTATTGCTGAATTAAAAAAGTTAGAAAATGACCCTACTATATGGGAAAATGGAATAAAAGTAAATTTAAAAACTAATTTGGAGAGGATAAAATGAAAACACAAAATAAAATTATTATTAATATAGTAGTTATTTCCTTTGTATTCATTTCGCTTGGTTTTGGAGGGGCTTTAGGTTCTATTGCTTATATTAAAAATGATTGGAAGTCCGGTTTTATATCATTGATTTTTATTGCTATTTCAATAGCTTTAGCGAAGCTTATTACTTTAATACGCTAACTGTGAAGATTAGCGGAAAGCCACAAAAAAAGGTCTTGCCCTTCCTGTTTAAGGAAGGCAAGACCTTATAATATAATATTTCCTTTAAAGTTCTTTATTTGCGACTAGCCCTCACAGCTAACCAGGCTATGAAACCCCCACACAAAGCACCGGCAGTAAATGTTAGCGTATATACCCATCCCTTTATATTTTCTATTTTCTGTTCACGCTTAATACTATGCTGTTCTATCAATGTATCCTGATTATCAATTATGATTTCATTTACCTTATCCCTTATTTCAAGATTGTTTATATATTCACCGCAATTATCAAGAGAATCAGCCATTTTTTTAACCTTCTCCTTTTCTTCCGGTGGAATATTATCATAGTTGATATCAAACCTTGTAGACAGTGAAATTCTCATTTCACCACCGGTTACACACCCCATAAACAGTAAACTAATTATTAGTGTTAATGCCAAATATCTTTTCACGTAATGATTTCCCCCTCTCTTTTAAAATTGCTGTTCCTTTTTTCAGATTATTAGTATTATCTATTACATCCCCTACTGTAGTATTCGATTTACCGCAAGAGCGAAAGATTAAAGCTAATAATACCAATAGGATTATACCTATTATAATCCATTTTAAATTTGCATTTGATATTCTTTTCATTGCATACCACCTCCCATTTTTTTATCTACTATATTTATACCCATATAGCCACCAAAAAGAACTACAATACCCCATACATAAGTACCGAACATATTTAATTCTGCTTTCCTGAAATATACAAGTGTAATAAGTGACGCACCTATAACAAGAGCAATAAATTTTCTACTCAAATGGTCAGGTTTTTTCATTGCAACACTCCGTTATCATTTCTGTATAAACATCCATAGCCCTATCTACCAGCCCCCTCATAAATTTACTTTTACTATTATTCTTATACCAGTTTATACGCAATAGCATAAAATGTAAGAGAAATTCAGTTTTATCTTCTATGCTATTATAAGCATATATAGTCAGCTTCCCAATACTTCCGTCTATCTTTATCCCGGGGTTTACATTTTCTTTGCGCAACATCATATTTATTGCTAACTGGAATACTCTTGTTCCTCTTTTTGTACCTATATTAAAACCAATATCAAACATTTCATTTGCTATTTTCTGGTTGTCTATTTGTTCACATTTCATCGGTATCCAGTAACTAGTTTTTGCTATATTTTTTGCAATTTCTTCAGGCAAATCTTTCATATCACCTGTCCAACCATGCGCCTTTGCTGTAGCTTCAGTTATTCCCCAGGTTGTTTTACCACCTGCATCATCAGGGTCATCACTATAAAAACCCTCATCTTTTTTTGTTTCTTCCCATGATTCATTGAAATCTACCATATAATCACCTTCTTTCATTCACCGGATAATGTTTGTATCTCGTCATTAATTATATCCTTATATATATTTGCTTGTTTACTAACTTCACTCTTGGGGTCAAGGGTGAATGAATAGGTTAATAAATCCAGGGCAGTTGAATAATCATCCACATTATAAGCTGTTACCGCCTGGTCAAAAAGAGCTGATTGCTTATCCTTTACATTTGTTGATTCTGTGAAGCCTGAAGCTAACAACTCAGCTACAGTTTTTATCCTATTTGGATTATTAAATATCTTTTTTTGTAACTCATTTAATCCTGGAATTGATGATGATATTTTTTTATTTGCCAGGACTTTTTTTAATTGAAATAGTAATGATTTATTCCTGTCTGTTTTGGTGGTAAGTGCAGCACTAATACCCTGCTTTAAATTCCATAAGTCTACTTTTTCTCTTGACCATTCTTTTGGTAATCTCTGCGATACCTTTTTTAAGACATTTACTATACTTTGGGATTCCCCTGGTGTTAATGTATGTTCAAGACCTAATGTTGCCATGTTAAAACCTCCCCTGTTGCTGCATTATTTTTTTAATATCGCTTCTCTGTTTTTTAATGCTCCTACCTAAATTTTTTCTCATCTTAATATTTTCTCTTATTTTCTTTTCCTGTATTTCTCTTATCCTTTTAGGTTTATTTTCCAGGTCATATTGATAAAGGAAAATACTGTCTATAGGTTTTTTATTATTAATAACGTCTGAAAAATCTTTATACGAATAATAAAAAGGTATGAACCCCTTTGCTGTTTTTAGAAAATTATAGAAACTTGATTTTGCCAGTTCTTTACGTCCATTTACTTCATGTCCTAAGAAGTTTACAAAATTATACATTGACTGTACAGCCGGTGAAAAACCTGGTGGTGCAGATATACCTTGCTGTTTGTATAAATCCCACATCACTCTAAATTTTGCCATTTTTGCCGTAAATGCTGATGCCCCCCATAGTAAATAACGTAACATTACCGCCCTGTCTGTTGCCGGTAATTTATTACCCCATACATCAACACCCCTGAATGTCCTTCGGAATATTTCAGGTATACGCCTGAACCAATTATTTAATGTCCATGATTGAAACATAAATGCAAGCCTGCCTGTATTTGTCTGTAATAAAGGTGGAAGGTTCTGTCTTAAATATGACCACTGAGTTGTTCTAAATTCCTTTGCTGCAAAGTCAAGTGCCTTTTTTGTATTTCCTCCAAATCTTTTCATACCCCTTCTGAATGATGCCAATATTGCGAGCTTGACATTTATTTTATCCGATGCTGTAGCAAATTTATATCCTGTTTTCAAAACATTTTTCATAAATGTTCTTTCTCCTGCTTCCATAGGTATTCTGGTTGCAAATTCAGGTATCATATTTAGAATTCTTTTACCTGTTTTAGTATTCATATTTCTTAAAGCCCACTGTGTAGCATCAGTCCCATGAAAAGCCCACACTGAAGCACCCTGACCACCTACATTTCTTACTGCAAATTTTATCCTTCCCCCCAGATAGGATAAATGAGATAAAGTACTTAATGTATCGACTAAATCCCTGAACGGTCTACCGGATACTTTCATACCTAATGAACGGAGAGCAGGCGCAAACCATCTTTCCATAGAATTATCAAAGAACTTCTCTAATTTATCAGGTCTTCCCTGGAAACGGTCTAATTGGTTCTGCAAAAAATCAACCATTGTTTCACCATATCTTTGTGCCTGCTTGGATTCTATCAATTTTTTAATTGGCTGTATCCTCTGCATGGCTCTTTGTGTATATATATATTTAAGGTCAATTGCGTGCATTGTCCTCATTACTGCAAACGGGTCTTTTAATAATAACTTGTCTAACATTTTATCTGCCCTGTGTACGGATGTCCTTAAAAATACTTTTCTATTCGGGATGTGTTTCATTGCCTTTGCTATTGATACAGGTATTGTCCCGTGAGTATAAATATCTGATAATATATTTGGCTTTAATACATGTGTTATATAATCCTTCATGTGGAGTACTTGCCTATCCCCTGTCATTTCTCTTACTTTATTTAACCTGGTAAATATAGATTCGGTCTGCTCCCTTAACCTCTTTCCAATATCCACTTCAAACTGCTTCATTTTTCCAAGTTTCTGTGCTATTTCTCCCTTGTCCAAATAATTCCATATCCTCAATTTACTGTCAGCGATATTTAGTTTTACTTTAGCTGTTTTATTATAATTCTTTAATAACTTACCATGTTCTTTTATTATTTTATTTAATATTTTATTTTTTGCTTCAAATTCAATTATCTTTCCTAAATTAGCACCGACCAGTTCATCATTTACAAATGACAATCCATATTTTGCGAATGTATAATCAGCAGGAGTAAGAAACCGGTCACCTGCTGTCATTTTTAATACTTTCATTATTTCATTTTTTGTTCACGGCTTCCAAATATTTTTACTTTATCAAAATGTTCGTTTGTTGCCATACCTAT
>Ga0224514_10000429_pt1 | contig 12129 bp, 20 predicted proteins | sample SF_May12_sed_USG_3_FD_169107 | JGI IMG/M metagenome (GOLD analysis project Ga0224514, IMG submission 169107) | Sediment microbial communities from San Francisco Bay, California, United States - SF_May12_sed_USGS_24 | ecosystem: Environmental > Aquatic > Marine > Sediment | place: USA... | reverse complement strand
TCAACGACAACGTCATTCTGACACAGACCGAGGATCCGGGATGGACTGGGACGAAGGTCGGCTGCACCGTCGACACCGGCGATCTCGTCTTCTCTGGCACGTCGGGCAGCTACACGACAGCCAAGTTCCAGGTGACATCGTCCAACGCTGTCCGGTCCCTTGTGTCGACCGTGGTCGAGTCTGTCGTCGGTGACCTTGGCCTGACCTGGGACGATCCGACCGTTGGCGCCGAGACCTGGGATGGTGACTTCGCGGCGCAGAACACGTGGAACCCGACCACGGACGAAGGTGTGTCCGTTGTCGTCGAGATGCGATTCAGCGAGCTGACCAGCGCTGACGGTGACTTCGGGGCGTGGCAACCGCGTGTTCAGAACTTCGAGGTCAAGGTTAAGTGGGCGCAGGCGCGCATCGTTGTGACCATCGACAACTCGTCGCTGGAAGTGACGTTTGACAAGTTCCGGATTCACTTTGACGTTCCCGACCTCCTGGACGAAGGCGAGGAAACGACGTCGGCCAGTGGGACAACCCAGGTCAACTTCAACCGGGACTACCAGAACGCGCCGGCGGTGGTCGGATCCACGATCGGCGGATCTGACGGTGACGAAATCCAAATCTCTGGGATCACGAAAGACAAGTTTGATGTCGGGGTCCGCAACTCCGCTGCCTGGGTTGTTCGGACGATCGACTGGCACGCGCGAGGGTTTTAACCATGACAACACAGACCTGGTCACTGCCGGCCGCAGCTAACACCTTCGCCAATTCACGGCCGAAGTGGAACGACACGGCCGAAGCGCTACGCGCGATGCATGAAGGTCCGTCGGCGCCGACAACGACGACGGCTTACATGTTGTGGGTCGACACCACGAACAACCTGCTGAAGCAGCGGAACGCCGCGGACACTGCCTGGATCACGATTATGAAGATCGGCGTGACCAACGGTGGCTTGGTGTCGCTGTCGGAATCCGGCCAAGCGTTCACCGTCGACGTGTCGATGGGCGGCTTCAAGCTGACGAACCTTGGCGCGCCTTCCGGTGCCCTGGACGCGGCCAGAAAGCAAGAACAGGACCTGAAGGCGCCGCTGGCCAGTCCGTCCTTCACCGGCCAGGCAGCGATCAACGCGGACCCGATCGCCGGGACGGCGCTGACGCGGCGGTCCTGGATCGAGGCGAACTACGTCGACTTGACCGGTTCCACCATGACGGGCCGGCTTGGTGTGCCGAGTTCGCCCGCGGCCGCGGCAGGGGAAGCTCTACGGAAAGACGAGATCGAGGCGTTGGTTTCATTCGACACATCGACTGGGCACAATCACGATGGGTCGAATTCGCGCCTTGTCACGTTCCCGCACCAGAAGCTCATCACGCCGGTACAGAAAGCGAGCCTTTCCGCTTCAACCGGTTACGTGACGGTTGACATCACCGCCGATGTAACACCAGACACTGCGAGAGCCGCAATCCTTAGCGTTGCACTGTCCGCGGCAGTCACCGCATCGACGAGTTCGGGAGAACTCTGGCTGCGCAAGAAGGGCGAAACCGCGGAAGGGATTTACCTTCGCGACTACAAGTCAACGCCTAACGCGATAACGGTAACCAGCATCACGGACTTCTTCGTTATCGTTGACGTCGATTCTGCGGAGCAGTTTGAATACAAGTTCACGGAAACCGGTGTGGCTTCGTGCGTCATTGATCTGCGCGGTTACATAACACTGGACTAGAACCATGGCTGTCGATGGCAAAGATACTGACGTTATCTCGGTCGGTGACATCGGTGACACCATCACGGTGTCAACCGGCCTGGATCTGACCAGTGGTGTTGTCACACTAGAGATCTGGATCGACCGGCGCGATGTCTCTGCTGGCGTCACGACGTTGACGAACATCGCGAAGCTGACGGCGGCGGTTGATGGGGATCCGGCGGACGGGGTCATCAAGGTGACGACGGAATCCCCATCGCCATTCACGTCCGCGAGCGCCGAGAAGTGGCACGAGATCCGGTCTTATGTCAAGTGGACCAACGACGACGAAAAGAAAGGTGACCCGACGGAAAAGTACGTTCATCGTGGATAAGGAGTGAAGAGACTATGGCTGCGACAGTAGCGATCAACGAATACTTCAGTGCCGGCGAGACTAAGTCCGCCGCCATTGCCAAGGGGCATTTCCTCAACATTGACGCCGCGTCGACGAGCGATGCGGTGCGCGATGCTAACCCGATCCCGGTCCCGGCCACCGGGTCCAACTATTCGTACGAGAAGTGGCACAAGCTGGAAGCGACTGGCGGAACATTCACCAGCTTGACGGACTTCCGGCACTATAACAGCGCCGCGCCGGGTACTGGTCTGGCGATCGAAACATCGGCGCAGTCGGGCACGCCGTCCGACGAGACGTACAATACGCCGATTAACACGAATTCGGCGAAGGCTGACACTGCGATGCCGACGTCGGATCCTGCCGTCAAGACCATCAACGGCACGTTGACGGCCGCGACGCAGGAGACCGGGTACGTCGTCACGCAACTGGAGGTTCAGTCCACGGCAACCGCTGGCTTTGATCTGACCTGCACCTGGAAATGGGCGGAGACAGTCTGACGCAGCAGGGTCTTTATGACCCGATGGGCAGCGCGTGTGTCGGCGCGTTGCGCTTTCTACCGAACACCAGGCCGGTAGACGAAGCGCGCCGGATCGTGACGCGGGACAAGATCTTCCGCTACTGGTGGGAGCTTCGGTACAGGGACGGTGACTTCCGGAACCAGTACGAGATGCTGGGGTCTGCGATCATCCAGACCATGTTCGGCCGGGTCGATCCGCAGGGTGTCCAGAAGATCATCGTTCGCGATGCTTTCAACATGCGGCGCGTGGTCATTGACCTGGACGTGCCGGAAGGCGCCGAGGCGGTCATCATTTTGAACAGGTCGATGGAAGCTGACTCCGGTGTCATCACGACCATCCAGACCTTCGGCTGGCGGTTCCCCGGGGAGCACAAGCGGTGCCTGTACATTCACCTGGACCCGCGGACGGACCCACCGCGTGTCATGAACAGCAAAAGGCGGCTGTTATGAAAGCAATCATCGCGACCCTTTCCCTGCTGACGTGCCTTTGTCTCGCCGGCTGTATCCAGCGGGTCGACTACAACGGACTGAGAGTGATCAGCTTTACCGTCGGCATCGGTGGGCTGTACGTGTCTGACAGGAATCTTCAGATCGAAAGCGAGGACGATGGCGGCGACGAAGAGTAGCGGCAATGGACGCAGCATCACCTGGCGGTACCTGGCGATCGTCAGCATCGCGCTGGTCGTGTCTCTTATTGGCACCGGTGCCGGCTATTGGATCTCGTCGATAGATGATCTCCACAACCATCTTGACAAGCACGCAACGGAGCCATGGCACCGGGAGGCGGGTGTGAAGTTCCAGGTCATCGAAAGAACGCTGCAGCGCATCGAACGAAACGTGGACGCGCTAAAGGAAGGGCAGGACCGGCAGGAAATGACCCTGCACGACGTTCAGTCAACGCTAAAAAAAATAGCCGGGAATAGTTGAAATTGACTATGCCAGGAGGTGCTGCCTATGACTTGATGACGAGCAAGGATCCCGTCACGCTTTTGACCCTCCCGGACGCTGATGATGATCGGCCGCAGCGTTCGGGAGAATTTTCGCAAGACCTGGCGGAATTCGGGGAATGGCTGAAGGATCTTGAGCACCAACTACAGGCGAGTCTCGACCTTGTCCGGGGAGTGCAGGCAGAGTACGGGCTAGTAGAGACAAGCACAATCCTAGATTTTCCGACACTGGCCGAAGTGAAGGTGGAGCATGTACGTCGTGCCTTGCGGTTGACTGCGGACAATAAGGCCGCAGCAGCGCGCCTGCTGGGTGTCAACACGAAAACAGTTTATAACGTCTTGTATTCCTGGGACGACAAGAACGGAGTGGCGGGATGAAAGGAAAATCCATAGTGGCGTCTGTGATCGTGGCTGTTTCCATCTTGCTGGGATCTGCGATCGCGTACGCATGGCAAGCAGCAACAGTTGAGATCCCAGAGATGCCGACTTTCGGATGGGATCCGCCGACGGTCAATGCCGACGGATCGCCGCTGACGGATCTTGCTGGTTTCGTCGTCGTCGTCACGCGGGACGGGGAAGACCCGAACACAACTGGGACCGCCGTTGCGCAGTTGAATGTATCGGATCCGGCAGCGACACAGACGATCGTCGATCTAACACAGCTTGACCCTGCCATCGTGTATCGCGCATGGGTTGCAGCCTATGACGATGCTGGGAACCGGTCGCCGTTCACTTCGACAGCGAGCGCGTTGAGAATTGATGAATACGTCCCTGCGGCGCCGGCGAATGTTCGTGTGCTGATCAAGGTGATAATCGAGGTGCAGTGAATGGCAAGTCTGCTGGACCGCCTACTCGGCGTCAATCTGCGCCCTGGCGTGGAGGCAGACGAGCGCATCGCGACCGGGACGCTCGTTGCCGCACTTGCCGAAATGGAGCGCGACCGGAAATCAGAGTATCCGCATCGTACTGATCCGCCGATCACGAAAGCCGATATCGTCACCAATCTCAACCTTGACGCCCGGCAAGCCACCGAGCTTGACGAGTGGATCGCGGCTTTCCAGGCGGGTCGATTCGACCGCGTCCGACTCACGGACTGTGTTTATCTGGGCAATCACGAGGAATGGTGGGACAAGGCACGGGTAAAGCGCGAACTCGGCATATCTTCAGGCTAAGGCGAGAATGGCTTTTCTCTACGATGTAGTTCAGGCTGCGGCGATTACAGGCGGTGGACCAACGCAACAATTCAAGTCTACCGTCTTCGCCAACACAAGCCCCAAAGCGGCGATGTTCCTCATCGGCCGCGGGACGTCCAACGGCACAATCACTCCAAGTCTTTGCATCGCATGCGGGTTCGCAGTCAGCAGTAGCAGCCGGAACTTTTCGTCAATTCAAAGCGAGGACAACTCCTGGAAATCCGACTGCGGGAAGACCGGATACAACGATCAGTGCTTACATATCCAGCTAGATAACGGCAGCGTCGATGGCGAAGCTGATCTTGTTGAATTTTCCAACGACGCGACGCACGGATGGGCTGAAGTTACCTGGGGAAACCTTCCCGCTGCCGGCTATTTTGTCGAGGTACATCTATTCGGCGGCAGCGACGTTACAGATGCCGCCGTCGACATCATCAACTCCACCAGCGGTGATGACACTCAGTCGCTCGGGTTTGAGCCGAACCTCATTCTCGCATCGTCGATCCGGTCCAGCTACAACGACAGCCATCAGACGACGATGCAGTTCAACTTCGGAGCCTGTTCTAACTACGACTCGACCGTCAAGCAAGCATGCTGGGCCTGGTATGAACAAACCAATGTGCAGGGCGGCAATCCGACCGGAGCGATTGTCTCTGACAGGATCTGTCGAGGAATAGATTCTACTCCAACGCTTGGCGGCTCGATTGAGTGCAAGACGTTTACATCGAGCGGCTTTGTCGGCAGTCAAGGGCACACGACCGGTAACCGTGCAACGTATCTTGCACTCAAGATCACGAATCACGCCGTTTCTGTTGACCAGATTGACGGGCCGACATCCGCATCAAACAAAAGCTACACATCGCCCGGATTCAAGCCAGGCACCGTCATCGCGTTCATGTCAACTCTGGAAGCCGTCGATACTGCAAAGGCGGATTCGACTGTAGGCGGTTTTTCTATCGGCGGTGCCACCGCGAGCGATGGCGAATACTGCATCGGTGGCCACATAGAAAATGTATCTCCCGGGAATAGCACCAACACCGGGAGTAAGACCAACACAAAACTCATTGACTGCCCAGCGCACGATGGGGGCACAACTGATGACGTACGATGTGCCCTAGATAGTTTCGACGCAAACGGCCTCACCCTTGCCGTTGAAGAGTATTCTTCAGCCGCCCATAAGGGCTTTATGGTGACGGTTGAGGAGGATGCCGGCGGCGCGACGGACGAGACAACAACGCTTGCCACCGGTGCCCGCGTCAAAGCCGACCAGTCGACGACGTTAGCCACTGGTGGCCGGGTCAAGTCCGATGTCACAACGACGTTGGCCACGGGTGCGCGCCTTCAGACGACGCCGACGCAGACGCTGGACACCGGCGCACGAGTACTGGCGGATCAGACCGAACCGCTGGACACCGGCGCACGGATCGTTGCGGATCAGATCGAAACGCTTGCCACCGGTGCCCGCGTTGCGACTGTCACCGATGAAACGACAACTCTTGACACGGGTGCCCGCGTCGAAACGTCACCGACGACGACGATAGACACTGGTGCGCGCGTCGAGGCGGACAAGACGACCACGCTTGACACCGGCGGCCGTGTCAAGGCTGACCAGTCAACGACGCTGGCCACGGGCGGCCGTGTCCAGACCACGCCGACGGAGACGCTGCTGACCGGTTCCCGCGTTAAGGCTGACCAGACCTTCGGCCTGGCCACCGGCGTACGGCTGCAGGGTCTGCCGACCGACGAGACAACGGACCTGCTGACCGGGGCTCGCGTCGTCGCTGATCAGACTGAAACCCTGGCAACCGGCAGTCGTGTCCAGTTCGACGTCACTGAAGCGCTGCCGACGGGTGCCCGGGTCCAGAAGGTCCCGACGACGACACTGGACACCGGTGCGCGCCTGGTCGCTGACCAGACCTTCGGCCTGGCCACCGGCGCACGGGTCGATACTGGCGAAGACAAGACGACCACGCTGGACACCGGGGCTCGCGTTGTCGCCGACCAGACGACCACGCTGGACACTGGCGGTCGGATCCAGACGGAAGAGACGGTTGATCTGCTTGCCGGTGCCAGGCTGCAGACTGCGCCGACCGTTACCCTTGCCACCGGTGCCAAACTGCTAGCCGCTAACACGTTCGCCCTGGCCACTGGTGCTCGTGTCAGTGGTGCGGCACCGCCAGAACGGCGTCTGGAACTTTCGTCCCTGATCACCAAGTCACACACGCTGTCATCCCTGATCACGAAGACCCACAACCTATCATCGAGGGCCGATTAGATGGAACGGTCGAACACCCTGATCAACTGGATCAACGACTGCGCCGACGTTGCACGATCGCTTGACGAAGCGCAGCGCCAGGTGGCCGTACTGATGGCAGAGAACGCCAGCCTGCGGGAAGAGAACGAGCGGCTGCAGGCGCGGATGAGGCTGTTAGATGACCAGGAAGAACCGGCGCCGCTGGGGCGGGATCAGGTGGTTGTGCCGTTAGCGTCAGGTGGGAAGGGGGCCGATATCTCTCTTTATGATGTGTGACGCTTGGTGCCGGCCCCGGGACTTGAACCCGGACCCCCTTGCGAGGACGGGATTTTGAATCCCGCGCGTCTGCCAGTTCCGCCAGACCGGCGCCGGGTCAGTCCTCGTCGAGCAGACGTTCCGGCCGCAGCCGCTTGGCGTCGATCTGCGCGCGGACGAAGCGGAGCGCGGCGCGAAGGATGGCGGACTCCGAGAGCTTCGCCAGTCCGCCGCCGTTCGGCTTCGCCAGGACGCAGGCGCGGCCGATCTGATCTAGATCAGCTATGGATTCTTCAGTAAACGAGAAGGTGCGGCGAACGGCACGCTGCCCTTCGGTGATCGGTGGTCTTCCCATGCGGGGCATTGTATCCTCCTGCTGAAAACTTTTCGCCTAAATTATGCGAAAAGTCCTTGACGTTCCCGCGCGGGGTTCCTACACTTCCACCCGCGTTACCCAGTCGAGGGTAGCACGGAACGTGTTTTGAACGGATTGCTGCGAAATCGCAACGTGTTTGTTCAAAATCTTGGGGAGCCGCGGGATGCCTGGCGGAAAGAAGCGGAGAGAAGGTTCCCGACGTGACAATTCAGACTCTGTAGCGGGTTCCCCAAACATGGGCCTGGCAGGCGTGCCCTGCATTGCCAGGCCCTTTTCTTTGACCTTCTTTCGTCCTGGCCTGTCTCCTTCCGAACCCTTACCTACCTCGTTCCCAAGCGATACCCAAACCGACGCAGGCCAGGGTCACTTCTTCGCCCGGCCGTCCCTCCTCGACGGCCGGGCTTCTTTTTGTGCAGGAGGCACGCGCCATGTTCACAGTCGCCGAGATGCTGATTCTCAGCCTGGTCTTTTGGGTCATCTGGACTCAGAACATCCCGCACTGGGGATGGGAAATTTGGTGGCTGCACTGATGGCCACGTTGCAGGACGTGTTGTGGACGATCCTCTGGTTCGTCCTGTTCATTCTCATGATCGTTTTCTGGCCAGCATGAGGTTGCCGATGTTGTGGTTCATTCTCGGTTGGATCGTCGGCGGTTGTTTGGGATTTGTCCTCGCGGCTGTCCTGTCTGGATCGAGGCTCGCGTATTACAGCAAAGACAACCAGCGGCTGCGCGCGCTGAACTCGCGGATTCTTCTGTCGCATAACGTCACGAAGGATGACCTGGTCGAACACGTCGCCGAGCTGGTCAAGCAGGAACCGCGGACACACTGGAATGACAATTGAAGAGCGCATCTTGATGGCCAGCCGGCGGTGCCGAAAAACACCGGCAGGAACGGACCTCCTGTCTGCCGGGCAGTCCTTCCGTTCCGATGTCGTCACGGTGGGACGTCACGACTTTTGTAGGGTTGCCCGGCGTTTTTAATACTGGAGAAAGCGATGTCGATGTGGCTCGACACACGAACTGACGGAGAGCGGACGACGACCGAAGAGTCGCGGACCAGATTCGACGTGATCGATCCGACGACCGGCGAGGTCGTTGACCCGACGGACCCGGATGCGCTTGTCGATGCGTACGATCGCATCGACAAGCGCTGCAAGGTCTTCAACGAGGCACGCCGCCGCATCGCGGCAGCGATCGCCGAGCTGACCGAAGGCCCGAAAAAAACACGCCGCGTCCGCGGGCAGCGGCGGGTCGCGAAGGTGGCGATGCCCGATGACTACTGGAACCAATCGATTCTCAAGGAAGCGTGGCATGCGTATCCGGATCTGCGTGATGAGTTCTTGGCGATCGAACGGATCCGTGTGAAGAAACGCGAGTGGAAGAAGGCCGAGGGCACGTCGGGGCCGAAGGACTTCGAGACGTTCAAAGGTATGGTTGCGCAGGCGAACGTCGGACCGTCCGGCGCGCCGCGCGTGTCGATCGAAAGGTAACGCGGACGATGGCAGGGTTCGCTGCAACACGCCGATGTACTGCGCTGACGAACGCGGGAAGAACTAAGGGCGGTAAAGCCAGCGAGGCAACCATAAGGCCCTGCCAGTCGTTCGCATCGCAGGAAGGAGGTCAAATGGATTGGTCGAAGATCAGGGAAGAACTGGAGTGTCAGTCAGACAACGTTGAAGTCGTCGCCGAGGAGCGCGACACCGCAGAAGCGAGGGAAGCTGCCCGTTTGATAGGGAACATGATCCGTTCTTACATTCGGGCAAAGAACGAACAGGTCGAGGAGGTTGCGTGTTCAGGCCAGTAACACGAGAGAAGAACCGACTGAGGATGGCCATCGACGGACCGTCCGGGTCCGGCAAGACATACACCGCGCTGCGGTTCGCGTTCGCGCTGGCCGGCGACGATGGCAAGGTCGCCGTGATCGACACCGAACATCACACGGCCAGCAAATACGAGGGGGAGTCACCGGACGGTCGGCCGTGGCAATGGGACGGATGCAACCTCGAGCATTTCGCGCCAGGTGCCTACCAGGCGGCCATCCAGCACGCCGGGTCGAAGGGATACGACGTCCTCGTGATCGACAGTCTGTCGCACGCCTGGATCGGCGTCGGGGGGGCACTGGACCAGGCGGACCGGTCGAAGGAAAAGAACCGGTTTGCAGTCTGGCGGGACATCACGCCGCAACACACGGCAATGATCGAGGCCATCATCGCGTCGCCGTGTCACATCATCGCGACGCTGCGCAGCAAGATGGAATACGTCCTCGAGCAGGACGACCGCGGGAAGACAGTCCCGCAGAAGGTCGGCCTGAAACCCGTTCAGAGAGAAGGCGTCGAGTACGAGTTCGACATCGTCGCCGACCTCGATCTCGCGCACACGATGCGCGTGTCGAAGTCGCGCTGCTCCGTCGTCGACGGCGCGATCGTCAACAAGCCGACCGGTGCCTTTATGGAGTCGGTGCGGTCGTGGCTGTTCAGCGGTCGTGACCGCGACGACAACGGCGCCGGCGTCGGTGCAGTTGTTTCGCCGGCACCAACGACTGGCAGCGCCGGCGCGGTTGTGGCAGTCGGTGCACCGTGCGCCGACGAAGGCCAGGTCGAGAAGATCAAACAGTTCGCGCAGAACCTGGGATGGTCGCCGGACCAGCTGCGCAAGGTCCTCGCGCGCAAAAGCGTCGCGCGCGTGTCCGACCTTTCACGAGGGGATGCCGAAAGCCTGATTCGGGCACTGGAGAAAAAACACTTACAGGCGGAAGCGGAAGCGGTTTTTTGACGAGGCCGGAGGACTGGCCCTCGATCCTCCGGCCGCTGCTTGCGGAAATCGGCGGGCGCAGATTGTGGGAACAAGGGTTCGCTTGTCTTGGTTATCCACCGACTTGGATAACCGATTTTTCAGAGGTTCGCAGAGTTCTACAGGAGGTCCGATGGAACTTAACACGCAAGGGGTCGACAAGCCGGACGACCTGAACGTCGGCGGCGATCGACCGGTGCCGGGACGATATCACCTGGTCGTGAAGACGGTAGACGATCAGAAACGGCCAGGGCAGCTCGGGGTCCGGTTCGAGGTACTGAAGGGCACGGTGCCCGGCCAGGAGAAGAAAGAGTTCTGGAGTTCATTCAAGACCGACGCTGATTGGGCGGTCCCGATCGTCACACGGCTCGCGATGGTGACTGGCCTGATCGGTCCGAACGAGCAGAAGAACGTCAACTTCTACGACGCCGTCGGTCGGCAGCTCGTTGCCGAGGTTCACGAGCGAGCTTGGAAGAATGAGGAGTCCGGCAAGTCGGGAACCGTCACCGAGATCAAGGGCGCGAACATGTGGCAGCTCGGCCACGAGGACATCAAGGATGTCCCGGTCGATCAGGAGATGGCGAACTACTACCAGACGACCATTCTCCCGATGACCGGCCAGGGGCAGCCTGCAGGTCCTGACAAGAAGCCTGCGCCGCCTGCGGAAGCTGCCGCGGGCAACCAGTCGCCCGCCGAGGAAACGCAGCCTGCGGCCAGCCAGGGCGGTTGGGGCGACCTGTAAATTCGACACCGGCGTTCTGTGTTGCGGTTGGGCGGTGTCGGGTGAGCACGCGGCACCGCCCGTTTTCAAAACCAGGAGACCAGGAGGACAGGAAGATGAGTGATCGATTGCAGAGAGACAAGGCCAGGTTGTCGCAGCCGATTTGGGTCGGCGAGATGGTTCGCGTCTTGCCGCCGTACAGCATCAAAGATACTCGATATGGCAGTTACTCCTACTGCACTCGGATCGCCGAGGTGCGACGGATTGGCAAGCCGACAAACCCCGGGCGGATGCAGGAGGTCGATGTCCTGTTTCGCGATGTCGATGGGATCGCGGAAGGAACGTTGTCCTTCTTGCGCGCCGACCTGCAACCGCTGGACTGCCCGGCCTGCCGTGGACATGGCCGCCTTCGTTCCGGACTGTGTCGGCACTGCGAGCGGCGGATGGAAAAGGTCGATCGCATACCGTTGGGCGGTGGATTCGAGATCCGGCGCATCGAGGACGACGAGCCGGATCCGGTCGAGACGCAGGCCAGGATCGAGTATCACGCGGACCCCGACCCGATGCGCGTTCAATAGGAGGACATGATGTCTCTACGTTGGAAGGTTCACACGTCGGCAGGCCGGCTGATGGCCGCCTGCCGGTTCCCCGAAGATGCCGCTGTCCTCGTCGCTGTACTGGGCGATGGCGCGACGATCCGCGATGGCGATTGGTGCGTCCGAGAACAGGATGACAGTCGGCCGCTGGTCGTCTGGACCGAAGGCCGCGAAGACCTGCCCGCCGGCGAAAGCTACGATCATGTCGCCGAGGTTGTGCGCCAGCGTGTCCACGTTGACGAGATCCTGCGCCAGCGTGTCGAACACGTCGATCGCGACGACGACATCAACCGCGAGGCCGCCGTGGCAAGTTCACCGCCGCGCTTTGTCGAGTCGCTGCGAGCCGCTGTCAAGGAGGAGGATGGCCGATGTCACGACGCGTCAGAATAACCATC
>Ga0224514_10000428_pt1 | contig 12135 bp, 5 predicted proteins | sample SF_May12_sed_USG_3_FD_169107 | JGI IMG/M metagenome (GOLD analysis project Ga0224514, IMG submission 169107) | Sediment microbial communities from San Francisco Bay, California, United States - SF_May12_sed_USGS_24 | ecosystem: Environmental > Aquatic > Marine > Sediment | place: USA: California... | reverse complement strand
TAAAATTATTTTTTTTAAATATGAATTAGGTGTTAATTTTAGAAAGCTGCTTATTATGTAGCTTAATAAAGTTGATTAACCCGATACTTGTTCCAAGTAGCGCAAACCCCATGTCAGATTGGGTAACCCAGATATTGAAAATAAATCATCGGTAAGCTTTCTTGATTTAGGCTGAACATTTTACTGTGTAATTTTGCATTGGGTTCTTTAAATAGAGTTAAGATAATAGTGGACAATAGCAGCACTCCAAAATTGATCACGAAGCACCAGCCAATAAAAAGAGTAAGAGCATCAATAGTAAATATGTGCAAGTCCTGTAATTACAAAGAAATTTTATGAGTTAATAATGTTCTAACGTTTAATTTCTCAGGAGTAAACACAGTGATGCAGTGGTCCTTTGAAATATTAAGCCTTTGTTATTATAAATATATCAATCGAATATACTGCCCGCGATAATATTTATCTTTAGACTATTATAGTACAGTTCAGATTATTAGTTTCGGTTAAACCAGTTAGCGGCATCACGTACTGATTTCTGATCAAACTTGAAGCGTAGTTTCAGGTACGGACCTTCCGCGGTGTAACCGGCCAATGAAAAATCATTGTCTTCAAAACCATCCCAGTTATAGCCAAGGCTGAACCACATGTTGGTATAAGGGGTGAAGCCAAGTGATAAGCCGTAAGAATATTCATGCTGATCGTATTCGTGGCTGCGTAATATATTGGCATGTGCACCAATGTCCCAACGCTTATTAAGATCATGGCGTAGCTCAATACCTAATGTATCGGTATAGCCTGAATAGATTTTGCTATCGATTGTATCTCGGCTGTATTTGGCGCCATAGTAAGGGCTGATTTGTATGCCTTTAGTGCGATAGTTTAATAATAAATTATTCACAAATTTCTGATTGTCATGATCAGAGGTACCGCCGGTTTGTTCATCAAGAACAAAATCGGTGCGGTTCAATATAGTCCATCGGCGAGACAGAGGTCGATAGACCAGACCAAGGCGTAAGTCACTTTTAGCACCTTCTTCGCCTGTAATGGCTTCAGTCTGGAAGGACTGTAATCGAGCCGAGACACCTAAACCAGGTTTGGGTTCACCGACGATACCTGTATAGATGCCCCATTTGTCTTCGGTATCAGCATCACGCACTTCGATTCGTGATGTCCAGCTCCAGCTTTCGTGTTTATAGTTTGCACCCAGCGAGACAGCGATGAAATCTTCAGTGCTACCTGAAGCGGCGGGCACATTAACATTAATAGGTGTATTACCTGGTTCCTTGATGGTCTTACTTCTGTCCAGGCTTACATCCATACTCCAGTTATCGTTGACTTGCCATGCCTGTTTGAGCCCCGCATTAGCAAACAAACGTGGACCGTATTCACTGGTGCGTTGTTCAACTGAAGTGTTCATTGTCGCGCCTGTCCATGGGCGAGCCGTCATACCGATTCGTGTGCCTTGTGTTTCTTCATTGTCACCGTGGGTGTATTCCTGTTCAACAAACAATGAAGACGATGGGTTCAGCAAGTAATCAGCGCCGAGGATGGTACGTGTAGGATAATCTGCATTGGCATTATGTGATAGAGACTGATCATGCGCAAAACGCAGTTTCAAATGATTATCCATAAATGACTTGTGCGCGCCCATGGTTAATTGTGTTGATTTATTTCTTGTGCCATCAGATAAAATATCTGATGCATCTCGGATACCACCATAAACACCTAAGGCATTATTATCATAAGCAAGCTTGGCTTCAATGACATCGCGCTCTGCATCAGTTAACAGATTTGTTTGGTTAAATACCTGAGTATCAAAGTTGAATGTATCCGTAATGTGATAGCGTCCGTCAAAACCAATCTTGCGTGTACCATCTTCACTCCCGCGCTGTTGACCCAAACCAAAACCAGATTCAGTTTCACGATAATAAACTTTACCTTCAAGCTTGCTGGAGATATGAGTCAATTCGGTTAGATAAGCATCTTTTTTCTCTGCACTACCTTGCTGGCTAGTGGCAAACTCAGCCTTGAGTTCGGTATGTTCACCAAGTTTGATGGTTGCATCTACACCGCTAAGCGTATTGTCATCGGTGCTTTGACCTTCATTAATATGGCTGACACCGACTTCCAGTTTATTGTCCATGAAGCGTACGGCACCGCGACCACCATAAGTCCATTCTTCTGAACCATTAGCTGTCGTTTCATAATCCATTACTATATAAATTGGATTGAAGTTCGCATCTCTGTTTGGCACGGGCGCTTTGAAGAATAATGTACCTGCATCATAGTCAATGCTGTAATCAATATGGCGAGTCATTGGTTGTGAAGACAGAATGACTTCGCTACGAAAGCGATCACGTGTCTCAATAACAATTTTTTCAGAGTTGAGGACGATGTCATTAAAGCGCAGGCGATATAGGCCAGAGGTACCGTCACCACGGATTTCATCCTTGACGAAATTCTGATCTGTTTCGCTGGCGAATAGATTTAATTCATAACGATCAGTTTTTAATTCAGATTTAAGACCAGTCAGTGAACGGTTATAACGGGACAATTCTGTGACGGTGATACCGCTATTGTAGTCACCAAACAGAGCATAGAATTGATGACGGTCCAAACGGATATAAAGTTTTTTGCCACTGGCGGCATCATAGCCTTGCGTCGTCTTATCACCATAAACAGGGAAATAGGTATCTGGCGCGATTTGTTGGAACAGGCCTTTCTTGTCTTCATTGGTATCCTTGTCAGTATCGTAGGCCAGTGTTAACAGCCATTCACCCTTGATACTGCCTTTGGCAAAGAAGGCAACACGACCATCGGAAACGTTACCTTCTTTTATGCCGGCTGCAGCGAGCGTGTCCATGTTCCCGCTAACGGTATTGTGGGCAAGTGTTCCTTCTGCCAGACCTACCATAATCCAGTCACGTTTTGCAGGTAGTAACCAGGGGCGTAATTTTACTTCACGATTTTCAAGTGGAAGCACAATGGTGGCTTCACCTGTTTTAGTCGTTGGCTTAAGTTCGATAAGTGCGATGCCGTCTTTACCTACACGATAACGCGCGCCGCCCTGCTCCAGACCCGCTAGCGGATTGTTTTTCAGGGTATCAATTTGTTGTTGTGCAACATGTGGTGGTGCAACGATGAACTGACCGATTAAGCCTTCACGAATGGGGCGGTCATCCTTGTCAAACATGCGTATCGCAATGACCGGTGTCTGTTTGCCATCGGCAACCAAGCGAGATTGCTCTTCAACAATTTCAGCACGAACAGGAAGTGAGGACATTTTAATATTACGTTGCAATATATCGATGAATTTACCATTTGCATCGTGTACTTCAATAATAAGTACGTTCTTACCTTTATTGATATCAACACCGGCCCATTGGCTAACCATGACCGTGCGAGCAGAATTTTTAACCATGCCGTCAAAATTAAGCGGGCTTATTTTTTTGTCGTTCAGTTTCAACGTTAATCGATGAGCTGGATCATGTTTGATCGCAATTTTGACGCTGGGTATCGGTGGGTTATAGCCTTTTGGTGGCCATAACAATTGCAGACCTGGTTGGGCAGATTCAACCCACTTCTTATTATATTCAGGCTTGGAGACAAGTTTTATTTCTTCAGGCGATGTCTTTCTATCTGCGGGTGGTTGGTTTTTCCAGGCACCTTCCACTTCTACTTCGATGTTACTTACCGTAGTAATATCTTTTAGTTTAGATGCATCAAGCATGGTTTCAGTGATGATGTGTAATTCAACACGGCGGTTCTTGGCTCGACCAGCACGGGTTGTATTAGGCGCCAGTGATTCAGTTGCACCTTTACCATGGATAATCAGGTCATCAGCGGATAAGCCTAATTGTTCAATAAGGTATTCGCCTACGCTTTGGGCTCGGGCAACAGAAAGTGCAAAGTTGTCGGCAAAGTATTGTTTTGAACGTGGACTAATCGGCGTGTTGTCTGTGTGTCCGGTTACCTCGACCTTGAGCACTTTATGATTACGTACATGGTTAGCAATACGTCTGATTTCTGTTTTATCATTTTGGGTTAAGCGCGCACTGAAAGATTCAAAACGTGGGCTGAGTTCACCGCGTAAATGTTGCTCATGACGCAGGCGTTTCATTACAGTATCAACGACTGGTGTGCGTTGATTTTGTTTGCTTGGGGTATTAAATAGCATGAATGCCTTACTTGGCATTTTCCCGGGTTCACCATTTACTTTTACTTCGGCAAGGAAGTTAAGTTGTTTTGCCCACGCCGCGGTAACATTTCCAACTTGATAGGTGAGAATCTGACCGTTGACTTGTGGGTCAGCAATAGCCGTGTTATCGAGCACACTGCTGCCGGGCAAGTAATTTGCACCTTCAGGCAAGTTGATCATCAGGCGAATGTTGTTGAGTGTCATATCGCCACCGTTCATGCCAACATGATAAGTCGCAACATGATCAGCAACGCCACTTGCCAGCGCGAGCGTGACATCCGCTTTTGGTGGCGGTAGCGCTTTTACATGGAAGTCGGTACGCCATAACGTACCACCTTGTAAATCAACAAAGCGTGAGAAAGTACGGCCTGCAAAGCGTGTATGTTCATCACAAATGATCGGTTCGTAATGAGGTGCAAGTGTATCCAGATCCATTTGCACCACATGGCTTCCGGGTTTAACACCTTCAATGTGGTACATACCCTGTTCATCGGTAACAACGAAGGTGCCGTCTTCCAGATAGATACGAACTCCAGCCAGTCCTTCGGCTATTTTGTTATCCGGTGTATCACAATTATCCGCGATAACGCGTCCCATCAGGATATTACGATCCCGTACAAAATCTTCTTTGATACGAACTTTGGCGGTATTTTCATTTGATACAAGTACGCCGGCATTTGCATTGGCGATAGCACGGTTAATCGCATCGCCTGCGTGTGTACCGATAGTAATATCGACAACATAACGAACATCGGCAACGCTACCATCTGCCATGTCATTCAGTGTAAAGGTTAATGTGCGTGCATCTGCACTGATCACTGGATCAGCAATACTTACTCCATTAACCGTTGTTGAGCCACTGCGATATCGCAGGCCAATGGGCAAGGTATCGACGACTTGTGGTGCAATTGCCGCTACACCCGAGCTATTGGTTAGGGTTAGTCGATATTGCAGAACATCACCAATGGCAGCTACTGTTTTGTTTACATCCTTGGTTAAGAAGAAACTGCTGACATTGGGATCAAGCGGAATATCAATCTGAATCGCTGGTCCGGCATTAACAACAAAGGCCTGAGCACGTGAACCCTGTTCATCAATCACGAAAGGTGCGCCGGGTAGTGTTTGTAAAATGGCTGTCGTTACGACACTAGGCGCGCTATGCGTGGCAGGGGGAACAACCTCAAGTCGATATGTTCCAGGTACAATAAAAGGAAAACGATACTCACCTGGTCCAAAATTATAGACCGTACCGCCACTGTCTACGGCATTACCACCACTGGTAATGGTTGCAGGGAAGGTACTGATTCCGTCATCACCGAATACCGATGCCGGTAAACCGGTTGCGTCATCAATGAGTGTAACTTGGGCACCATCGACTGGTAGACCAGTACTACTGTCAAAAACCAGGCCGAAAGGATCGACCAGTGCAGCAGTAGCAGAAGTATCTGTTCCATCCACGATATCAACATAGCTAGATGTAATCGTTGCCTCTGGTTGCAGCCCCAACTGTCCGTTTGCAGGGGTTGCGGCACCGGGTGTACTGGCACCAACATAGGATTGAATGTAACCGGTAAACACACCGGTATTCGGACCCGTTTCAGTTAGTATCAGGACTTCGGTATCACCTGTTGCAGCAACGGTAAGGGTAACCATTACGGTTTCTACCATGGTAGCGTTCAGGTTTTGATCAATATCCGTTAGGCGAATAAAGATCGGTTCACCCTGGTGATAAGTCGTCGCTGGTACCAGCGGTACAGGACTTAGCAGATCAATCGGCGTCGCACTTCCCGCCGGAGTGGGTGCTGGTAAGGGAGCAAACGGTCCTGCTGTTGTTCCACTTGTACTGTACTGCGTGATGGTAACAGGAACATTTTGTGCGGTTCCCGAAGCTGGTGCGTATTGCAGGAATTCGATTGTCGAAGGTGTTCGAACGATCTCCGTTACGGTGGTAACCGTATTGGATGTAATAGTAATCCCGCTATTGTAAGTGGCATTGGCAGTGTTATCGATGATCGTCCCCGCGGGAACCGCGTGGCCGAGAACCGGCAACATTAACAGGTTGAGCAACAACAGCCAGAAACCGGCCTTCCCATAACTGCGCATAGTGTTGCGCACAGTCATGAGAAGACCGGCTTGCTGGTTAAGCGTGTCGGTCAACATGTCTGCCTCAGGATCCAACTTACGAGTAAGTTGTTTCAAGCGTGCAGACGCGACGAAGCCGCTGGCCAAATAGCCAGCGGCACGACGCCATGCAGTACTTATGTAGCGAAACAACTCGGTCACCAAAAACTTTCTTTACGTAATTAGTTAATCGTTACGTCGAAAGTAATGGTTACCGAAGCAGCTGCTCCTAATGTACCAACATTAACAGTGATAGCACCTGGATTCGTGACGTTCCAGTCCGAGTTATCAACTGGTACACCAGAATCTTCCGCATCCGTTTGAGCAGCGCCACCCAGTGTAATGCTTTCAGCAACATAGGTGGTGTTTGCCGGAATATCATCAACGACCACGACAGTGGTAGCATCTGTTGCACCTGGGTTTGTCACTAGCAGTGTGTAAGTGATACGAGCACCCGGGATAGCTTTCGGATTAGTTGTACCGTTGAAGGGATCTTCTGCAACGACTGAGCTTTTAACTAGCGTTAAAGGCGTAATTGCAATGGTGTAAGTACCAACGGCTGAGTGCTGACCATCTTCAACGATATCAACTGTACCAGCGGCATCACCAAAGACTACATCTACACCAGCGGTGTTTGGATCAGCATCTGTAAGTCCTGTTGTAACAGTGGTAGTACCTGCGTTGAGGGTGGTTGCTAACAGATCAATATCAGACGTCTGTCCATTTGTTGGTGTTCCCGGAGTATCCGCAACAACATAGACGTTAACACTGGTCGCATTCGCTGCCAGGTCAAAGGCATTGGTAGCTGCAACATACAAGGTTTCTGTACCAATACCTTCCCAGATATTGTCACCGTCATCGATATAGATACGAATGTTGCCCATGTTGAAATCACCAGCCCCATTGGTTGCCGTCAGTGCATAACCCTGAGTGGTGTTACCCGTATTGGTTACCGTGAAGGTCAATGGTTGATCGGTACTGCTCGGTAGCACATTGGTGCCTGCTACGTTAGCGACCGTCAAATCAACCCGGTTGTCAACGAGAAAAGTTTCGTTGTTACTCGTTACCGTGGCTTGAGCGAAGCCACTAACCTGGTAATCAACCGTTGCGGTGTTTGCAATAGTGGTGTTTGAAGCCGTGCCGACGGCCATGGCTGTTTGCATACCTGCTGCAAACATGACCAGGGCAAATAAAATGCCGGTGGCTTTTAGTTTTTTAAAGTACTGCATGGTACTTCTCCTTACGTTTGTGTTACTAAAAAAATTTACTACTTTTTGTTGCTGTGAAATTCTTGCGAATTCCGTGGGACCAGCGTGTGCCGGTGGTCCCGCTCCGGCTTGTGGTTGAGGACCCGCACGAATCTGGGTACTCAGTAAAAAATCGATTGTAATGTTTAAGTTCATTTGTAATGCCTGTTAGTTATTTCAGTTTTGCCTTGAACCATACCGGTGCGACCTGGCCTGGCTTAAGTTTGAATTGAAATGTCCAGCGGATATGGGTGTAGTCATCCGCCGTGGCACGTCGTGGTTTGCCCGTCGTATTTTTAACGGTCAGTTTTTCCGGTTTGTCGTAGGTTTTGCCACCATCAACAGAAAATGTAATTGCGGTACCAGCACCAAATGCACTGCCATCGACATACGCCATGTTTTCAGGAATGGGATCTTTAACGCTGATGTTTTCTGCTGCTTTATTGCCAGTGTTTTTTGCAGAGATGGTATAAATCACTTCTGTACCGGGAACCACACGTGTCGCCGGTACGCGTTTAACTTTCTTTTTGCCCTTCTCATCGGTTTCTGTGATCTCGATCTCTGCTACGGTTTTAAGTTCAATGGCGGCGAGTACTTGACCGGCAAAAAGCATGAGTAAAAAGACCGAGCTGATTTTGATTAATGATTTCATGATGTCCTCTGCTGTCCTTGGTTGATCGTTAAGTCAAAAATAATGGTTTGAGCAGGTGATGCTGATTGCGGATCACCCGGATTAATTGCGTTACTTTTCGCGTTAGCGAGTTCGGCATTCGTGCTGCGCAGTTCTGACAGGTGCTTGATTATGTCTCTCAAATTTTTCATTGAACCGTCACCTGGAAGCGCAAAATAAAGTTGGGATGATTGGTGCCATCTGAAGCAGCGAAAGTGCCTTTTGGTCTCATGCGAATGTGGGTGAGATTCGCATCATCACCATCAGCATCCCAGCTTGTGCCGCCATTAATTGAGAATTCAACATCATCGCTGGTGCTAGTCAGGCTGGTAAAAGTAAAACTTAAATTACTGCTGGGTGTGCCATCACTGAAAGTTATTGGTGTGCCACTGACTACTAGCGTGGTGTTGGCTGGGATCGGATCAGTAATGATCATTGTGTCAACATCCGCTGTTCCTAAGCCCTGGTTGGTGACTTGCACGCTGTACAGTACCGTTGCACCCGGGATGGCTTTGGGATTAGTTGAACCATTTATGGGATCAGTAATGACCAGTGAAGATTTCAGTACCGTGATATCAGGTGCAACCACGATGATGTTGAGACTACTACTGTCATTGCTGGAATCAGGATCAATGCGATTGCTATTGGTAATAGCTGCGGTGTTGGTGATGGTGGTGCCACCCGTGCCGGCATCAACTGTTACCGTAATATTCAACGTAACACTGCTACCACTGTTTAATGGAGCAGGTGTCCATAGTCCTGTTGTGTTGTCGTAACTACCCGCACCATCATCAGATACATAAGTGACGCCAGCTGGAAGCACATCGGTGACTTCCAGTTGCGCAGCATTACGTGGCCCATTGTTGGTTAAGGTTAAGGTGTAAATAATGCTGTCACCTTCTTGTGGCGTTGCATCATCAACAGTTTTAACAATAGCAAGATCAGCTAATTGGCCAACCTGTGCAGCGGCTTGGACAAAGTTGGTGTTCCAGCCGCCGCTACCGGTTGTTGGTTTAACACGGAAATAAATGGGTTTGAGTAATTCTGTTGCAGCTGCGGGAACAGTAACTTCCGCGGTGTAGGCAAAGGTCTCACCAATGGCAAGGGTAGGTGTTTCGGTAATAGTCGTGCCGCCACTATTTTTGAATACTACTGGCAGCCAGTCAGCAGGTAAATCATCTGGAGTGTTAGTGGCAAAGGCATCGAGATCGAAAGCTTTGCTGTCGGTTCCTTCGTTAGTCACGTAAAGATTGAATACGGCAGTATTGCCAGGCTCAACATATACTGTATTGGCAACAATCGTATCGGGATCGGCATCAATACCAGGCGAACCAAAACCATTTGCCGTTGTTGCGCTAGCTAAATCGATAATGTTAGTGGTGAGTCCACTATCGATGGTAAGCGCATCTTGTTTAACATCACTGGCAGCAGTAACCGTGACACCATCTGCGTGGAAGAAAATCGGGTAGGTGCTATCGGCGGTGCCTGCCGGTGTTGTGATTTCTGCACTGTAAGCGTAAGTTGCGCCGGCCGTTACCACCGGTGTTGAGGTAATGGTATTACCCAGAGTGTCTTTGAAGACAACTGTCCAGCTGGCAGGAAATGCGCCACCTGTTCCATTCGTATCAGCAGATAAGTTGAAACTCTGGTTAATGTTCGATTCGTTATTTAGGTACAGGTCAAACGATGTGGTCCAGGTTGCCCGTGCCGAGAGTGTTGTTGTGACACTTGAAGAAGGATCTGCATTAACGTTGTAATCGCCAAGACCGGTTGCCGTTGCGCTGTTAGCGATATCAACACCGGAGGTAATCGCAACAGCATCTTGCTTAACATCCGTTGTGGCGGCAATCGTCACACCATCAACATGAAAGTAAAGCGGGTAGGCGCCAAAGGCGATCGCTGCCGTGCTGGAAACAATGGCACGATATTGAAACGTATCACCGGGATTAAGTATGGCTGTACTGGTGATCGGGGTGCCACCGGTATCGGCAAAAGTCACGGTTAAACCGGTAGGTAATGCTGCGCCGGCTCCATCGCTATCAACGGACAGGTTGTAAGCTTGCGCCAGACTACCTTCATTACGCACAAATAAATCAAAAGTGGTGCCTTGTGTCCGAATCACCGGCTTGAGTGTGGTGATCGAAGTAGCAGGATCTGCATTAACCGCTGCGGTACCCATACCTGCTGCATTAGATGTGTTGGCAACATCGACAACTTCAGCCGCCAGTGGTGAACCGCAAGCATTGTTATCATGAATTTGGATTAACGGTGAAGATAATGTGGAAGAGTCAACCACGATTGCTTGTTCATCAGTGGCAACCACTTTCAGCAAATATTGACCAACAGGTAAGCCTGAGCTGTCCCAACTTAATGTCCAGGGAGCAAGATTATTGGAAGGTACACCATCGCCCGCTTTATACCAGCCACTGCCTGTATCATTGGCGATGCCATCACTATTGGCATCATAGTAATAATAAAATTCTGTTGTGACGGTACTGACAACAACACCACCCACCAGTTTGGTGGAATCGAGCACCACTGTGCTTAGTGATGCTGGTCCACAACCAGTAGCGGTAAACGATGTGATATTGGGATCGTCGTGTGTGTTACCGGATGGGTCAACAAAGTCACCAAATGGGATTGGGCTGGTTGCCGAGGCAGTAAACTCACCTGCATAGGCAAAATCCTTTTGTACCGGATCGGTATTGGAATTACTGGTGGAGAAACCCATCGCGAACCGTGTACTGGCTGTGAATGTAGGACCACCGCGCGATGCGGCATTCAATGCCGAGATAGGAATTTGAAAATCGAGGTATGTAACCGAACCGTTAACATCGACAATACGTGAACGGAGAAAATCATAATCAGGGCCAGCGTCACTATCATACTCACTGGCATTACTTCCCGGCTCACCATCAACAGTATCTTGAGAGGTATCACTTGGGTTGTCGGCGGAATCCTGACGCCAGAGAGTATCGACTCCCCCCGTGACAATGAACGCTTGAGTTGCATCATCGTTGTAGATGGCAACGATGTCATCAGCTTCAGTTTGGCCACCACCGGTACCATCAACATGAACAACGAATTCTTTGAAACCATCACCATCAACATCCATGAGAATGTTCCAGGTGGCAGACTTGAAGGGTTTGCTGCTACCAGTTGCCGCAAGCGGTGAACTAGCAAGCTGCATACGAAAATACAGGTTAGTACCGTTACCGTACCAGGAAACGGCCGGGCCATAGGTTCCGACGATGTCAACATTACCCGATGGCGTGGTACCACCGGTTGAAGCATCACCACCACTACCACCTTCCAGATCAGAGATATTGCTGCCATTGCTGGTGTAGGGGATCCAGTCCAGATCGCTGGGCCAGCTGCTGGGATAGCCGGCTGGATCAGTGTAGTCTGTTGCCGCAGCATGGGCAGTGGAAAATACCGCAGGAACGCAACTCAATACGATGGCGAAAAGTAAGCCATGTAGCAGATTTGTGCTGTTGGGAATGATGATTTGTTTAAGGTTTAGTTTCATCGTTTAGAGTACAAGGGTTTTTTTATGCAATAGCTCATGGTTAAAAGCAACAATGGCCGGTTTAATTTTTCCTGAAAGGTCTCTTACCCCTGCAATAGTGTAAAAACGTATATTCTTATACATGTATATCGGCCAACTAACTGTTTTTCTTAATAAAATTGTAAAATGTGTACTTGGTCACACTTTTGTATATTTTTATTATTAATCAATAAGTTATGTCGTTATGTAACACCCTACAAAATATGGGAATTTGCCCATTTTCTTCATAATCGGGAAAAAATGGTCACATTTTGACTTAAAGAGGAATATTACATTAAAAAACAATAGGTAAGAAGGATTTTATAATAATTAGGATTAACTATTGTGAAAC
>Ga0224514_10000427_pt1 | contig 12180 bp, 17 predicted proteins | sample SF_May12_sed_USG_3_FD_169107 | JGI IMG/M metagenome (GOLD analysis project Ga0224514, IMG submission 169107) | Sediment microbial communities from San Francisco Bay, California, United States - SF_May12_sed_USGS_24 | ecosystem: Environmental > Aquatic > Marine > Sediment | place: USA... | reverse complement strand
AAAATGCTGCTGTTCCGGGGGCGATTCGCCGCCGTCTTCATCACAACAGGCGGATGTTGCAGCCGGCTCTTCCGTGACCGGCTCGTGCTTGTCGCCAAACCGTTCCGTCATCGTGCCGAGGAAAAAGGGCAATGCCAGTCCGAGCAGAATATAGGCCAGCGTAATGTGTGTTCCCAGCAGCGCGAAACTGAGTATCACGGCTGCCGGGTTGATGATGGGGGTGGCAGCGGTGAAGGCCATGACCGGGCCGATGCGCACACCGGCCCGGTACAGGCTGACGGATATCGGGATCACGCCACAGGAGCAGATCGGCAATACACCGCCCATTGCAACAGCGCTCCCCATGGCGCCCACGCCTTCACGGTTGAGGTATTTTTTCAAACCGCTGGAAGGTATGAACTCGTGAATCAACCCGGCAAACAACAGGCTGACCAGTATCCACGCGGCGGATTCAACAACGATGGCCCAGGTGGTCTGCACAAATTGCACCACCCAGGGATACATCAGTCCGCGCCTGCCGGGATCGCCTTGAGGTGATCAAGATCCTCTGACAATAGCTGCTGCTGGGTTGTCAGTTTTGTCATCAGTTCGGGAGGACAGACAATGTAGCGCCCGGTCTTGCACTCCGCGGCGGAATTCAGCAGGGCGGACATCCGCACCATGTTGATCAGAGTGTCCTGCGGTATGCGATCCTTTTCCTCACCAATCTCCCGGTTGCTCAACATGAGGGTGCGCAGGCTCTCCCGGTAAAGCGTGACATCGATACGGAAAGGGGTCGCCTTGGCCTGTGCCGAACGGGCCTCCCCGACCAGCCGGGCTGAATCCCCATTCAGTTCCTCAAGCTTTGCCAGCAGGACCGGCCGGCTGGCATTTTCTGCAACAGCCGTTGCCGATAGCAGAATTGCCAACAGAAAAAGAACCAGCTGCTTCATTTATAGCGTTATCACCTGGTCGGGCATATTACCTGCCAGCGCTTCGTATAAATTCGGGAAACAACCGATAACTGCACCCTCAACGAGTTTGTTGTCGATCTCGCGTTCATAGCAGCATTTGTCACAACCCATGAGCAGAATACCTTTCTCCCTGGCAACCTTTGCCAGGCGCTCTCCAATGGGATCACCCTTGACCAGCACATAGTTGTTGTCTTCAAAAAAGAACATCCCGGCCACCTCTACACCGTGAACATCCTCTTCCAGCTGTGGGAGAATCATCTGGCCGAGCTTGTAGGAGACGGTATGGCCCTGGCTTGAAAAGATGTATGCGACTTTCATTAACAACCTCCTTTTTAAATATCATGAACGGGTGCAGTGATTGCCAGCCGGCAAGCTGTCTCAACCGGCTTTACCTGGCATGCCCGGCACCCACTACCGGACCTATCCCTGTCCTTTTTATAATATGTCCCTAATTAGTGTAGTGTTACCGACAGCATAAACCACCTGTTTTCCGGGAATCCAGCGCATGCGCAAGAATATTGGCGTGACAGATGAGAATAAGTTCTATTTATTGCCAGCCCCTTTATTTCCGGAATCCCTGCCAGTATTTCCTGTCAAAGGTTTTCAGGTAACGGCAACCGGAACCCGGCACACCAGACCATGATCAAGGCTATCGCCAAGGCATTCGGCCAGCGGCTTGCGCAGTATCTGAACCAGCCGCTACGAAAATACCAGCCCTTCGATATCAGCGACCCGGCCCGGCTGGCAGCCGTACTGCGACCGGGTGACGTGTTGCTTGTCGATGGCAATACCCGCGTCAGCACAGCAATCAAGTACCTGACCCAGTCGACCTGGTCACATGCGGCACTGTTTGTCGGAGATTTCCAGAATGGCGAAAAGACCGGTGACGAGGACGCGGTGCTGATCGAGGCGGACCTGATCAAGGGAGTGAGTACCGCACCACTGAGCAAGTATGCACTCCTCAATACACGCATCTGCCGGCCCGTGAGCCTGGGCAGCGAGGAATGCAGGAAGGTGTGTCAATATGCCATGGGCCGGCTCGGCCATGCCTATGACCTAAAGAACGTATTCGACCTGGCGCGCTACCTGTTGCCGGTGCCACCGGTACCGGTGTACTGGCGGCGACGCATGCTGGCCCTGGGTAGCGGCGATCCCACGCGTGCCATCTGTTCAACACTGATTGCGCAGGCATTTCAGTCAGTACGCTACCCGATACTCCCGCAAGTCGAGCGCAGCGAGAACGGTACGGCACAAACAGGGTATGCACGGCGCGAGATTCACCATATCCGGCATTACAGCCTGTTCGCGCCGCGGGACTTCGACATTTCTCCTTTCTTCCAGGTCGTCAAGCCTACCCTGGAAGCCGGATTCGACCATCACCAGCTGACCTGGGCTGATAGCATTACCGGTCCGGGAACGGCTTCCGATGACAAATTAATTCAGGAAAACGGAGTGGATGATGCGTAAATCCCCTGCCCTGTTACTGCTACTGGCCTTACAGTCAATGGCCGTCAGCACAACGATGGCGGGGCCGGTGAAGAACGGTTTTGACCTGGCCGATGCGCTGGTGCCCGCGAGCAAGATCCTGTCCGGTGGTCCACAGCGCGATGGTATCCCCGCCATAGACACGCCACGCTTTGTAACCGCCAGGGCAGCATCCTTTCTGAAACAAGACCAGCGCGTGCTCGGCATCCGGCACAACGGGGTCAGCAAGGCCTACCCCATTACCATTTTGAGCTGGCACGAAATCGTCAACGACCGGTTTGCCGGCGACCCGGTTGCAGTCACCTACTGTCCGCTGTGCGGCACGGGAATCGCCTACCTTGCACAAACCGGGGACCAGGCGATGACATTCGGCGTCTCGGGACTTTTATATAACAGTGACATGCTGCTGTACGACCGCAAGACTCACTCCCTGTGGTCACAGATTATGCGGCAGGCCGTCAGTGGCCCCATGAAAACTGCACGACTCAAGGCCATTCCTGTTGAACATACCCGCTGGTCAGAATGGAAACGGCGCCACCCCGGAACACTGGTGCTTTCCACGGACACCGGTTACAGCAGGGACTACAGCAGCAGTCCCTACCGGGGCTATGAGGAAAGCCGCAAGCTCCTGTTCCCGGTACAGGCGCAGGATGACCGTTATCATCCAAAGGAGACGGTGCTGGGTGTCGAGCTCGACGGACACTTCAAGGCATATCCGTTCGTGGAGCTTGAGCAAACCACCGGCGAAGTGCATGACACACTGGCCGGCAGAAACATCGTCGTGCAATACGATCGAGACAACCGCAGCGCAAGCGCAGCCATTGCAAATGGCGACAGGCTAGCTGCCGTAACCGCGTTCTGGTTTGCATGGTATGCGTTTCATCCGGACACCGCGGTATACCGTGCAGACACTCAGGCAGACAATAAAAAATAAGCATGATTGCGATTTTCTACCACCTCGTTTATTGAGTCTAATCAACCAGATACTGCCTGACTGGTGTTTTTCTCCCGCTTCTTGACCGCGCTCATTGTCAATGGGGCTATCTGGTGCTTGAATGAAGCTGTAAGCAGGCAAACGCCAGCAACTTGAAGGATGACATTATGACCAATGAGACAAAACATGGACCGAAGGTCGGTGCCCCGGATCCGGAAGCGAAGAACTCACCCATTTTCGACAGCTCGGATGAACACGACCCTTCACTGGATCTCGAGCTGGAAACAGGCGTCTGTTACTTCAATTCAAAGGCCTATGCCCTTGGCAGCTATGTCTGCAGTGGTGATGAACTGCTGCGCTGCGAGGAACGCGGCGTATGGATCCGCGAAGGTACCTGTTACGAGGACTGACCCTGTCCAGCACATGATGCCAATCCACGAATTGCTGAGTCGCATTCGCTGGGACAAGACGTTCGGCCAGGCCAACTTCGAAATCGGCTACTACGACAGGATTGAGGATCGCATTATTCGCGTGCCGATGCGCGAGATCTTCTTCGAGCCAAGTGATCATTTTGCGTTCGATCTGTATGACCACGAGGGCGAGTTGCACAATATCCCGCTGCACAGGGTAAAACAGGTATTCAGGAATGACGAGTTGATATGGCATCGTGAACACTGAAGCACAGGACACAAACTGCGTCTTTAGCAGGAGGAACCCAACATGCAAATACCACTACAGATAACATTCCGGGACATGGAACGGTCCGATGCCGTAGAGGCAAAGATCCGTGAAAAGGCAGACAAGCTCGAACAGTATTATGACAAGATCATGAGTTGCCGGGTTATGGTGGAGGCACCTCATGGCCATAAACACCAGGGCACACTGTACCAGGTGCGTATTGAACTGGGTGTGCCGGACGGTGAACTGGTGGTGTCACACGAACACCATCACAGGGACCATTCACACGAAGATGCCTACGTGGCGATCAGGGATGCCTTTGACGCCATGAAACGTCAGCTGGAAGACTACGCACGCTTGCGCCGCGGCAAGGTCAAGCAGCACGAGGCACCGGCCGGCGGTCACGTGGTCAGCCTGCACCCGGAGGACGGCTATGGCAAGATCGGCACGCCGGACGGGCGGGTGATCTATTTCCACCGCAATAGCGTACTGAAAAACGCCTTCGACAAGCTGGAAGTCGGTAGCGAAGTACGTTTCACGGAAGAGGCCGGCGAGCAGGGTCCGCAGGCCAGCAGCGTGACGCCGGTCGGCAAACACCACGTGGTGGCCTGAATAAAGAGGTCAGGCCTACCTGTTTCGATAGCGCTCGTGCAGCCGCTGGTTGTCCCGACGTTCCTCGGGGTCCCGTTTGCTATCGGGCTTGTAATGCGCTTTCGGCTTGTATCTCTCGCGATGCTGCTTATGCCTGGAATGCGGTTTGTCTGCATCTATCCACAGGCGCACGCGATCGTGACGGTCCAGGCGGTGCTTCGGTGGCAGCTTCCTGGCACGCTTCCAGTGACCACCGTCGCGGTAGTAGTAATGCCCGGATGAAATATGGAAATAGATGTCCGTGCTGGGATAGTAATGGTAGTGATACGGGTCATGATGATACGCCGACGTGTAATACGGCGGCCCGTCCCGGTAATACGAGGTGCACCCGACCATGCCGGCCAATAACAAGGCACCCAGCACCATCCACCAGGATATATCGATTTTGAATCTGTTCATCCGCTACCCCTATGACTATAAGGAAAAATAAAAGTGTGGCATTCTGGTTTTATCGCCAGTGTCCAATCCGATCATGAAAAACCGGAATGCCTTACTTAACCTATAGCACACCCGTGGATTAATGGGGTAAGTGACAAAATGAAATCATTCTCATTTGTCACCAACCGCTCTTATTCATCCACCATCGCCTCGACCACGGCCGTCCAGGCACGCGCCAGGTTTTCCCGGTTGTAACCGCCACCACCCATGGCCAGCATACGCCCGGCACAATATTTACCGGACAGTTCCTTTAGCCGCGCCGCAGCATAGCGGTGGCTTGCCTCGCTGTAGCGCAGGTGGGTAATGGGGTCACCGGCGAGACTGTCTGCGCCACATTGCAGCAGGATAAAGTCGGGCGGATATTTTTCCAGCTGCCGTTCCACGGCCGGCCACGCCGCCTGGAAGTCCGCGTCATTTGCATCGGGACGCATCGGGATGTTCAGCTTGGTGCCCCTGGCATCGCCCGTGCCGGTTTCCTCTGCCGCACCGGTCCCCGGATACAGGAAGCGACCGTCTTCATGCAAATCGATAAAGATCAGGTCAGGGTCTGACTCGAAGGCATAGAACACACCATCACCGTGGTGTGCATCAATATCGATATAGGCAATGCGCCGGACGTTGTGTGTACTGCGCAAGGTTTCGATTGCGACACCGCAGTCATTGAACACGCAAAACCCGGCCGCCATTTCACGCGAGGCGTGATGCAGTCCGGCGATCGGCACAAACGCGCTACCGGTCTTGCCCTGCATGATGTCATCGACGCCGGCCAGCACTGTACCGACCACGGTCGCCGCGGCTTCATAGACACCGGGGAACGCCGGCGTATCACCAAGATCCAGGTAACCCGCACCCGTGACCGACTGGCCGATTACACGCTCGACATATGCCCGGGTGTGAAACCTGAGCAAATCATCACGCGTTGCCAGGGCCGGCTCGCACACACGCACTTTACTATCCAGGCCCCTGTCGAGCATGCGTTGCCAGAACACGCCCATGCGGTCCGGCCCGAACGGATGCCCTTCCCCGAACCCGTAACGGGCCAGGGCCTCACCGACATAGACACTCAATGACATGTGGAAAGTATAGGCCAGTGACACAAAAAGGTGGCTTTACTTGCACACGAAGACGGGATGGTTTAACAAAAGTGGACAGGAACAAACCGGTAGTTAACCGGGTTGTCAGATCGAATTCTCGCGCTCGATGATCTCTTTATAGAGCTTGTTTTGTTCACCTTGACTGTCACCCTGGCTGAAAACCAGCGCACCTGAACTGTAGGTGGTCCCGTAGGTTGCGGCCAGGTTGACGGTTTGCGCCAGTCCATCGACAAACTGGTGATCGGAGAGCGCCGCGAGCGGGTGAATGAACGCGCTCCACAGCACCCCCTTTGCAATCGAATAGCGGGCATCCAGCGCGGAATCAAAATTGGCCTGCATGATGCGGTGCAGGCGATCACTATCGACCTCTTCCATTGTCGCGACCGGGACAATGATGCGCATGCGATCGGCATCCTCATCGGTAATCACGATGGTCTGGAAACCTTCCAGGTCGAACTGCCAGTAACCGGGGCGCCCCTCGATATCATCGGCCACCCGTTCAATCAATTCCTGCAGCCGTTGATTGTCCATGTCCCGGACCGTCGGCTCACTCTCATCAGTGGCCGTCTCCGCCCAGGCAACCGTCTGGACAAGCATCAACACTACCGCCAAACAAATTGATTTCATCTTCTTCTCCAAACAGGCATACGGGCTCAGTCGCTGGTTGAATTGCAGCATTCAGCGGGCAGTATAACCAATTAAATCCGCCCCACCCTGTACGAGAATGACAGCGGGCTTGCCCCTGCGGGTAACCCCGGTTTACCCCGTAATCGGCCCGGATTGTGTCAACAATATTTACATTCGCGGTCGGGGCGGGTGCTATCCATTCCCGGAACCCACTGATTTAGGTTGTAATTAACAAGACGGAATATAACTTGCTACCCTTTAGACAGGTACATCGACGATTTCGGCCTGCTTATGCATCAACGAAGCTTCTCAGCCCTGTTCTGGTTACTCCCGGCACTGCTGTTGTCGGTGGACGCACTCGCCCTGGAAACCGTTACCCTCAGGGAGGAAGCCGTGCGCTATCAATACGGTGAGGGGGTGGAGCGGGACTACGCACGCGCCTACCAGCTGTATTGCATCGCCGCACTGCAGGGTGATGGCGAGGCCGCCTACCACCTGGGATGGATGCACCTGAATGGTCACGGCATGGCAGCGGATGATGCGCTGGCGGTCGGCTGGTTCAAGGTGGCAGGCGAACGCGGTGATCCGTATTCGCAGCGGTTACTGGATGAAGTCCTGACCCGTGTGGAGCCCCGGAAAGATTCCGGCTGTCCACTGAGAAACAGACAACCGGATCGCGCAACGATCGAGACCTGGGTCCGCGTACTCGCCGCCGGCTATGAACTGGACGCGAACCTGCTGCTTGCGGTTATCGAGGTGGAGTCACGCTTCAACCCGCAGGCCCGTTCACCGAAGAACGCCCGCGGCCTGATGCAATTACTGCCGGCCACCGCCAGGCGTTTCGAGGTCAAGGACATCCGCGACCCGTTTGAGAACCTGAAGGGCGGCATGGCCTACCTGCGCTGGTTGCTGGATCACTACGAGGGGAACCTGAACCTGTCGCTCGCCGCCTACAATGCCGGGGAACACATCGTGAAGCGCTATGGCGGCATCCCGCCCTACCGGGAAACCCGTCACTACGTTAAAAACGTCAACCGGATCTACAACCAGGCTAAATAAAACGGCATCTGCCGCGCTTTTCTACCGCGGCCAGAAGTCCGACATCGGTCCACTGTTCATCGGTGCAGCCATCTCGTTGACGTCGTAAGTCATCCAGTTGACCGCGCGGTTCATGTTGGAGAGCCTTCCGGTGATCTCATGCATATCCGTATTGATCCTGACCATGTCGTTGTCGATGGCGGTCATGCTGGTGTTCATCTCAAAAACCGAACCACTCATGGCGCCGACATCCTCGTCCATCACCGTCATGGATTGAGCAATCACGGGGATCCCGGAAATACTCTTGCCCATCGAATCGACCAGTCCGGTGATCTCGCGCATATCCTGTGACATGGAACCGAAGCGGCTGTACATGCTCTCAAGGTGGCCAGTCATGATGCTCATGTTGTTGGACATCTGGAAGATCATGAACACCAGATAAATAGAAGAAACGATCAGGGTGGCAAACACGACCCGCATAATAAAACGGGTTCTGTTCGCAATTTTCTCACCGCGACCATTGTAATACTCCATCTCCGTGCGGAACTCGACCATCGCACTGGCGATCGCCTCAAAGGCGTCCGCCGGTTTTTCGTTTTGGGAGGTGGTGCCGTCGTGATCCATGATTAATCCATCGGATTAAATATGTTGAACATACGCATCGGGCCGGACATCCGGTTAACATCCCTGCCCATGTGTTGTACTGCGGGGTCGAGCCCGCGCATTTGCCAGGTCATGTTGCCGACCTGGCCGGTAACCCCGTGTACCTCGTTACTGAGACTGCCAATAATCTGTTTCATGCCGTCGACCTCGACGCGCATCCCGTCAACGGTGCCGGTGATATCGGTGGTCGCCTGGGTAATGGCAGGCACATGGGAGATATTGCGCTCCATGCCGGTGAGCGTTGTCCGCATCAGCGTCATATCCTGTGACATCGAGGAGAACTCCACGTTCATCGTGCCCAGGGCAACGATCATCGCATCCATCTTGGAGGTGAAGGCATACAGCATCATCAGCAGGATGAGCGTCACGACACCCAGGCTCACCATCCCGATCCGCAAGATGGCCGTCACTCGCTTTGCAACACGGATATTCATCCCATTGCGGATCTCCATCGCCCGACTGAAATCCTCAGTCGCCCGGAGGAGCCGCTGTTCCTGCCCTGCTGTTATCTCCATAACTGTCCTGCCCAAACCTGTATAACCCACATTAGATAATTTTTACATGACCCGTCAAGGATTTAGAGCACCCGGACACGGGCTGCCCCGGCAGATGACACCGTGACATGTGTAACGACTGCAGCCGGGAAACATTTACCACCCCCGGCAATAAACCTGCATTAAATGAGGCCCGGCCAAGTAAAATGGGCCAGACTCCGGTTCTCACGGTGCATGGAACCGTCCAATATAGCCGCCACCCGCACGCATTGCATCATTTTAAGTAATGGAGAAAACAGCATGAATGCCGGCACGGAAGAAATGACGAACACTGATTTATTCTCGCCCATCAGCCTGGGTGAGTTGACATTATCGAACCGGATGGTCATGGCGCCGCTCACGCGCAACCGGGCGGCCATGCCCGGCAATGTGCCGCAGGCCATGAACGTGACCTACTACGAGCAACGCGCCGGCGCCGGACTGATCATCACGGAGGCGGCGCAGGTATCACCGCAAGGTATCGGTTATCCGGCCACACCGGGCATTCACAGCGCGGAACAGGTGCAGGGCTGGCGTGCCGTGAATGATGCGATCCATGCGCAGGGTGGCCGTATGTTTGTGCAGCTATGGTACTGCGGTCGCATCTCCCACCCTGATCTGTTGCCGGACCACCAGCAACCGGTATCCGCATCCGCCATCAAGCCCGAAGGTGATGCCGCCACCTTCGAAGGGCCGAAACCTTTTGTTGAACCCAGGGCACTGGGCACAGACGAGCTACCCGGCATTGTGGATCAATACCGCCAGGCGGCAAAATGTGCACTGGAGGCCGGCTTCGATGGCGTGGAGATTCATGCCGCCAACGGCTATTTGCTGGACCAGTTCCTGCGTAATAGCACCAATCAACGTGATGACATGTACGGTGGCCCACTGGAAAACCGTACCCGCCTGCTAATGGAAGTGCTGGCTGCCGTGCTGGAGGTATGGGAGCCTGCACAGGTGGGTGTACGTATTTCACCGGAAAATTCCTTCAACGATATTCGCGATGCCAACCCACAGGCCACCTTCAACTTTGTCGCCGGGTCACTCAGCGGCAAGGGGCTGGGCTACCTGCACGTGGTAGAGGGCGACATGGTGAGTGGTGAGCGCAGCCTGGACTATCAGCAGATCCGCAATCATTTCGATGGTCACTACATGGCCAACTGCGGTTATGACAAGGCACGTGCCCAGGCCGCCATTGCCAGCGGCGATTGTGACATGGTGTCATTTGGCCAGCTGTTTATTGCCAACCCGGACCTGGTGCAGCGTTTCAAAACGGACGCCGAATTGAATGCACCGGACCCGGACACCTTCTATGGTGGCGATGAAAAGGGCTATACCGATTACTTAACAAGGGATCAGAGTACCTGAGCAGACCATTTGGGTGGCAACTGCCAGCAGCGAATGATTTTTGTTGCGGGACCGACTCTCAGGCGAGCGCTTCCAGGCCATACGTATCAACCAGGTTCAGTAACTTCAATGAAGGGCCATTCGGTCTCTTTTGACCCTGCTCCCACTTCTGCACGGTCGAAGGGCTCGTGTTCAGGTAGGCAGCGAACACCGCCTGGCTAGCCTTATAGCGTGTGCGCAAACGTTTGATTTGCGTGGGTGTGTAGGTCTTCACCGGCGGCAGGCATAGCGCATCAAACTCGCGCATTGTCATGGCATCCATCGTGCCTGCCTTGTGCAGACCCTTCGCCGTCTCATGCACCGTTTTCAGGATTGGCTTAGCCATCTTCATTTACCTCGGTCAATTCACCGGCCTTGATCGCCCTGTCCAACGCCGGGTTGCTATACCCCAGTAACTGTTTTGCCAGCAATCTGAGTGCTTTCAGCTCCCTGTCACTGATGTTCGCCCTTTCATTCTTCGCAAAGCCGTAAATGAAGAACGCCTTGCTGGATTGCTGATAGACCACCAGGGTGCGGGTGCTGCTGCGTTTGCCGTGCCCGGGCAACGCCACCCGCTTCTTGACCACATGTCCGCCCAGCTCGGCATCGATCAAACCGCTTTCCATTTCTTTAACCGCCGCCAGCAGAACCTCGTCACCCAGCCCCTCCCTGGACGCCCATTTCTGGAACCACTTGCTTTTAAAGACCCGCACCTGGCTAGTCTGGTGGTTTGTTAGACTATAGCACTAAGTGCTATAGCAATCCAGGGGATCAGCGCGCCTGAACACAGCACACGAATCATTGCAGAACCGGCTGGAATCCTGATTTACAAAGAACATTGCCTGACGGTTATTGCCACGCTGTATAACATGTAACGGGCAACCCGGGACAACAACCCCTGGAAGGCGGACCATGATGCAACTCCATTTGCGTTTAAGAACGAGGGGGAATCACTGTCTATAGAAACAACGGTACCGCCGAGGTTGGCTATTGTCTGTCAGCTTTTTTCTAAAGATGGTGTCCTGGCTCTCTGACCTGTTGAGCTCAAGTATACTGTCCTCGTAATTAACCCGCGGGGTGTACTCATGGAATGTATCCAGCACCCTTTTCGTCCGCATCACGACTACAGTTTATTATTGGGGATACGTGTGACAAATAACGATATCTTGCGCCGCATTCGCTATATCTTCGATATCAGCGATTCAAAAATGATTGCGGTCTTTGGCCTGGCAGATTGCCAGGTTACGCGCGAGCAGATCAGCGACTGGTTAAAAAAGGATGATGACCCTGCGTTTAATAAATGCAGCGACACCGAGCTGGCGATATTCCTCAATGGCATGATTGTCGATCGGCGAGGGAAAAGAGAGGGCGATCAACCCAGGCCAGAGCAACGATTAAACAACAATATCGTTTTCAGGAAACTAAAAATCGCCTTGGACCTGAAAGCTGAAGATATACTGGAGATGATGGCCCTGAGCGATATGCGAATCAGTAAACATGAATTAAGTGCGCTGTTCCGCAAGCCGGGACATAAACACTACCGCGAATGCAATGACCAGATCCTGCGTAACTTTCTGAATGGTCTGCAGCTTAAATATCGTGAGCATTAAGGGGGCTGGTGACAAATCGCAATTATTCTGATTTGTCGCCGACCCCTTCCTGTGTTTGTACAGCGACAGGGTGTACAGGACCTCAATGAT
>Ga0224514_10000426_pt1 | contig 12193 bp, 9 predicted proteins | sample SF_May12_sed_USG_3_FD_169107 | JGI IMG/M metagenome (GOLD analysis project Ga0224514, IMG submission 169107) | Sediment microbial communities from San Francisco Bay, California, United States - SF_May12_sed_USGS_24 | ecosystem: Environmental > Aquatic > Marine > Sediment | place: USA: California... | reverse complement strand
TATTTATTGTACGTTTATTTATGGCTAAACGGTTTTTTTTGGATCAATGCCTAATGCCTTGAGTTTACGGTACAGATGAGTACGCTCAACGCCGGCAATTTGTGCAACTTTGCCTACACTGCCAGCATTTTTCTGTAACTGGTATTCAAAGTACTCTTTTTCAAACTGGTCACGTGCTTCACGTAAGGGCAGGTTAAAGCTGGCAGGAATACCGGGTGCCGATAAAGGTTTGATAGTCTGGCTGCCGATGGCAGCATCTACTTCTTCCTGGTTTATTTCGGTACCCGCACTGGTAATTAATAATCGCTGCACCAGGTTCATTAACTCGCGGATATTACCGGGCCATTCATGGTTACGTAGCCTGTTTTGAGCGGCCATGCTGAATTTGCGATAGGGCAGTTTTTCCTGATCGACATAAACACTTGTATAATAGTTTAATAATTCAGGGACATCTTCACGGTGTTCACGCAGCGCCGGCGTTGTTAGTGGCACAACATTTAACAAGTAGAACAAGTCTTTACGAAAAAGCCCTTCCTCAACCCGCTGTTCCAGGTTTTGATGTGTTGCTGCAATGATACGTATATACAAGGGTACAGATGTATCACCGCCTGTTCGGCTAAATAATTTATTTTGCAGCGCAGAAGCGAGTTTGCCCTGAGTAGCTATATCCAGCTCGGCGATATCCTGTAAAAACAGTGTTCCACCGTTGGCCTGATCCAGTATGCCATAGTGGACCTTATTGTTTTCCTCGCTACCAAAGAGTTCCTTGTTTGCTGTAACATCGTCCAGTGCAGCAATATTAACCTCAATGAAAGGACGATCATGGTGGGTGCTGCAACTATGCAGGTAATGGGCAATGACTTTCATTTCGGTACCAGGTTCGCCTTGTATAAGTACCCAGCTATCATGTTCGGCAATGCGTTTGATTTGTTCGCGTAAGCGCTGCATAACGGCACTTTTACCAATCGGTTCATGGGCAAAATGACTGTGACGGCGTAACCCCTGGTTTTCTCGATGCAGCTTGTCGGCTTCCAGCGCATGTTCAACGGTAAGTAATAATTTGGCTAGCGATAGCGGTTTTTCGATAAAGTCATAAGCGCCAAGGCGAGTAGCTTCAACGGCGGTTTCAACCGTACCGTGTCCGGACATCATGATCACAGGCATAGGCAAAACACCCTCTTCAGCCCATTCTTTGAGTAATGTTATGCCATCGACATCTGGCATCCAGATGTCCAGCAGAACCAGATCAGGACGGCGTTGGCGATGCAGGTGGCGGGCGGTTTCACCGTTTTCAGCAGTAGCAATATCGTAACCTTCATCTTCCAGAATTTCTTGAATCAGGTTGCGAATATCAGGCTCATCATCCACTATTAATATATAGGGTGTCTGGTGGAGTTTGAGCTCTGTATTTTCAGGCCCAGTTTTTGATCGGGTCGCTGTGTTGGCGTCAGGCGGCATTGTCATTGCTCTGTATCAGTGAGTTATCATTAGTCATATCGGTATTGTTTTGTTTGCTAACGGTAGTTATTACCGGTAAGCGAATAATAATACATGCGCCCCCACTTTGGACATTTTCAGCCCATAGCATACCACCATGTTCTTCAACAATTTTCTTTACGATGGCCAGACCCAGGCCACTGCCTTTGGGTTTGGTCGTAATATAAGGGTCAAATAACTGGCCGAGGAAATCTTCAGGAATGCCTGGCCCGGTATCCTGTATTTTCATTTCCACAAAACGGCAGGTGTGTTCCTCGGCACAACGGGTGGAAAGAGTGAGTTGCTGATGCTCGGTGCCTTCCATGGCTTCTTTGGCATTTTTAATCAGGTTATGTAATAACTGACGCAAACGACCCACATCAGCTTCAATTTGTGGTGCGCGGTGATCAAGTTCCAGTTTAATTGAGAAACCACTATTACGATATAACTCAATAATTTCATTAACAATATTATTCAAATCTATAGGCTGTAATTTCATTAGCGGCATACGTGCATAATCGGAAAAGGCATTAACCATTTCTTTCAGGGTTTCTACTTGCTGGACAATGGTATGAGTTGATCGGTCCAGCACATCTGCATCTTCCAGCTTCATTTGATCCAGGTACTTATGTCGCAAACGTTCTGCAGAGAGCTGTATAGGTGTTAATGGGTTTTTAATTTCATGCGCCAGGCGGCGGGCCACTTCACCCCAGGCGGCATTGCGCTGGGCTTGCATGAGCGCGGTAATATCATCAAAGACAAGAATACTACCACCCTGAATTTCCAGGCTATCAGGTAACTTGGTACCACGACACATGAGGATTTGTCGGCCACCTGGACCTAATAAAGTGAGTTCTTCCTGCCAGCTATTTTTATCACCTTCAAGGTGTGGGTAAATAGCATCAACAAAAGCATGTAAAGGTTGATGGCCTTTTACTAATTGATCCAGTGATTGTCCCTGATACTCGTGCAGATCAATATTAAGGATTGTCCCCGCCGCCATATTGCTGGTATGAAGTAAGTGATCTTTATCCAGTGTTAAAACACCCGATGATAAGTTAGCCAATACCGTTTCAAGATAAGTATGTTGTAATTCCATTTGTTGCTGGCTGGTGTGGGCTTCTTCCTGAGCAATCGCGATTTTATGCGTCATTTCATTAAATGAACGTACCAGGTAACCAAGTTCATCACGGCCAGGTAAGGGCAGGCGTTTATCATAATCACCAGCAGCAACAGCACGGGTACCTTCCACCAGGTTAACAATGGGTTGCACCATACGACCGGCAAAATAAAAGGCAGCCCAGATAGCCGTTAATATGCTAAGCAATAAAACCAGGGATAAGCTAAGAATAAAGCTGTATTTTAAGGGTACTCGCAAATAGGCAATTTCACGGTATTGGCCATAAGCTTTTTGTACATTGTCGGCCAATGTATTAATGCGTTCAGATAAGGGAAATAAAGCCTGTAGTATACGATGAGGTGATACGGGATCAGGGCTGGCGACTTTAATGGCGGTACGAATTTGCAGGCTGTTTTCACTAACCGGTACCAGGCCTACATCATCCTGGCCTTCACGAAGTCTCAAGGAAGTAGATTCATCAAGCCGCATCGGGATCAGGTTGCTGGCTTCGCTACTACTGGAAGCAATGATACGACCATTATGACTGTATAGAGTGAGTTCCGAGGCATTTATAGTGGAACGTAAATCATTAAGTGTGGGTGCCACCGCTTCATCCGGTATTTGTGACAAGGGATCAGCAATGGATTGGGTTTGATGCAGGGCATCCTGCATACGTATCCCCAATGAAGCCTGCCCCAGTTCAAGTGCATCATTAAAGGCATTTTCTACTCTTACGTCAAACCAGCTGTCGATACCACGTTGTAGAAAGTCCAGTGAAAAATAGTAAACAACACTAACAGGGGTTACGGAAAGAATAATAAACATTATTACCAGTCGTGCGGTCAGGCGTGAACCGGTTACGCGCTCACGGTACTGCTGTATAAGCCGCCAGACACTTTTGCCGATTAAACCTATGAATAACAAAATGGCCAGTGCATTGATGCCAAGTAATACGGAGTAAAGGCGACTGAATAATGTTGAGTTGTGTGTGGCACCACTCATTAAATACAGCGACAGCAGTAGCAGCACAAATAGCAGGACAATAGGCCATGAGCCGGAAAACAAACGACGAATTATTGATTTAATGTCCATTTATACCAGTCACTATCCAGTTGCCATTGAGAAGAAATATAGGCTAGGGGGCGCATGGGCGCAGGCAAAGACTCTATATCAAGAAAACTTCTCAATTTGAAAATATACTTCGCATCCTTATCCAGCAACCTAGCATCCAGTACGGGTAATTGTTGCAGATCTCCCAGCGCATAAAGGGCGCTTTGCAGGCTGGAATAGTTCTCTTGTGTGCCGCTGTTAAGATTATGTAAAACAAATTTTTCAGATAAGGCGTGATATAAAAGCAGGTACCCCTGTTCGAGCGTAGCGATATTTTTATTCATCCACCAGCTACGTTGTTTTTCCACTTCAATATTTAGCAGAATGATAAGTGGTACACCATTATTTAATGCATCCAGCGCCTCATCAGAAAAACGGTATTCCAGTTTGGCGTTTACATGATAGACATCATTAATAACAACAGTTTCAGCATGTTTTATTGTAAAGGCCTTATCAGTAAGAAAAGATTCAGCACGAACAAATGCTGAAAAAAACGCAGCAAAAGTGATGAATAGCCATAATAGCAAACGAGTGTAATAGTTAGGCTTGTTTGTATAGCATCGCATAAAAGAAGCCATCCATTCCATCTTCACCCGGCAATATTTGGCGGCCTGCTGAAGTGACATAACCCCAGGCTGCGTCTATATCCTTATGAAGGGCGTCGGACTGACGGGCCAGGAAATTTTCTATTTGTTGTGTGTTTTCCTGTGGCAGTATTGAACAGGTTGCATATATAAGCATACCCCCTGGTTTCAATAAGGGCCACAACTGATCAAGTATTTGTTGCTGGGTTTTAAGTAATAAGTCGATATCCTCGGCACGGCGTAGTAGCTTGATATCAGGGTGACGACGAATAACACCCGTTGCGCTGCAAGGCGCATCCAGCAAAATGCGATCAAAGTGTTGACCATCCCACCAGTCACCAGGTTTTGTAGCGTCACCACAGAGTATTTCAGCGGTTAAAGACAGGCGCTGTAAATTATCGGTTATATTTTCAAGCCGGTGAGATTCAATATCCAATGCAACCAGTCTTTTTAATTTTGGTTGTTGCTCAAGAATATGGGCAGTTTTGCCACCGGGTGCCGCACAGGCATCCAGCACTTCTTCATCAGGTTTTGTATTGAGTAAGTGAGCAGCTAACTGAGCGGCAGCATCCTGTACCGAGCAGTAACCTTTATGAAAATCAGGCAGGCTACTGACATCGCAAGGCGTTTCCAGCATCAAAGCTTCAGGGGCATGAACATTTGCATGTGACTTTATTCCAGCTTGTTCGAGTTGCTGTTGATAGCGGTCACGTGTTGTTTTTAATGTATTAACACGCAACGTCATCGGCGGTAGTTGATTATTGGCCTGCAAAATGGTTTGCCAGTTATCCGGACAGGCAGTTTGTATTTTTTTTAATAACCATAAAGGGTGAGAGTAATGGGCCTCTAAATTATGTTCTGAATTTTGATTTAGTTGTTGCTGTTGGCGTTGAAACTGGCGTAATACACCATTAACCAGGTTACGCGCCCAATCTTTTTTTAAGGCTTTACAGATTTTTACAGTTTCTGATACGGCTGCGTGATCAGGTATGCGCATTTCCGCCAGCTGATATAAACCAATCATTATTAATAAACTTATATCGTTGTCTTTTTTCCGTAGTGGCTTATTAACAAGTTGGTTTAAATAAAAATCAAGACGTTGATAATGGCGAATTACGCCATAGCTTATGGCTTGACTTAATGGAGGATTGTCACTGTGGACTTTGTTAATGGCGTCAGGCAGGTTTTTTCCTTGCTCAATAACGTGCTGTAGAATTTTTACCGCAGCCAGTCTTGCGTTCATGGGCTTGCACTTGATAGCAGTTTACCCGGTGTTAACCACTCACCACGCCCATTGAGAAAAGCAGCAGCATCCATGGCCTTTTTGCCGGAAGGTTGCAGTTGTAGCAGGCGTAAACTGTTTTCACCACAGGCAATCTCGATACCTTTTTTATCGGCGCGCAATACTGTACCTGGTATCGTATCGGGTGTGCCTTGTTCATTAATAACCTCAGCATGCCAAACACGCACGGTTTGATCATCAACTATGAAAAATGACACAGGCCATGGGTTAAAGGCGCGGATTTGTCTATCCAGTTGGTCAGCAGGTTGTGTCCAGTCCAGCTGGGCTTCCTGTTTTTCTAGCTTATGCGCATAGGTTACCTGTGTGTCATCTTGCGCGACCGGTGAGATGTTGCCGGCTTGTAATTTATTTAGGGTATCTAGTAGGCTGGTTGCCCCCAGCGTTGCCAGCTTGTTATGCAGGCTGCCGCTAGTCTCATTTTGATCGATAGGACAAGTGCTTGTGCTGAGGATGTCACCGGTATCAAGGCCGGCATTCATTTGCATAATGGTGATGCCTGTTTCGGTATCGCCGGCCAGAATAGCGCGCTGAATGGGTGCAGCACCACGCCAGCGTGGCAGCAGGGAAGCATGGATATTCAAGCAGCCCATCTTGGGAATATCCAGCACCGCCTGGGGTAGTATCAGACCGTAGGCAGCAACGATCATAACGTCGGCGTTAAGATCACGAAGTAGCTGTTGTTCATTTTCTGCTTTCAGTGATTCAGGCTGGTAAACAGGGATATCATTTTGTGCTGCAACTAATTTAACGGGACTGGCCTTGAGTTTGCGGCCACGTCCTGCGGGTCTGTCCGGTTGCGTGTAGACCGCTATGACTTCATGCACTGAATTAATCAGGGTAGTTAGTGCTTCAGAGGCAAACTCAGGCGTACCCGCAAATACAATTTTTAGTGGTGTGTTCATAGGGATAAAAAGTACCTTTTATCAGATACTTACATGGTAATTTTTTGTTGTTTTTGTAATTTTTTACGGATTCGCTGGCGCTTCAGTTGCGATAGATAGTCAACAAATAACTTGCCCTGCAGGTGATCTATTTCGTGTTGAATACATACCGCCAACAGCCCTTCAGCTTCCATTTCAAAAGATTCACCGTCCTGATTCAGGGCGCGAATTTTAATATGTTCTGCACGCCGTACTGTTTCATAAATGCCGGGTACTGACAGGCAGCCCTCGTCGAATTCCTGTTCACCATCTTTTTCCAGGATTTCTGGGTTAATGAGCACTAGTGGCTGGTCCTTTTCTTCAGACACATCTATAACAAGAATACGTTGATGGACGTTAACTTGAGTCGCGGCTAAACCTATGCCTGGTGCTGCGTACATGGTTTCCAGCATGTCATATGTAAGTTGTTGAATTTCCTGAGAAACTTCGTCAACAGGGCTGGCGACAGCGCGCAGCCGCTCATCGGGATAATGTAAAATATTCAATATTGCCATACAATTTCGAGCTAAATTTATAGTACAAGTGTAGAAAAAGCTGCTAACATTATGATACTAATAGATAACATCCTGTTTTGCACTGGTTTTTGCCGGGTTGAACAGGGAATAAAAAAAGTTTTTCCGGCTTCCATAAGGGATGCAATATGACAACAAAACAGTTGACCGGAGCTCAAATTATACGCTTCCTCTCTATCATATTCATGGTTTTGGGGCTTACTGCTTGTAGTTCAACCCCTGAGCCTCAACCAGCGCCTAAGCCAGCACCAGCACCAGCACCAGCACCAGTTGTTGAGGCCGAGCCAGTTGCTCCAGCTGTTATTAAGCCGGACTACCCTGATCGGTACACCGTTAAGCGTGGTGACACCTTGTGGGATATTGCAGGGCGTTTTCTCAAGGATCCCTGGTTGTGGCCGGAAGTGTGGCATATCAACCCAGCGGTTCGTAACCCGCACCTGATTTATCCTGGCGATGTCATTGTACTTTATTATGTGGATGGTAAGCCTTTCCTGACCATGGAAGGCGCTCCAGGTATGGCACCCAAGTATCAAAAGCCCGGCATCAAGTCGTACAAATTATCACCGAAAATACGTTCAGAGTCGTTGGAAAAAGCGATAACCACCATCCCGCGTGAATTGATTGCGCCGTTTTTATCGAGACCGCGCATCGCGACTGAAGATGAAATTGATGATGCACCTTATATTGTATCCAGTTTTGAAGAGCATCTGGTTAGCGGAACGAATAGCCGTGTTTATGCCAAAGGCTTGAAGGATGACCTGGGTGCATACCATGTGGTGCGGCCAGGTGAAAAGTATAAAGATCCCGAGACAGGTGACACACTGGGTTATGAATTAATTGACCTGGCGGATGCACGAGTGGTTCGAAGCGGTGATCCTGCTACATTAATTATTAATAATGCCAAGCAGGAAGTTCTTAACGGTGATTTGCTATTGCCACATGAAAAACAACAATTGGATTTTCAGTTTTTCCCAAGACCGCCCAAGAGCGATATTCATGGCAGCATTGTTTCCGTTGTGAATGGCGTTTCCTTGATTGGCCAATACAATATAGTCGTACTTAACCGTGGCGCTAAACATGGGCTGGAGCCAGGGCATGTACTGGCGGTTTATCAGAAGGGCGCCGAGGTTAAAGATCCCAAATCCTGGGGTTGGGGCAATAGTATAAAAATGCCTGATGAACGGGCCGCTATCTTAATGATTTTTCGTGTGGACAAAGATGTCAGCTATGGTTTAATCATGGAAGCTCAGCGTACTATCCGCATTCATGATTATGTAATGAATCCATAATAATAATAAATTTATATTTTTTACCTTTGTTAATGGCACCATATTCGGTGCCATTTTTTATTGTGCTACACTCGTTGCTGGAATTAGCCAAAGGGACTTGGTTAAAGGAAAATATTATGTCTGATTCAGCACAGCCATTACATGACTGGTTAGTACTATGTCATGCTCCCGGTGTAGGCAGCACCACTATCCAACAATTACTCAGCCACTTTGAATCTCCCCAACATGTAATTAGTGCCGGGCGCAAGACATTACTCAGCGCCGGTTTGTCAGAGCAGTCCATTGAAGGATTACTCAAGCCGGATGAGGAAGCCATTGATACTGATTTATCATGGGCCGAGCAGGACAAGGCACATATTCTGACACTGGATGATGATCGCTATCCTCCCTTACTTAAAGAAATCCCAGATCCACCTGCGGTATTGTTTGTTTATGGTGTGGTTGAGATTTTGCACCAGCCACAGTTAGCCATGGTAGGTAGTCGTCATTATTCGCCCAGCGGGCGTGATACAGCGAAGGATTTCGCCCATCATCTGGCGAGTGCCGGGTTAGCGATTACCAGTGGTATGGCGCTGGGTATTGATGCAGCCAGCCATCAGGGCGCGCTGGATGCGGGTGGGAAAACTATTGCTGTAATGGGTACTGGGCTGGACAGGGTTTACCCGGCAAGACATAAAGATTTAGCGCATGAAATTGCCGAAAATGGCGTCTTGGTATCAGAATTTCCCATTGGCGTGCCGCCCATAGCAGGCAATTTTCCACGTCGGAACCGGATTATCAGCGGCCTGAGCTTGGGGGTATTGGTGGTAGAAGCGGCCATTAAGAGCGGATCACTAATAACGGCCCGGCTGGCGCTGGAGCAAGGCCGGGAGGTGCTGGCGATACCCGGTTCTATCCATAACCCACACTCCAGAGGCTGTAACTCATTGATTAGACAGGGTGCAAAGCTGGTTGAGACGGCTCAGGATGTGCTGGAGGAACTTCCCGGTATTGCGTGGTCTAATGTTGTGAGTTCTGAAAAGCAGCCAGACCCAGTCAGGTTTGAGCTGGATGAAAGCTACAAAAAGGTGCTGGAAAGTGTTGGCCATGAGCCTACCGCGGTGGATACGGTAGTTGAACGCAGTGGATTGACGGCGGACGCAGTTTGCTCCATGCTTCTGGTATTGGAATTGCAGGGTTTTGTAGCGGCCAGCAATGGCGGTTATTATAGTCAGACCTGCTAACGAGGTAGTGAAATGAAAGAGAATATACTCGACGTGCTGATGTATCTGTTTGAAAACTATATGAATGATGAAATAGAATTCGACACAGATGAAGAATCACTGCGCGTTGAATTACAGGAAGCCGGTTTTCAACAGACTGAAATATCCAGAGCATTCGAATGGCTGGAAGGTCTGGTCGACATGCAAAACAGTGAAGATCATGCGTTAGTTAATGCAGCTTCCATGCGTGTTTATACAGACGAAGAATGTGAAAAACTTGATTTGCAGAGCCGTGGCTTCATGTTGTTTTTGGAGCAAACCGGCGTGCTGGATCATAATACACGTGAGCTGGTTATTGACCGTGTAATGGCGCTGGATGAAGATGAGATTGATTTGGAACAATTGAAGTGGGTTGTTCTCATGGTGTTGTTCAATCAACCAGGTCGTGAAGCGGCGTTTGCCTGGATGGAAGATCTGGTGTTTGAAGAAACAACAGGCATGCTGCATTGATCGGTTTAACAGGTTAAACACGTTAGTGCCCGCCACCCCCGCGGGCATTTGCTTTTATAAGAATAGGAATAATCATGGCGAAAAATCTGGTCATTGTAGAGTCCCCGGCCAAAGCCAAGACAATCAAAAAATATTTGGGTAAAGGGTTTGAGGTGCTTGCCTCTTACGGTCACGTGCGTGATTTATTACCTAAAGAAGGTGCCGTTGATCCTGCTAATGATTTTTCCATGAAGTATCAACTTATTGAAAAAAACCAGAAGCATGTTGAAGCGATTGCCAAGGCATTAAAGAAAGCCGAAGCCTTATATCTCGCAACGGATCCGGATCGCGAGGGTGAAGCTATTTCATGGCACTTGTATGAGATATTACAAGAGCGTGGTTTATTAAAAGATAAAAAAGTAGGTCGCGTTGCCTTTAATGAAATCACCAAGCGTGCGGTCAATGAAGCCATAGAAAATCCTCGCGAATTATCTGGTGACATGATTGATGCACAACTGGCGCGTCGCGCGCTGGATTACCTGGTTGGTTTTAACTTATCACCTTTATTATGGAAAAAAATTCGCCGTGGCCTGTCTGCAGGTCGCGTACAAAGTCCGGCGTTACGTTTGATTGTTGAACGTGAACTGGAAATTGAAAAGTTCAAACCCAAAGAATACTGGACTATTGATGCAGAAGTAGAAAGTGATGGTGAAGAGTTTACATCCAAGCTAATACATCTGGAAGGCAATAAGCTTTCCCAGTTCAGCATCAATAATGAAAAGAAAGCCAAAAGTGCCGAGGATGTTTTAAGCAAAGCTGCTGGTGGTAAGTTACATATCGCCAAGGTTGAAAAGAAAAAACGTAAACGTAATCCTGCGGCACCTTTCACAACCTCTACTTTGCAACAGGAAGCGTCGCGCAAGCTGGGTTTTACCGCCAAGAAAACCATGAGCATTGCGCAGCAACTTTATGAAGGCACCGATCTGGAGGGTGAAACCGTTGGTTTGATTACTTATATGCGCACCGATTCGGTTAACCTTGCCAATGAAGCGCTGGATGAGATTCGTAGTTATATTAGTGATAAGTTTGGTGCAGATAATGTACCAGATGAACCACGTACATATAAAACCAAGGCTAAAAATGCCCAGGAAGCACATGAGGCGGTTCGTCCCACATCGGTAAATTATGAACCGGCAGGAATTAAAAAATATTTAAGTAAAGATCAATTCAGACTTTATGACTTGATCTGGAAACGTACCGTTGCCTGTCAAATGATTCATGCCACACTGGATACCGTTGCGGTTGATTTAACGGCGGGGGATGACAATATTTTCCGTGCCAATGGTTCAACGCTGGTTATACCTGGCTTTATGGCGGTGTACCAGGAAAGTGTGGATGACGCCAAGGCGGCGGCAGATGACAAAGACAAATTGTTACCACCGATGGAAGAAGGTGATGACGTTAAGCTATTAAAAATATTACCAGAGCAACATTTCACTGAGCCACCACCACGCTATTCAGAAGCGAGCCTTGTTAAATCACTGGAAGAGCATGGTATTGGTCGTCCTTCAACTTATGCTTCGATTATTTCTACTCTGCAATCACGTGAATACGTGGAAATGGACAAGAAACGTTTTATTCCCACAGATGTTGGACGCATTGTTATTAAGTTTCTGACGGAACATTTTACCCAATACGTGGATTACGACTTTACCGCCAACATGGAAGATGAGCTTGATGCGATCTCACGTGGTGAAGAAGAGTGGGTGCCGATGATGAAAAAATTCTGGCAGCCCTTTAAGGATCTGGTTGATGACAAGGAACAAAGTGTTGATCGCAAAGACGTTACTCATGAACAGCTTGATGAAAAATGTCCCAAGTGCGGTGGCGGTCTGGCGATTCGTTTAGGCCGTCGTGGACGCTTTATTGGCTGTAATGATTACCCTGAATGTGATTACACGCGTAACGTGAATGAAGATGCTGACAGTGAACCGGAAGTCATTGAAGATCGTAAGTGTCCAGAGTGTAATTCCGATTTAATTATTCGTCATGGCCGCTATGGTAAGTTTATTGGTTGTAGCAGTTATCCTGAATGTAAGCATATTGAACCACTGGAAAAACCGGAAGATACCGGTGTGCAATGTCCTGAATGTAAAAAGGGCAACAT
>Ga0224514_10000424_pt1 | contig 12218 bp, 8 predicted proteins | sample SF_May12_sed_USG_3_FD_169107 | JGI IMG/M metagenome (GOLD analysis project Ga0224514, IMG submission 169107) | Sediment microbial communities from San Francisco Bay, California, United States - SF_May12_sed_USGS_24 | ecosystem: Environmental > Aquatic > Marine > Sediment | place: USA: California... | reverse complement strand
TGCCCATTCATATCGAGAAAAGGATAATATTTCAGATACATTCATGGTTATACAATTTATTGATTTATTGAGTCATTTAATAACATTAGGAGCAAATTTCATCAAGCTTGTTGTCTCATGTCATCCCCAAAGGTAAACCACCATTTCTATATTAAAATGGGATTCCGGGTCAAGCGCAGATTGACTGACAAATGGCCAGGCGCGCGCGAGGGGGGGGGATAATTTATTTAGTTTATTATTCAAGAGATTAATTACTTTATCTTGATTTTAAATGAAGCTTTTGAAAATTATCTTCAGACTTTTTTATACTCTACCCATTCTTTCTCAAAAGATACAGGTGATTTATAGTTGTTTGCAGAATAAAGTTATCCCCTTCGATTCAACACTGCTGTTAGCAAGCTTAAAGGTAGTGTCGGGTTAGAGTCAAACTCAAATATGAATATGCTCAGCTTTGAGAGAGACTTTTAACAATAGAGTAAAATCCTTGTTTTTCTAAACATTCGGCAACTGCTTCATGGCCATATTTTGTAAAATGATTGTCTTGGGTGTAGTAAAGCATATAAAACTGTTTATTTTTCATAAGACAATTTGATACATCAAAAAAGGGAATTCCATAGTTTCTAAAATTTCTCTCCAATGTTTGATTTGGAGCAAGTTTGTCGAGCAAGCTTTCTTCTATTGAGTAGTATTTTGCTTTGGCTCTCAATAAGTTTTCATTGACTTGATACTTATCGGGCAATGCAATAAATATAATTCTAAAGTTCAAATTGGTTGCCATTCTCATTAATCGCTCCAGTTCTTTATTGAACAATTTATTTGTATTGTCTAAATGCAGAGTATCCGTTCTTATTATATTAAAGATTGGGTTAATAAATTGTTGATTATTATGATTTATTATTTGAACAATTTGTTGCCTAAAAAATTGAATAGTATAGGATCTCTTTAGAAAATTATTGTGATAAACGAAATTATTTATTGATACAAGCAACGATATTGTGTTTTTCTTTTTCTTCTTTTCGCTTGTATTTTGTTTTGTCGCGTAATGATACTTAATGTTATCGAAATCATTCCCTATAAAGACATTAAAGATATATAGATTGGGTCTTCCAATTTCGTTATGCCGCATTTCAACTATATCATTTTGAAAATGCAATGCGCTTCCAGGTACACCGAGGTTCAGGAAACGAATTCCGGATTTTTGTGAAAGCAAGCTTACATAAGTTTCCTGGTCTTCTACGCCCACTCCAAATGTAAATGAGTCGCCTAAAAATGGAACCACTTTACCGCCTTCACTGTATTTTGTGCGTCTCCCTCCAAGCTCGTCTATGTTGGCTTTATTGTCATATTCATAGTGACGAACTGCAAAACTTGAATTTGGTTTGAAGTTCTTAACCTTCCCATTAACCTTAACGACGGGCCAGTTTTGGTCACTACCAAATTCATAAGCCTTTCCTGCTGTCAGTTCCTTCATTCTTAGTTCCAGCCACTCTGGTGAAAATAATCTCAAAATAACCTCCGAGATAAATAATGTAGAAAAAAAGACAATAAAAATTGTAATGATTGAAAATAATATATACTTTCTTTTATTTATCATCTTTGTCTTACCTTGGCATCGCCTTTAAATATATTGTTAGTACTAAGAATAAGAATAGTTTTTGTAGAAATGGTAAGTCAAAATTATTGTGCTCTCATCAGACAGCTTGTCAAGACTTCCCAGGCAGATTCGTGAGAAAAATAGCGGAGGCAAGCGTTAATCGAAGATTGAGCCAGTTGCATACGATACTCCTCATCTTGAGTAATACGATGAATTGCTGAGGCAAAAGTGTTATTATCCTCGGTCTCAACTACTTCCGCTACTCCTGGATTCTCTCTCGCCCACCGCACAGCCGAACAATAGGGGGGGCCATAAATTAATAAAGGCAGACCGGTTGCCGTATAGACAGCCAGTTTACTTGGGAAACTAATTTCCATGTTTGGACGGTCTTTACCCTCAAAGGACATTGGGACAAATAGTACATCAACCTTGTCACGCAAATTTATTATAAGGTCGTTTGTTGATGGAAGTAGTCCCTTCACCTGAATGTTTGGACAGTTCAGATTTGCAGACTTGGCCTGAGCCTCTGTTAAAGGTCCATAGATAAAAACTTGCCCATTATGTGGTTCCAATAGGTCAGCCAATTTTCTCAAAGCCTGTGCATAGGGTCCATGAACAGAGCCGGCAAAAGCAAATATTATTCTTTTCTTATGTTCTTTTATATTGTCAGGCGGTTTGGTAAATACCAATGTATTTGATCCTAGAGAGGGGTAGAGAACTTTTCCTTTTACACCATAACGATTGAAGTACTCTTCCCTCATAAAAGGTGATACACAGAGTTGTGATGCTGCTTGCCTGTATATATGGCCAAATTGTTGTTGCAAATGTTTTCTGAAAAATGTTGGTACACTGCTTATCTCTGGTGTATCATCATGATTTATTATATGAAGCGGTATATTGGAACGTTTAGCATACTCTGCTGCTGTAATCCATAGGTAGCCATGAGCAACAGTTAATACCGCCTCTGGAGAAAAACTACCATGAATTTTATTTATCTTTCTATATTGCTTTGCTGCATTGCAGAGAATAAAAAAAGAGTGCAATTTAGTAAAACGAGTAGGAAAAAAGTCTGATCTGCCTAAAGAAATTGTATGGTATCGCACTCCCAAAAGACGACGGTTAAGAATTGATTTCTGCTTCTCATATTCAATCACTTGAAGTTTCTCAGGCGGATATTTCTGCAAAAGCCTATAAAGTACTACTGAGCCATGGCAGGATGACTCTATGGGAACATTAGATATGCAGAGCAATCGCGGCAATTGCATTTTATTGGATTCGATACTCATTGTTTCATTACAGATAAAAATGGGTTCATATCTAAAAAGCTTGATGATAAATTTCACTTATGGTGTTTGATATTCAAATTGCACTTAAAAATTGGAAAGTTACAATCAGCAGTAAATCAAAAATCATTTTTGGTATTTGTTTCTAATAGAAAGCTTCACTTAGCAACCTCCTTATTATCTATGAGGTCTTCTGACAGGCTAATATTATCATAGTTTCTGGATGCCAGCCAAAAGAGAACACATGAATTCCTATAAGAATTATCAAGCTTTTTTGGACAAGAACCTTTAATTATATTATTTTATCTAATTAAAAAGCAGGCTATATTGCTAAAGTACGGTGATCAACCTAATAATTTTGGATTTTTATAAATAGCCCTGTTGTCCCAACAACGCCTAATAGGTTCAAACTCATCGAGGATAGAAAAAACACTCTTGATATAGTCATCGCAAGTCCATTTTGCTGATCGTTTTAATCCACGCTGCACAAGTGTTTCACGTAGTCCTTCATCTCTATAAAGAGAAATAATAGCATTTGCTATTTGTTCAGGTGATCCCGGATCAACTAATAAAGCGGCATCTCCCAGCTGTTCATCAGAGCCTGAGATCTTTGATGCAATAACGGGACAAGCCAATGAAAAAGCTTCAAGAGGTGGTAGATTGTCAGGCCCAAAAAAACTGACAAAGGTAAGGGCAAAGGCATTGCGGTAAAGCGGTCTTAAATCTTCTTGAGGTACAAAGCCTAGTAAATGCACTTGCTCAGATAAATTGAGATCATTAATTAGTTTTTTAACATAGGAAATATTGCCCATATCAGAGCCAACGAATACAATATTAAAATTTAAATCAAAGTGATCTTTAAGGTACTTAACTGCCAGAAGTAAGTTGGCGTGATTCTTGTGAGCCCAGAATTGAGCTGGATAGAATAGATAATTTTTATCAATATGATATTTTTGCAGAACTTTTTTGTCATCATTTGATTTTACATTTAGGAAGGATACAGGTGCCGGGAATGGCAGTATTTTAATTCTGTCCAATGGGATATTGTAAAAATTCCCAATTTCTTTTCTGCCTGTTTCAGTACCGACAATAATGATTGAGGCACGTCTAAGTATGACAGAGTAATTTTTTTCCCGGCTATTCCATTCGCCATTTTTACTAACCTCCGGGAAATAGGGTTGTAAACGGTGTTGTAAATCAAATACTGTTGTAATGTATGGAATTTCCATTGAAAGGCAACCCGGAGATAAAGACCACGTAATATCAATGCCGTTAGTAAGGAGAGAATCCAGTATATGTTTGTCATAAGCGCTTTCTACTTTGAAGGGAATTCTGGGATTAAGGGATTTTTTTAATGTAGCTGATGCAACGTTTTTGCACCTGGAAAAGAAGCGTTCTTTGAAAGTACGATGTAAATAGATATATTTCAAATTATTCTCTAATACTTTTTTACATGGCTTGTTATTACTGAGGTAAAATAAGAATGAATGTTTGCTTTGAGAGTGAAGTTTAATTAATGAGTTAAATAATCCCCATTCAAAGCTATAGGCGCCTCCTACTTGTGGTAGATTAGAATTTATGAAAACACCGACTTTCATTTATCCTCTTCCAGCAAAGTAAATACCCCATGTATCAAGACCTTGTTCATTATTTGTCATCCATTCTTTGCACGTAATAAAATTAATTTCTGCCTTTTAAAATAATAAATCTCTTTCAGATTTAAATAAATAGCCTGATTTGTGGGTTTCATTTATATTGGTCTTACTCACAAAAAGAGGACACTGTTAATTGATTATATTGTGTTTCTTTTAGCCATTTTGACACATCTCCTTATTTTATATACCTAATTAGTGCGTGTGTCTACTTTTCGTGGGTAACTCGGCAATATAACCGGAGATACCTGATATATCATCACCTAAGTGCATCATTGCAACAGAAATAGCCAGGATAAATCTATAAGTGCCAAACATAAAAGAGGGTAATTATTAATGGATTTTTCTTGTTATGAAGCTTATACAACGCCATAGAGTATGCCAAAATCCTATACTCTGCAATGAGCTTAAAAGGGTAATTTTAAACTTGCTAAAGCAAGACAGTTTCTCTGATGGTGTTGTTATAAGCTTCCATGATATTAGTGGATAAGGTTTCCTCTGATTATTATCTAAAGAAGTTAACTTATTCATGAGATCATCATAAGAATACCCTAAATCACTTATTGTTTTTCTTCCCAGAGTTTCTATATAATTTCTGGCAATATAAACTTTTTGGGGCGTATCAAATTTCTTCCACCAACCATCTGCATAATCTCTGACTGGCTTGGTATGTTTGTATATACTTTTAGGATCAACACCAGCCTTAAAATGTAATTTGCCACCGTAGTTTATCATATCATTTTCAAATGCTATTTCCAGTTTATGGCACAGTTTTTTTACGGTTTGTGTTGGCTCAGTTACAAGTTTTTCATAATTAACTACAATTGCTTTACTGCCAAGCGTCTTAATACCTTCAAGAATTAAATGAGGGGCTGTTAAAATATCGTGCTTTCTGTCTCTTTCAAATAAACCTTGCCAATTCCCATTAAAAATAACAGTAAGAAGGGATGAAAGCACAGCCATAGGATTTCGTAAAATAAAAATAAACTTTGCTCTCGGGAAAAGTCTATACAAATCAGGAATTATAAAATAATATCTCGGAGTTTTATCTAAAAAATATTTTTTTCCTGATGATTGCAAGGCGTTTTCATATAATTGTAATGTCATATTGCGAATGGCACCCTCATATACCTCTTCACCATTAGGCGTTATTTCAAGAAAACGCTTCATGTTAATGTAAGCATATTGAGCTTGATAGTCCGTCTCAATGCCTGATGAACGGAGTCCATATATCTGGTGAAGCATTAACCATGGTTCAGGAAGCGTATGGATTTCTGAATGACTCCCTAAAATATGCTGTAGTAATGTAGAGCCGGAGCGGGGTTGTGAAATAAGAAATATAAGATTGTGATCATCCATTATTTATATAACCAAATCGTTTTAAACTGTTCCCATGCAATTTTATGAAATTCTCTTCAAGGGTAGCGCTAAAGTAATTTTGATAATCGCCCACCCCTCCTTTTCTGACAAAATCAATATCAAAATTAGAGTTTTTGTGAGTTGGAATAGAGTCACGTTGAGCCCTTTCAATTGACCTCATTTTATCCAAACTGCAGTTGTCTACCGCTTGCACAATACGATTGAAATCCGGTTTTAAATCCCCATCTAAATTCAAGAATTCAATTATTTTGAATAAATTATTGACTGGGTCTGATTTTAGATCTTCGTATCTGACCACATGCTTTTGAGTGCTGCTATCAATCCATGATATTACATGCTCCGACCATTTGCCGCCAAACTCTCCTTTATTAAACTTCTCTAAAAAGTCACTAAATTTCAGTGTGCCGGGAATAACTTTGAATTTTATTAGATGCCAATAATAAGAGACGGCAACATCTCTACCATCTCTGACCAGGTATATTATTTTTTTATAACTATCGTTGAACATTGAGTGGCTCTTCAAAAGCCTTGGACTGTTTAAATTGTTTGCTATTTTTGAATCAGCATGGATATCTGGAATTAGTTTTCTTCCTTTCTGAAAATCACATTGTTCTCCTAGCATATAGCTGCATAATAAAAATCGTAACCATGTGTTGCCAGACTTTGGGTATGAAACTATAAAAACATCACTCTCCCTTATATGGAAATTATCTGCATAATCGCTCCTTGTAAAAAAAAGACGTTTAAAATAATTAAGAATGTTAATCATAAAATAGTACGCTCAATAGATTGAATTATCGTTTATTATGTTTGCATTATTTTGATGATTCCATGAATGAGATAAAGCAATTAATCCCCGTTTTCTATTCAGGGTAGTGCCGCTGTCATATATGTCTTTTTCATCTACATTAATAAGCAGAGCACTCTCTATGTGTATAAGACACTCTTTTCTTTGCCTGAGAAGTAAAATATCAACAGAATAGCTTCCCCCGACCAATGGAAAAAAAGGAATAAATAGTTCTATATACCCTGTTGAGAACAATTTTTCAATATCATATCCACTAATTGGAATTGTACTCAATCTGATTATTTCTATGCCAAGAATATCTTTTATGATTACTGCAAAGGCAGGAGATGATAATTTAAAAAAAATTGGATCATGTTTGTAATGAGCTCTAATGATAAGGGGTTCTCCAGTAGCTATTTTATTTGAGGAGGGATTAATAGCTTCAAGCATTGTGAACTCAAAGCCAGGTATCGAAGATCTCTTTAGTATGTCATTTTCAAGCTCTTTTTCAAATGATGAAATTGATAAATAATCATTAATAATATTTTTTGTTATACCTTTACTTACTAGTCTTCCTTTGTCCAGCATTATGGTTATTTCACAAAGTTTTTGTATGGCAGCCATATTATGGCTTACAAATAATATAGTTTTCCCACCCGTTGATGCTTCATGCATTTTTCCCATGCATTTTTTCTGAAATGCAGTGTCCCCGACAGCCAGGACTTCATCGATAATAAGTATTTCCGTTTCTAAGTGCGCAGCCACAGCAAAGGCAAGTCGAACATACATGCCGGAAGAATACCGCTTAACAGGTGTGTCCAAAAACCTCTCAATCTCGGCAAATTCAATTATTTCATCAAACTTTTTCTTAATCTCGGCTTTTGTCATTCCCAGTATTGCGCCGTTGAGGAAAATATTTTCGCGACCTGTCAGTTCAGGATGAAAGCCTGTCCCGACTTCTAACAGGCTAGCTACTCTCCCGCTGATCTCAAAACGACCGTTGGTAGGCTCGGTAATACGGCTAAGGAGCTTTAGTAATGTAGACTTTCCTGCGCCATTCCGGCCTATTATGCCGACTTTATCTCCCTGCTTAATCTCAAAAGAGATATCTTTGAGAGCCCAGAATTCTTCATGAGTTTGATTTTCGAAAGATGAGTTGGTGGATATAAAGGGAGGCAGGCACTTTTTTACGAGGTTGACAGCGCCATTGGTAATTATATCACGCAGGGCCCTATATCGTTCCTGCTTCTCATGACCTATTATGTATTTTTTGGAGAGGTTTTCAACCTTGATTACAGTGTCACTCATATTACGTCTGCAAAGGTTTTCTCAGTTTTGCGGAAATACCAAATGCCGGATATTAATAGGCTTAACACAATTCCGAGGGACAAGATAAAACCAGGCAAAAAGATATTGCTTTTTTCCCCAATGATAGCCCATCGGAAACCATCAATAACACCCACCATCGGATTGAGAGCGTAAATAAGACGCCATTCTTCCGGTACCACACTGCTGCTGAAACCAACAGGCGATACATAAAGGCCAAACTGCACTATAAAAGGAACAATATAGCGGAAATCCCGGTATTTAACGTTTAGCGCCGTTAACCAGAGTCCTGCTCCCATGGCTGCAGCAAAGGCAATTCCGATAAAAAGTGGAAGTGTGAGGATTCGCCAGTCAGGTATGAACTGGTACCAAAGCATAAGTCCTACCAAAATGACGCCTGAAATGAGAAAATCAACGAAACTTGTTATAATGGAACTTGCCGGGATAATAAGGCGCGGAAAGTAAATTTTAGCGATTAGATTGGCGTTTCCAATGAGACTGTTGCTTGCTTCGCTAAGGGCGTTGGCAAAAAACTGCCATGGTAGCATGGCTGCAAAAACAAGAACGGGATAGGGGACGCCTTCCGATGGAAGTTTTGCCAGTTTCCCAAAGATAACCGTAAATATAATCATTATCAGAAACGGTCTGATCAGAGCCCATGCGATGCCAATAACAGTTTGTTTGTAACGAACCAAAATATCCCGCCATGCCAGGAAGTAGAATAACTCCCGGTAGCGCCATATATCTTTCCAATAGTGAGACTCAGTTTTGCCGGCTTCAACGACTAAAGTTTTTTTGTTTATCATTATTTATGTACAATATTTAACTTTACACATTCAATATAGCACATCCGGGATTCTTAAATAAATATCATTGTTGCTTTGTGAAAATGAAACTTTCTTATTGTTTTCAACTCAAATTAATTATATATTTAAAATGCGTTCTTTCATATCGTAATCCTCTCAATTTTTGAATTTGGGGGCGCCACGGTTTCGACGGGGATGATGAAACCGGGACTGCATGCCGAGCTCTGATAACTCGTAAAACTGCCAGACCAAATCATAATCGCCAACGATTACGATTACGCAGTAGCAGCTTAAGCTGCTACCGTTCTGCCGGTCTTTTCCTGCGGGGCTGGACAGAACGCCATTTAGCAGGATAGTTCGCTTTATTCTCCCATCGTGCGGCGGGCGAAACTTTAGATGGGATCGTGGTCGGGCAACTTGAACCGGGGTGATCCCGGCCATTAAATCTAAATCCGGACTAAGCATGTAGAGGTTCCAGGCGTAGTATTTCCGGACGCGGGTTCGACTCCCGCCGCCTCCACCATAATAATATCATATTGACTATTGAAGGTCTGCCCACGTGGCAGGCCTTTTTTAGTTGAATGAAGTTATTATCTTTGAATATAATTCAATTTATTTGTTTATCAGGAGTATTCATGAACGGAAGGTCTAAAGGTGAGATTGAGGGAGAAGTCAGCAAGCTAATTGTACAGTTTGAAAAAGAATATATGGGGAGGGGGCCATCGGAGGTTAGAACTCATGTTGTTGAAGACATGGTTCTTGTGCGCTTGAAAGGTGTTCTTACAAGAGCCGAGCAGAAATTGATTAGTGGTCAGGATGGTACGGAACTGATCAAAAAGTTGAGAGCCACACTTCTGGAAAATACCAAGGAACCTCTCTATGAAGGTATCAAATCGATAACAAATCTGGAGGTCATTACATTTCATACTGATATCAGTACAGTAAGTGGGGAAAAGGTAATTATCTTTACACTTTCTGATGATCTTGAAAAGAAACTGAGAAAATTTTAAGCTTTTAAATATTGAAATTCATTTTCGATTATTCTTGACAAGTTTATGTTCTTTCTGTTAAAAAAGATAGCTTCAAGCAGATGATTTAAGGGGCTTAGCTTTCAGGCAGTAGCAGATTAGATCATAAGCTAAGTGCATAGAGGCAGGCAGTTTAATTACCCAGAGGTTGTTAAAATGAGGGCCGACATCTTAGACCTATTTATGGTGTGATGTCGGCCTTTTTTATTTTTAGGATTTTAAAAAACGTTTAAGTGAGGAAAAAGCAATGGCAAAAGAAAAGATATTATGGACAAAGATAGACGAGGCGCCTGCATTGGCGACCTACTCCCTGCTTCCCATCGTGCAGGCATTTACCGGTGTGGCCGGTGTATCCGTTGAGGCGAGGGATATTTCCCTGGCGGGAAGGGTCATCTGCCAGTTTCCCGAGAGACTGACAGATGCGCAGAAGATTGACGATGAATTGACCAAGCTCGGTGAGCTGGCCAAGACGCCTGATGCCAACATCATCAAGCTTCCTAACGTTAGCGCTTCCATTCCGCAGCTCAAAGCGACCATTAAGGAACTCCAGGATCATGGCTACAATCTGCCTGAGTTTCCTGAAAACCCTCAGAATGATGAAGAGAAGGATATTAAGGAAAGATATTCCAGATGTCTCGGAAGTGCTGTTAACCCCGTACTTCGTGAAGGAAACTCCGACCGTCGTGCCGCCGATGCCGTTAAAAACTTCGCCAAGAAGAATCCCCACAGAATGGGCGCATGGAAGCCTGATTCCAGGACGCACGTAGCCACCATGAGCAGCGGTGACTTTGCTTCCAACGAAGTTTCAACGACCATAGCTGAAGCGACTGATGCCAGGATCGAATTTGTCGATGGTAACGGCAGTACTACTACCCTTACAGAGAAGCTTCCCCTCCAGAAGGGTGAAGTCGTTGACGCCACCTTCATGAGCAAGAAAGCACTCAGAAAATTCCTTGCCGATGAAATTGATGATGCGAAAAAGCAGGGTATTCTCTTCTCTCTCCACATGAAGGCCACCATGATGAAGGTGTCCGACCCCATGATTTTCGGTCACTGCGTTGAGGTTTACTATAAAGATGCTATCGAGAAGCATGCCGACACCATTAAGGAACTGGGTGTTAACTTCAGAAACGGTCTCGGTGATCTCTATGCCAGGATTGAAAATCTCCCTGCCGACAAGAAGGCTGAAATCGAAGCGGACATCGAAGCAGTTTATAAAACCCGTCCTGAACTGGCCATGGTTGATTCGGACAAGGGAATTACCAACCTCCACGTACCAAGTGACATCATTATCGATGCTTCCATGCCTCCCGTTATTCGTGACGGCGGTATTATGTGGGACCCCAAAGGTAATCCGGCTGAAGCCAAGTGTACTATTCCTGACCACAGCTATGCGGCACTTTACAGCGAGACTATCGAAAATTGCAGGAAGAACGGTGCTCTCGATCCTTCAACCATGGGTACGGTACCTAACGTTGGCCTTATGGCTCAGAAGGCGGAAGAATACGGTTCTCATCCGACCACTTTCGAAGCGCCCGGCGACGGTAGCATCCGTATTGTTGATGCTGGTGGAAATGTTATTCACGAGCAGCAGGTTGAAGAGGGTGATATCTGGCGTTCCGCCCGTGTTAAGGATGCCCCAATCCAGGACTGGGTTAAACTTGCTGTAACAAGAGCAAGAGCAACCGGTGATCCTGCCGTATTCTGGCTCGATCCTGATCGTGCACATCACATCGAGATCAGGAAGAAGGTTGATCAGTACCTGAAAGACCACGATACAAACGGTCTTGATATTCGTATCATGAGCGTTGCTGAAGCGGCAAAGCTTTCTGTTGAAAGAATGAGAGAAGGAAAAAACACCATCTCTGTAACAGGTAACGTCCTCAGGGATTACAACACGGACCTTTACCCAATCCTCGAGCTCAATACAAGCGCCAAGATGCTCTCCATCGTTCCTCTCATGGAAGGTGGCGGACTCTTTGAAACAGGCGCCGGTGGGTCTGCACCAAAACACGTACAGCAGTTCCTCAAAGAAGGGTATCTCCGTTGGGATTCTCTCGGTGAGTTCCTCGCACTGGCTGAATCCATCAAGCACCTTGCCAACGTTTATAACAATGACAAGGCAAATGTTCTGGCTGCAACGCTTGAGCAGGCCAACGAGAAGTTCCTCAACGAGAATAAATCACCCACTCGCAGGCTCGGTGGTATCGACAACCGTGGAAGCCACTTCTACCTCGCCCTTTACTGGGCGGAAGCGCTGGCGGCACAGAGTGACGATGCCGATCTTGCAGCGACTTTCGCACCCGTAGCAAAAGCGCTGGCTGATAACGAGTCAAAGATCAATGACGAACTCATCGGCGCC
>Ga0224514_10000423_pt1 | contig 12234 bp, 12 predicted proteins | sample SF_May12_sed_USG_3_FD_169107 | JGI IMG/M metagenome (GOLD analysis project Ga0224514, IMG submission 169107) | Sediment microbial communities from San Francisco Bay, California, United States - SF_May12_sed_USGS_24 | ecosystem: Environmental > Aquatic > Marine > Sediment | place: USA... | reverse complement strand
TGGGATAATTACGCTTCTCGACTTCGGCAAGGATGTAGGCCAGGTAGGGCGAGGCGCGCCGGAGAATCTTTTCCACGTCACCGGGGTTCCTGCCATAGGTGCGGGTTTGTGCCACGACGGCTTTGTGGTTGCTGGCCGGTAACGCGAAACCATCGCGCAGGCGGGTCCAGAAATTGACCGGTTTCGCACTGGCGGTCGCCGGCTGCGCTGTTTGCACTGCAGCTTGCGCGAGCGGTTGAGTGCTCAGTTGCCTGAGCGCGGGCTCCTGAAGGCGGGCAGTGGGCTGCTCCACGAGCTGTGTGCGGGTTCCCACGGAGGTGCAACCGGCCAGCAGCAGGAGGACAAGGGCAATTTTTGGCAGTTGCGTTCTCTTCATATTATTAAGCTATCGACGCTTGCGAAAACGCACTTGAGGCACTGAATGTGACGCAGGTCACTGTTATGGGTCTGCAGGCCCCCTGGCGGGGGAGCTGCCTGATGCTGGCGTATGCTGACAGTACGGGCAGGAGAGGTCAAACGTTTTGGGCAGGTGTGGTTTTTATGACGCGGGTCGGCACAATATGCGGTATCATTTTATGGCAATGAAGAAGGATGTTCCTGTCTCTGAGCGTGCCACTTCACTGTACGCATGGTATCGGCGTCCGCTGGGCCGCGCGCTGGCGGAAGCGGAACATGCCGTACTCACCGAGCGGCTGACCAACCTGTTTGGCTATCACATGCTTGTCGTCAATCCTCCCTGGGAGCAGTGTGTGCTGGATGACAGCCGGATTGCGCACCGGGTTCTTCAGAGTGTCGGGCCAGCAACGCGTCCCGGTGTTGACCTGTCTGCAAACCCCGACCAGTGGCCGATTATGACGGACTCGGTCGATGCCGTGCTGTTGCCTCACACACTGGAGTTGAGTACCAATCCGCACCAGGTACTGCGCGAGGCCGATCGTAGCCTGATCCCGGACGGTCACCTGGTCATTCTCGGCTTCAACCCGTTTGGCCCCTGGGGGCTGCGGCGTCTGTTATCACGGCGCAGCGGGGTGCTGCCCTGGGGAACGCGGTTCCAGAGTCTGCATCGCGTCAAGGACTGGCTCGAGTTGCTTGGGTTCGATACCCTGCACAGCCATTACCTGTTTCAGCGTCCCCCGGTGCAAAGTCAGCGGGTGCTGCGCAGACTGCGGTTCATGGAGCCGGCAGCTGGCACGGGCCACATGCTGCTGTCTGCCGGTTATATCCTGGTGGCCAGGAAGCGCAGCATCGTGATGACCCCGCTGCGCGATGCCCAGCGTACACGCAAGCGGTTATTTCCAGTGGGTATACCCAGTTCCACTCAAGGCAATGTGCGCAGAGTTAACTGAAACAGAGATATTTACTGATGGCGCCTGTCGCGGCAATCCCGGCCCGGGTGGCTGGGGTGTGCTGTTGCGCCACAATGGGCATGAAAAAGAGCTCTACGGTGCCGAGCCGATGACCACCAATAATCGCATGGAGCTGATGGCGGCCATCCAGGGGCTGGAAAGTCTGAAACGGCCGTGCCGGGTGCGACTCACCACGGATTCGCAATATGTGCAAAAGGGCATCCAGGAATGGCTGGAGGGCTGGAAGCGGCGCGGCTGGAAGACGGCGGCCAGGAAGCCGGTGAAGAATGTCGACCTGTGGCAGCGCCTGGACGAGGCCGCGAATGGCCACGATATACACTGGTCATGGGTGAAAGGACACAGCGGCCACCCTGAAAACGAGCAGGCCGATGCGCTTGCCAACAAGGCCATAGACGAGCTGTTGTAGTGGCCTGCACTACTGGAGTAGCCTGTCACAAGCCGCAGTTGCGAAGTGCTCGTACATATTTTTTATATAAACAACAAGACGCCGAACAATAGACCATGCGACAGATTATCCTGGATACTGAAACCACCGGCCTGGAGCCGGCTGACGGGCACCGTATTATCGAAATCGGCTGTGTCGAGATGATCGACCGGCGCCTGACTGGTAGCACCTACCACCAGTATGTCCAGCCCGACCGCCAGATCGATGCGGGCGCTATCGAGGTGCACGGCATCACCAACGAGTCACTTGCAGACAAGCCACGCTTTGCCGATGTTGCCGGAGAGTTTCTCGACTTTATTCGTGATGCCGAACTGGTGATTCATAATGCGCCGTTTGATGTCGGTTTTATTAACCATGAATTCCGACTGCTGGGTGATGCAACCGGTCCGCTGGAAGAGTATTGCAGTGTGCTGGATACCCTGGGGCTGGCGCGACGTATGCATCCCGGCCAACGCAACAGCCTCGACGCACTGTGTCGACGCTATGAAATAGACAACTCGCAACGCGAACTGCATGGCGCCTTGCTGGATGCCGAGATCCTGGCTGATGTCTATCTTGCCATGACCGGCGGGCAGGTCAGCCTGTCACTGGATGCCGCCAGCACTGCGCGCAACGAAGGTGCGGACACCTCCATCAGGCAGTTGCCGGCCGATCGTCCGGCATTGAAAGTGATTCATGCAACAGCAGATGAACTGGCCGCGCACGAGGCGCGCCTGGATGCCATTGCCGGCAGTTGTGATGATGCCCCGGTATGGCGGCGCCTGGATGCCTGAATCGTGTGCCGGGCAGGGAGAACGGAACCAGGGCCCGATTGATCAGTTTTCTTCGGCCGCCTTGCTGGCGTAATGTTGACGTAGCGCTGTCCACTCGGCGAGTTGTAGCTGGACGCGGTGGTTAATTGTGTGCTCCGGGAAGATGCCGTCCGCATCCGGCACGCCGGCCTCCAGGCCGGTCAGCAATTCCATTGCCGGTTCTATATGGTCCATGGCATAGACGCCGAACTGGCCATTTTCCGTTGCCTCAACAACATCCTGACGCAACATCAGGTCCTTTACGTTTGCTGAAGGAATAATCACCCCCTGGTCCCCGGTCAGGCCTCTCGCATTACAGATATCGAAGAATCCCTCTATTTTCTGGCACACTCCTCCTATGGCCTGTATCTGTCCATGCTGATTGACTGAGCCTGTGATTGCCAGTGACTGCTTTAGCGGGACGCTGCCCAGTGCAGACAACAGGGCACAGAGTTCGGCTGCAGAGGCACTATCGCCCTCGACCTGGCCATAGGTCTGCTCAAATACCAGGCTGGCCGAGACCGAGAGTGGCTGGTGCCGTGCATAACGCTGGGCCAGATAGGAGGTCAGGATCAATACTCCCTTGGAATGAATAGGTCCGCCCTGTTCGGTTTCGCGTTCAATGTCCACGAATTCTCCGCTGCCGATACGCGCAGTTGCGCTGATGCGGGTTGGCGTACCAAAAAGATAATCGCCGAGGTGAATGACCGTAAGGCCGTTTATCCGGGCGAGTTGTGAGCCACTGGTTTCAATATTGATGGTGCCGTTTAATATGTCTTCCTGCAGTTGTTCCTGTAGTTGATTGACGCGGTGGATCTGGGCGTCTATTGCTTTTTTTACGTGGGTTGCAGTGATTATGGAGCTGTCTTCCTTCCCGGCGGCATAATCCGCCTCCTGTAGCAGGTTCAGCAACCCCTCCATATGCAGCGACAGCTTAAGGCCATCCTGTGCCTGGCGGACACTGTGCTCGATGATATGTGCGACACCGTCACGGTCGATAGTGCGCAGGCCTTCGCGGCGTTGCATCGTGGCAACCAGTCGTGCGTAGAGTGGTTCGTTGTTTTCTTCTCTCGATAGTTCCTCGGCGAAGTCGGCGGTGACCTTGAACAGCAGACTGAACTCGGAATCGTAGAACTTAAGCAGGTAGAACAGCAGGCGACTTCCGACCAGCACTACTTTCAGATCCAGCGGAATCGGTTGCGGCTCGAGCGATATGGTGCTGACCAGGCTGAGTTGATGTTCCAGCGACTCGATGTGGATTTTCTTTGCCTTGATGGCACGTTTTAGTCCTTCCCATGCGAACGGGTTTGACAATACCTTCTCAACGTCCAGAACCAGGTACCCACCATTGGCACGATGCAATGCGCCGGGTTTAATCAGGGTAAAGTTGGTGCTGAGTGTTCCCATGTGCGCAAAGTGTTCCACCCGGCCAAGCAGATTGTGATGCGTGGGATTATCTTCATAGATAACCGGGGCGCCCTCTGTGTCCGAGTTGTCGACCAGCACATTGACCTGGTAGCGGACAAACTCCGGGATCTGGCTGGATAAAACCGGCTCTTCGGGGTCTCCCACCTGCCGGAACATGTCTACGTTCTCGATGATGTCCCGTTTGACTTCTCCAAGATAAGTGACGACTGTATCGAATGGCTGGTACTGCCTTTCCAACTCAGCAATAAATTCGGCTACCGTCAGTTCAATGGTTTCCTGATCCAGTGCCCTGAACCGCTGGCGTAACTCGCGTTGCCATTCAGGAACCAGCTGCATGGTTTTACGCAGATCCTGCTTCATCTTGTCGAGGGATTTGCCCAGCTGTTGTTGTTCCTGTTTTGGCAGTTTCTCAAACTCTTCCGGTGAAAGCGGTTCTCCATCTCGTTGTGGAGTCAATGTAAACCCGGTCGGGCCGCGCAACAGTGCAATGCCTTTCTCGGCCGCTTTCTTGCCGATCTGCCTGGCAGCCTGATCTTCACGGTTCTTGAAGGCGTCTTTTATTTCCTGCGCCCTGCGACGATATTCGTCGCCCTGAAATGCTGCCGGGATGGCGCTTAGCAGATCATCGATCAGTTGCTGCATATGCAGGCGCAACTGCACGCCCAGGCCGGGAGGAACTTCCAGTGCCTCCGGGCAGTTGGGATTATGGAAATTGGCAACATAACACCAGTCCAGGGGAGGCAGACTGGTTGCGGCCTGTTTTTTCAGCGCATTTGTAATCAGTGCGTGACGGCCCAGACCGGTTGAGCCCATGACATAGAGATTAAACCCCTCGAAGGGCATCTCTACACCGAACTCAATGGCCTCCTGTGCTCTTTCCTGGCCAAGGATGTCCGGAAGCGGCTCCAGATCAGTGGTGGTCTTAAATGCAAGACTTTCCAGATTGCAGCCGTGGTAAAGCTGTTCGGGTGGCAGCGGCTGCTGGCCGCTATCATTCTTCATGACGCGACGCTAGAGGCGAGCGGGCAGGTGGCTGCGAATATCGTCCAGGCTATGGGCCGCCAGATTTTTCGGTATTTCAGACTCTACCAGCTGGTGCAGGGCGCCCGAGCAGTTTTTTCTTATCAGGCCGAGAAATCCCGGCTCTGCAACCACGTAGAGCCTGTTGATTTTGCCGCTGACGCGGGCGGACTCCAGTGTATCGCACAGGCGCGCCGCGAAATTCACTTTTTCCTCTTGCCGGGCGGCTGATTCGTGTCCTACATCATGACTTGCCGGGCCCTGGCTACGGCCCCTGCCTGACTTGTCAGAGACCAGATCACCTTCATGCATGCGGGCCTCGGGATGGGCCAGGGTATGAACCTCTTTGAGTGAGCTGTCCGGTTTCTCTGCGGAGAAGACCCGTGCCCGGCTTGAATCGGCGACAACAATCCAGATAGTACTCATAGCAGATGCCTCTTGATCAATTTAAGATGTTTTATTGGCAGCAACCATCAGGGTGCATTTTTTTACAGCCCTCGTTTTCAGTATACAAGAAAAATCAGGATTATCAGGTTCGCCGCTCGCGCGGCAGGCCATTGACGGTGGTGACCTGCCTAGACAGGTACCGAGAAAGTGCCGGCATTGATCCACATGTGGACCACGATACTGGCCGCATACCCGACGGCGATTGCCGGCGCCCATTTCAGGTGACCGAAGAAGGTGTATTTGCCGTGTGCCTGTCCCATCAGCGCCACCCCGGCCGCCGAACCGATCGACAGCATGCTGCCGCCCACGCCAGCGGTCAGCGTGACCAGCAACCACTGTCCCAGCGACATGTCCGGATTCATGTTCAGCACGGCGAACATCACCGGGATGTTATCGACAATGGCTGACAGGATGCCGACCATCACATTGGCGAAGGTCGGGCCGATGTCGACATACATCAGGTTCGATGCCAGTGACATATAACTGACAAAACCGAGCCCGCCAACGCATAAAACCACGCCATAGAAAAACAGCAGGGTGTCCCATTCGGCACGCGCCAGCCGCCTGAAGAAGTCATAACCGCTTTCGGACGCGTCACCCATGGCAATATCGCCGGCGCCGCCAAATGCAAGTGACTCGTCCCTGCCAGATGTTTTTTTCAGGTAATAGCTCAGGAACTGCAGATAGGCCAGCCCGGTCATCATGCCAAGGAAAGGCGGCAGGTGCAGAAAGTTATGGAAGCAGATGGCCGTCATGATGGTACAGGCAAACAGGATAATGATTCGCTTTGCCCCGCGGCGCATGTTGACTCTTTCCCCGGACGGGGTTGGTGCGCCTGCGGGGTGGCAAAATGCATACAGGCTGCCGGCACCAGAAAATTGACCACCGAGGGGATGAACAGCAGGAAAAATGTCCCGAAGTCCACATGGCCTTTCTGCCAGACCATGAGCGTGGTGATGTCACCAAATGGTGAAAATGCACCGCCGGCGTTGGCGGCAACTACTATGTTAATGCAGCCCAGGCTGACAAACTTCTTGTTATCCTTGCCAACGGCCAGCAACACCGCACACATCACCAGTGCCGTTGTCAGGTTATCCAGTATGGGTGACAGGAAAAATGCCAGCAGGCCGGTCATCCAGAACAGAGCCCGGTAACCGAGGCCCCTGCGTACCAGGTCGGCACGTAATGACTCGAAGACCATTCGCTCATCCATGGCGTTGACGTAGGTCATCGCGACCAGCAGGAATAAAAACAGTTCAGAGAATTCCAGCACATTATGGCGCAGTGCCGTCTCCACCGTGTGGGTGTCACCATTTCCCGCATACACGAGTGCGATTGCACCCCAGATGATGCCGGCTGCCAGGATGACGGGTTTTGACTTGCGCAGGTGCGTAAATTCTTCCGTCATCACCAGCAGGTAGGCGAGTACGAAAACCCCGATGGTGAACAGCCCGACCGGGGCCTGTGTCAGGTCAAGTGTCTCGCCGTTGCTCAAGGCAGCCTGTGCGGTTGCCGGGAATGGGCTACAGAGCAGGGTCGGGCCGATGAGTCGCCTGATATAACCCAGCAAGATCAGCTCCTTATGATTGATTTGGGTGCTAGCAACATGGCCCGGGCGGGCGCCAAGGATAGCATAGCCCGGTCCCGTTTTTCAGATTTCGGGGCTTGTGCCGATACATTGCTAGTACGCCTGAGACACACAGGTACAGGTGGTACGACCTTGGTCCAATAGACTGTGCATGGCATGGCGTTATGCTGTGTATACATGATTGAGAGCTGGGGAAAAAGGCTATGAAAACCGGGTTGAGAGTACAACAGGGCTTCACTTTGATTGAGTTGATGATCGTGGTTGCGATCATCGGTATTCTTGCGGGTATAGCTGTTCCGGCATACCAGGACTACATCGTCCGCTCCAAGGTGTCCGAAGGTCTCGGATTGGCCTCGATGGCCAAGACTGCGGTAGCAGAAACATTTAACAGCAGCGGCGGTTTCCGCTCGGCCAATAATGCCAGTTATGGCCTGCCTGCTGCCGCGAGCATCGCAGGGGTCTATGTGTCCAGCGTCGCTATCGGATTGCAGGGTAATGTCGTGGTTGAGTATAGAACCGTATCGCCAGGCAAGGTGGATAGCGGTGACACGATTGTGCTTGCGCCGGATACCAGTCTTACCGGAAGTACAATGTGGAACTGCACCAGTACCATCGTGTCTTCCAAGTTCGTTCCGGCAAACTGTCGCTAGCAATACATTGCAGGCGGCTGTTTTTCCGGAAAACAGCTGATCTGCATTTTCTGTATTGATCCTGACCGGAATTCTCCTGTTTAAATAAGGCGTTACTTTTTGCGTCGATCTTTCAGGGTCAGGGACAGCAATTCAATCCGTCTCCAGAACCATTCCATCATGCGTAAACGCCAGCTGCGATGGCGCCAGTCTTCGTAGGTGTACTCGCGACAGTGTGCAAAATCCTGCTCGAATACCTGCCGTACCCTGACGGCCAGGTCATGGTCATGAATCTCCTGGTTGGCTTCAAGGTTCCATTGCAGGTTCCAGCGGTCGTAATTTGTGGAGCCGATCGCCACCCAGTTATCGCACAGCACGGTCTTGGCATGGAGAAAGCGTGGCTGATATTCAAAGATGCGGGCACCGTTGTTTAGCAGTCTGCGATAATAACGTCGTCCTGCGTGGCGCGCTCCCGGATGATCGGTGATCGGTCCAGGCAATAGTATGCGAACATCCACGCCTTTTCTGGCGGCCTGTTTCAGGGCCCTGCGCAGGTTCCATGAAGGCACAAAATAGGCGGTGGCAAGCCACACCCTGTGTTCAGCCCGTTTGATATGGCGGTTCAGCGAACGCTGCATGCCACGCCAACGATACATCTCGTTGACCGTCACGCGTCCCTGTTGGCCGTTGCTGGTCTCATCGACTTCCAGTCGAGGCAGGTCCAGGGTGTCCCTGGCATGTTTGTTCCACGCTTCAAGAAACAGCAGTTGCCAGTCTTTGAGTACGGGGCCATGGATTTCGACCATGGTTTCACGCCAGCGTTTTTCTGGATGAGCAGGCGGATCAAATTCATCGACCACGCCGGTGCCGCCTGCAAAAGCCACTTTCCCGTCGACGAGCAGTAATTTTCGGTGATCCCTGTGCAGCCCCCGGTAGATGTGACGCCATAAAATCTTGTAAAGGTTGTACAGCCTGCTGTATGAGGCAAGCGGGTTGTAATAGACGGTGTGTATATTCCGGTGACGCAGATGTTCGCGGTCACCCTGTTTCAGTCCCAGAGCGCCAAAGTCGTCAAAAAGCAGGTAAATACGCACACCGCGCTCAGCGGCATCCAGCATGGCATCGATGAATCGCTCTGCAACCGCTCCGGACTCGATAAGATACATCTCCAGCAGGATGTAGCGCTGCGCAGAGTCAATGGCCTGTAACATGCGAGGGAAGAAGGCTGTTCCATCCACATGAACAGTGAAGCGATTTCCTGCCCGCCAGTGAAAGCGGTAATTCCGGGATGGTGTCGTGTTTGTCACCACGTTGGGTGGTTTCTGGTTGGTTGATTTGACGAGTGGGCGATACCGGGGTTACCTGTTAGCCGAGGGTTTCAGCCGTGTTGTTGCACTATGGCTTCCGTGTCGGCAGTCCGTTGCCGTCACGTGTTCAGCAACCAGCAGGCGTGAATCGTTATGACTTACGCACTGTCCTGCATTATTTAAGACTGTTGAAATAGGCAGCAAGATTGTCAATGTCCGCATCGCTCAGCGGTTTCGCCATTGCGCCCATCATGGGGTCCTTGCGTACTCCGTCGCGGTAGGCCTTGACCGACTTGACGAGGTAACCGACTTTCTGGCCAGCAAGATTCGGGTACATGTCATTGGTGCTAATCCCGTTTGCGCCATGGCACGCAGCGCAGGTCGATGACTTTGCCTTTCCGGCGGCGGCATCACCTGCCTGTGCCACATTGGCCAAACCCAAACTCAGGATCGCCGCAGCGATATATGCATGTTTCATCTTCATTGTTTCTCTCCTTGGTGTTTTTTTACGCATGATCTCAACTTGCTGGTGCAACCCCGTCCGTTTGGACAGAGCGCAGGCTGCGGCAGCAATGTCACATTCCTCGCCGCTTGATAAGGTGCGCGCGCAGGTAAGCGGTTATACTCATTCTAGCTACTGATAAATATACAATATTCAGGCATTAATGGAGATTGATGCATATCAAATAAACGGTGGGAAAATAGTCGCCCAGGACCGCGTGCATTCTTCCGCATGACGCGCCTTTCCTCTGGTGCCCGCACAGGAAGTTGACTCAACATGCTGATATTGAAATATATTACATTCTACTCTATCGGCTGCCGATATTGATGGTATGGACGCATCACGCGGTTGTCGCGGAAACCGCTGATCACAACTGGAGAAACACCCTGTAAATGGACGCCTATTATTGCCCATGCGCTGTCAAATGCGCCATGTGTGCCGGGAATGTGCTGTATGGAGATTTGCCCGTAGAGGCAGCATGCATTGTCGCAGATTTACTGCATAAGCAGGTCTATAAAAAAGGCGAGGTATTATTCAGGGAAGGGGAGCCTTGCTCGCACCTGTTTGCCCTGAGTAGCGGGCAGGTGAAATTGAGCTACTACATGCCGGATGGGAGAGAGCAGATCATTGGTCTGGGTGTTCCCGGTTATTTACTGGGGTTCGACACATTAAGTGATGAGGCCCATACCTATACCGCCAGTGCCCTGTCGAAGGCGCATGTATGCAAGATCCGGCACAAGGATTTAATGCATGAATTGAAAGTTCACCAGGACGTCGCCATACGTGTTCTCGAAGCACTCAATAATGAATTAAAACAAACCCGGGAGCTGCTACGCGTGATGGGCGGCAAAACGGCGACCGAGAAAACGGCATCCTTTATTCTTTCGGTCGTGCCCCACAGTGAACCCGGCGACTGTAAGTTCGACATGCCATTTTCCCGCCATGAAATAGCCGATCTTCTTGGGCTCAGCGAGGAGACGGTCAGTCGTGTAATGGCAGAACTAAAACGTGCCGGCATCATTCATGCCCCGCGCGGCTCCATGGAGATCCGCGATGCGAGTCGCCTGCGCAAGGTCGCCGCAGGTACTTGTGGCCCGATAAGCATTGACGACTAGCGACTGCGCGGAGTGTGTGCGGCTGACTGACGGAGCAGGGGGGGCTCACCCCCGGGCGCTTCTTATTTGGACGCAATTGATCCAAATCAACCTTCTCAATAATACAGGTCAGTAAAATATCCTTATATTCATGTTGCTATCCTCGTGTGTAGGTACAGCAGCCATGGGTGCGCCATGTGTCGTCGACGCGTTGATTATTGCTTTCCAGTAAGGGAATCGGCATGAACGTTACAAACAGATCTGTTTTCTTCATAGGTGCAGTACTCTCCCTGGTTCTTTCCGGAGTTGCCGCGCCACTGGCCGTACGGGCCGAGGTCGGCAGTCTTGATGTGCCGATGCAGAGCTTTGTTGATGCGGGCGGCCGCTCCAGCGAGTATATAATTGGCAAGTGCAACGCGGCCGGGTTCACTGATGTTTACTACGTTGCATTCGAGCACGGTTTATACGAAATCAAGGCCCGTAATCCGGATAGACAATACGTCGAAATTAAACTCGACCCGAAGACCGGCGAACTGCTAAAGGATGCCGAGACCGGCAAGATACGCTATAAAACGATTACCCGGGCTGACCCGATTGGAACACCCCTGGCCTGGGAGGGCATCATCAGCCAAATCAAGAAAGAGGGGTACCGGGAGGTGTATTCGATCCATTATGATCACCAGTTATACGAAGTCCATGCCCGGGACGATCAAAACCGGGTGTTCGAACTCTTCGTCAATCCCAATACCGGCAAGTTGCTAAGACATCCCACGACCGGTAAGCCGTTGTCTGAACGTGTTGATAAATAGGCGGGTAATGATGGCAGGGTATTGCCTTCCAGTTCGCTGATATTACAGGTAATACAATCGTATAATTACTCGTGCTACAGTAACTACGATTTTCTGTAACACGTCCAGAGCAGCTTCAAGAGATAGCAACCCATGGATCAGTCCCTGACCTTTAATGCCGACCTGATCCGCCGTTATGACAAGGCCGGGCCGCGCTATACATCGTACCCCACTGCCGTGCAGTTTCATGACGGTTTTGGCGAGCAGCAGTATCGCAAATGGGCCCAGTACAGTAACGAGCATGCCGTTGCGCAGCCGCTGTCCCTCTATTTCCACCTGCCGTTCTGCGCCACTGTTTGTTACTACTGCGCCTGCAACAAGATCATTACCAAGAACCGTGCGCGTGCCGTACCTTACCTGGAGCATCTTCACCGGGAGATAGCCCTGCAGGGCGCGCTGTTCAACAACGAGCGGAAAGTAGAACAACTGCACTGGGGTGGTGGTACGCCAACCTTCATCAACCATGAGCAGATGCGTGAGCTGATGCGGGTTACCGGCGAACACTTCAATCTGCGCGATGATGACCTGGGTGAGTACTCCATAGAGATCGATCCCCGCGAAGCCGATGCAGATACGATTGCGCTGCTGAGGGAGCTCGGATTCAACCGCCTCAGCATGGGGGTGCAGGATTTTGATCCAACTGTTCAGAAGGCGGTCAATCGTATCCAGAGCGAGGAAGAGACTGTAACGGTGCTGGAAGCAGCCCGGCAACAGGGCTTTAAATCTGTCAGCCTGGACCTGATCTACGGACTGCCACACCAGAGCGTG
>Ga0224514_10000421_pt1 | contig 12279 bp, 15 predicted proteins | sample SF_May12_sed_USG_3_FD_169107 | JGI IMG/M metagenome (GOLD analysis project Ga0224514, IMG submission 169107) | Sediment microbial communities from San Francisco Bay, California, United States - SF_May12_sed_USGS_24 | ecosystem: Environmental > Aquatic > Marine > Sediment | place: USA... | reverse complement strand
GCTATAGAAATGGATAATTGATCGTATAAATATAAATAATAATCATTTTAGTGTGAGCAGGTTTTTTTAAAAAATCAACATTATAAATACAGAATATTTCTACTAGAATAGTTATTAAGAGTCTCATTACAAAAAACAGGAGAGGAGTTATGGAGCATCGACTAAATCCTCGAATCCCTACTCAGACCAGGGTCAAGCTTTATTTTAATGGTAGTGGCCGGATAAAGGCACACCTGAATGATTTTTCGCAAGGTGGTGTTGCCATAACTCTGGATGAGTCTTCCCGTGCGCCTGAAACCAATGATGTTATTTTCATGTTAGCAGATAACATGGATGAGGCGTACTCCATGAAGGTAGTACGTTGCGATAACCGGGATTGGGTGTTAAGTTTTAAAGAATAAAGTTGTAGTAAAAATAAAAATCATTACTGTGGCGGGATTTCTTTTTTTCATTATTGCGGGTATCTGCATACGCCAGTGATGCGCAATACAGAGTGGATTTGGCAGTAGCCTGATAATCTCAGTTTGTGTTTGGACTCTTCTTTCTGGTTATTATTTGCCCTGGTATTTTCTCAAGGGCTTTCAAGCCATGATGATAGTAGTGTAAATAAAAATACTATTTCTCAGTGTTTTAACTATTCCCTGTCAATGAGTTTCATTATAATGACTCCATTAATATAACAATTATTATGGTTATTATCAGGAATAGGGACAATGTACCACTTTTTAGGGATAAAAAAGACCAAGGGACGCCGAGCGAGTTATCGCCGGAAAATTGAAGCCCGTGTTGATATTAGTCACTCCCACTTTGGTACCCTGCATGCCCTGACACGCGATATTTCTGATACAGGGTTGTTCGTATTACTGAATGAAATACCACAGCTGCCCAAAGGTGCACATCTACGTGTAAGACTCCCTGAATCAGCCAATCCTGGTATTGTTTTCAATACGCGTGTTGCACGCACAACCGAGAAAGGTGTTGGCCTGGTATTTGTGGATTATGAGCAGAATGGGGAGCGCCATCAGATGGATAGGTTATTAAAAGAACTGGGAAAATAATTGCATAAGCCAAGTTATATCTAAGGCTTGAATCGGCTATACTGACACTAATATTACTATTATTGTGACCGTCCCCCATGTCAGAAAAACGTAAATACAAGCGCAAACTCGTTAATGCCAACATAAAACTATTCCACTCATCATTTGGTGAAATTGAATCCACTGCACGGGATATTTCAAATGGTGGCATCTTTGTTATTGTTCATCCTGAGAATGAGTTACCAGCAGGTAGTGAATTAAAAATGCAATTACTGGATTCCAGTGATCCTGATGTTGTTTTTAATATGCAGGTAGTTCGCCATGACAAGGTCGGAATGGGCTTAATGTTTATTAATTTCGAAGCCAATGGTGAGCTTTATGATATGAAAAATCTCAACCAGTTCTGGTCAAGTTAATCCGGTTTATCATCAAGTCATATTCAAGTTTGTAATACACCTCTTATGTCCAGGTTCTGGGAAGAAAAACGATTAGCCGAGATGAGCCATGAGGAGTGGGAGTCACTCTGTGATGGCTGTGGACGCTGTTGTCTGCATAAGCTGGAAGATGAAGACAGCAGGGAAGTTTTTTTTACCAATATTGTTTGCAAGTACTTCGATATGGAAAACCATCGCTGCACTTGTTATACAGAACGTACCCAGTTAGTACCTGATTGCCTTGTTGTAACACTGGACAATCCGGACAGTATTGAACATGCACCAAAGAGTTGTGCTTACAGACTGCTGTCAGAAGGTATTCCGCTATTTGCCTGGCACCCATTAATCACGGGAAATAAAAATGCCATTGTTGAAGCGGGTATTTGTATTGAAGGTAAAGCGGTATCTGAAGAATATATTCACCCTGATCAATGGCAAGAACATATCATTGAATGGGAAACAGGAGGCAAGGAAGAGTAGCTCAACAATGAAGTTGAGATTTTATATTTTTATCGTTACCCGTTTCTTCATGAATTATTTTTGTAAGTTTTTATTTTATTTATAAGTTTTTTGAGGGCGAAATCGAGAAGGGGAAACTACTGTATATTGTTGATGTACCTGTTTAGTGGTGGACGAAGTTAGTGCAATGGTTTCAGAACACTACCCTGAGGTAGATGTGCGCGGTATAGAGCCTAATATTTCAGTATTTCCCCTGAGGCAGATCTACGTGGTATATAGTCTAATATTGCTGTATTACCCTGATTTATATGTAAAAACTGGTTTTTGATGCTCGATATTAATGTGCTATGGTGCTTTATAAGGATGTTATAACTAACATATGAAGGAACCAAGTATGACTCAGAATAGACAAGGTGAAACGGGTAGTGTTCCTTTTCGGTCAGGTCGTCTCTTCAGTGTAGGGATGCAGTGGTATTTCATGACGCGTGAAGGCCTTGATCGTGGGCCATACATGGACAAGACAAATGCTGAAGCCGAGTTAATGTTGTTTATTCAGGATCAGATCACGCTCGACGAGCGAATTGCCAGTAATTAATCAACCTGCTTGTCAAGTAAACAAGAAAGGTACACTTTTGTGTACCTTTTTTATTGGTGCGTATTAAATATGGAAGGGCCATACAAGTTAACCATGATTGCCGTTGATGTGCCGAATAGCCGGCACAAGTCTTTTGAGGGTGAAATCGAGAAGGGGAAACTACTGTATATTGTTGATGTACCTGTTTTAATGGTGGATGAAGTTAGCGCAATGGTTTCACAACATCACCCTGAGGTTGATGTGCACGGTATCGAGCCTAATATTCCCGTATACCCTTGATTTTCATACAAAAAAACGGGTTTTGATGAACGCTGTTAATGTGATATGGTTCACAGTATAAATGTGATTTGGTTCACAAAAGGATGTTAACCAGCGTATCAAGGGGCCACGTATGACTCAGAATAGACAAGGTGAAACAGGTAGTGTTCCTTTTCGGTCAGGTCGTATATTTAATGTAGGGACGCAGTGGTATTTCGCGACGCGTGAAGGCCTTGATCGTGGGCCATACATGGACAAGACAGATACTGAAGCTGAGTTAATGTTGTTTATTCGGGAACAGCGTATGCTCGACGAGCGACTTACCAGTGATTAATCACCTGCTTATCAAGTAAACAAGAAAGGTGCACCATCTGCGTGTGCCTTTTTTATTGGTGCATGCCAAATATGGCGCAGCCATTCAACTTAACTATTAAAGCCGGTATGCGGTAAGATAGTCACATCAGTTATACAAGTGAAAAACAGATCCAGGAGCAAGCAATGCCCAGTTTTGATGTGGTGTCTGAAGTAGATATGCATGAGGCAACCAATGCAGTTGATCAGGCGAGCAGGGAAGTAAAAACGCGTTTTGATTTTAAGGGAACCAATGCACGTTTCGAAAAAAACGATAATGAAATTACCATGAAAGCAGAGGCAGAATTTCAGTTACAACAAATGCTGGATATTCTGCAATCCAAACTGAATAAGCGTGGTATTGATATATCATGCCTGGAGCTTGAAGAGCCGGAGCTTGTCGGTAAGGAAGCCCGACAAAAAGTCATTCTCAGGCAGGGGCTGGATGCTGATTTATGCAGAAAAGTCGTCAAGATGATCAAGGATAAAAAAATGAAAGTCCAGGCTGCTATTCAGGGCGAAAAAGTCCGGGTGACGGCTAAAAAACGCGATGACTTGCAGCAAGTTATGGCTATGCTCAAGGAAGCCAGTTTATCTATGCCACTGCAGTTTAATAATTTCAGAGACTGATTGGCGCTTGATGCAAAAACAAGTTGTCCGTTTTTATCAGGATGAAGAAATGGATATGGTTGCTGAGCTGGAATGTGGACATAGCCAGCATATGCGGCATAATTCGCCCTGGCAAGGCCGGCAAGGCACGACCGGGAACACCACTACTATGTAAAGAATACAATGAAGCTACAGACGGCAAATAGGTCGGGATCAATGATAAAAATAAGGAATCGTTGTCTGGCGAAGTAATAACCATTGATGAATCAAGTTATTAGAGGATCATTCTAAATCAAACTGTGAAAAACAGTAAATTTAGAATGATTCTGAAAAATAAAATATTTTCGTATTTTTGCCTGGACAGCTTGAAAGCATGTGGAATAACGACTACTTTTTCATAACCGGTTATCGAAATGCCCTGATTTGCTATATAGCCCAGGTCATTATTTTATTGAACAACCCTTCCAACTTTTACCTTCCTGTTGAGCACTGAGTAGGAAGGTTTTTTTTTGCAAAATAAAAATAATGAACGACAGTCACGATTTACAATGCTTATTTAATTCACATATTCCGGTTATTTATATTGAAACACGGGAAGAGTTACGAGCCATTGAATTGATAAAACAGGTTCACTTTCAGTTGGCACGGCCAGGCTATAAATGGACGGTGACGGAAGGTCTGGTCAATCTAGGTATGGCGATAACACTGGATGCAGATCTGGTTGAACCGGTAAAAGCATTAACACATATCAAACAGGCAACACAGCCGGGTATTTATTTGTTAATTGATTTTCACCCTTTTCTTAATGATCCTGTGCATGTTCGATTATTAAAAGATATTGCCCTGCAACATGATAACAGCCAGAAAACGCTGGTGTTTCTTAGTCATCAATTTGATATTCCTGAAGAATTAAAAGCCTATAGCGCACGCTTTGAAATGAACCTGCCCGACAAGCCTGCGATTGAAAAAATTGTCAGAGAAACAGCGGACAAGTGGTCTTCGCTTCATGCGGGGAACAAGGTTAAAGCTGATAAAGAAGCGTATGAAATTCTGGTAAATAATTTATCAGGATTAACTTCTGCAGATGTTCGGCGACTGGCCAATAAAGCAATTTTTGATGATGGGGCGATTGAGCATTCGGATATTCCGAAAGTGATGAAAGCCAAATATAATTTGTTAAACAAGGATGGCATTCTTCACTTTGAATATGAAACGGAAAAGTTTTCTGATATTGGCGGTTTCAGGAACCTTAAACAGTGGCTTGAAAAACGCCACAGGGCATTTGCCAATGATTCCAGTGTACTGGACATGCCAAAGGGTGTGTTGTTATTAGGTGTGCAAGGTTGTGGCAAGAGCCTGGCAGCAAAAGCCGTGGCAGGTGTCTGGGGAATCCCTTTATTACGTTTTGATCTGGGGGCAATGTATAACAAGTACCATGGTGAAACGGAGCGCAATTTACGTGAAACATTAAACTCAGCTGAGGTGATGGCACCGTGTGTATTATGGATCGATGAAATTGAAAAAGCATTAAGTAGTAGTAATTCTGATAACGGCACCTCAAAGCGGGTGCTGGGCAGTTTGTTAACCTGGATGGCTGAAAATAAAAATAAAGTTTTTATTGTTGCCACGGCCAATGATATTGAAGCCCTGCCGCCGGAGTTGGTGCGTAAAGGCCGCCTTGATGAAATCTTCTTTGTTGATTTACCGGATATGAAAACTCGGATGAGCATTTTTGAAATTCATTTGCGTAAACGGGATGAAGATCCAGTGCATTTTGATATTGCATTAATGGCAAAGAAAGCGGAAGGTTTTTCGGGGGCAGAAATCGAGCAGTTGGTCGTGTCGGCACTTTACACGGCACACACCAACGAGCGACCATTAACGGATAAATATCTTGTCAGCGAGCTGGAAATGACACGACCCTTATCCGTGGTCATGAAAGAAAAAATTGATTTCTTGAGGCAATGGGCCAGCGAGCGAACTGTTCCTGCTGATTAAAACCCCTGATTGAGTCTTAGGGATTCAACCCTTTATTCAAAGGCAGTGGTGTTTGTTGATATTCAGCCATGGAGGCATCGTATAGTTGTACATTATTAAAGCCCAGACTTTTTAGTGTGAAATAACTTTGTGCTGCACGGTGCCCTGATTGGCAATAAACAATTATGGGTTGTTTTTTCGATGTTATGCCCAGTTGCTTCAGGCTATCGATCAACTCAGCAGCTTTTTTTCGTTTAAAGCCATTTTCAAAATCAACAGATTGATCCCAGCTCCACCATTTTGCCTGGGGAATGTGGCCACTACGTTTTTGTCGTGGATGCCCCAGATATTCTTCGCGGCTGCGAACATCAAGCAGGATACTATTTTTATGGTTGATAGTATCAAGTGTCGCCAGTAGTGACGGGGTGGTGGTGTTATCCATTAGATATTTAACTTCTGTTGGCTCAACAGGTTTTGCGGTTACCTTGCGGCCTTCCAGTATCCACTGTACCAGGCCACCATTCAAAATAGAAACCTGCTTATGGTTCAGACTTTGCAACTCCCAAAGCAGGCGTGCTGCATTCAAACCACCGGTGTCATCATAAATCACCACATGACTATCGCGCTTGATACCCAGCAGACCTAAAAAGTGAATTATCTGTTTTGAACCAATGCTCAGGCTAACTCCTTTTTTGCTTCTTTTGTTAAGAATGCTGTAGGGTAGATGAATGGCACCGGGGATATGAAAACGTTGATATTGCATATTATCGGACATATCAATTAACACCATATTCTTATTGTTAAGGTGTTTTTCCAGCCACTGGGTTTCAACAAGCAATGAACTCGCTTGTGCAGCAGCAGGTATGATAAAAAAAGCCAGGATCCCGAGAGTTAAAAGTAATTTATTTTTCATAATGATTCTTGATATTGGTATGTGATATTTGTTGATAATAAGGCAAAATAGCTGAATATAACATTATAATAATAAACAACTATGCCACAGATTTATTGTAAATATCACCCCAGTATTCCTGCGCGATGGGCTTGCCGGCAGTGTCAGATTGATTATTGCAGCCAGTGTTCGCCACGTGGTGAAAAAAAGCCACAGCCGGACTGCCCTGTATGTGGTAATAAGCTGGAATCATTGGGTGCAGGGAATGTCATTACCCCCTTCTGGCATCGTATTCCGCACTTCTTTATCTATCCGGCAAATCTGGTGCCGCTGTTAGTTATGTTGTCGCTGCTTATCGTCGGCGCAGTAGTTTCAGGTTCACTGTTTGGTTTTTTGATACAACTGGCAATAGTGATTGTGTTTATTAAATATGCCTATGTTGTTCTGGAACAATCTGCTCAAGGTTATCTCCAGCCTAAACCTTTTTCGATGAGTGATATAACGGATGAACTGGAACTACCTTTCAAACAGTTACTGGTTATTTTTGTTATGTATTCTGCCAACGACATTGTGTTAGAGAAGCTGGGGTCAGGTGCTTTTACTATTACAATACTATTGTCTGTTATTTCATTTCCTGCCAGCGTTATGGTGCTGGCCGTTGAGCATCGTTTTTTCAGTGCCTTTAACCCGGTTGTAGTAATGGCAACTATAAAGCGCATTGGTTTATCCTATTTAATTCTGTGCATATTTCTTGGTCTTTTGTTATCCGGCTCATGGTTTGTTATGGATGTTGTGCAGGGCACAGTGCCAGATAGCCTGGTCTTACCAACCGTTAATTTTGTGTCCATGTATTTTTCGCTAATCATGTTCCATATGATGGGCTATGTTATTTACCAGTACCATGAAAATCTGGGCTACCAGATTGAGCAGGAATTTGATGAAGCCACAGATAATAGTGTTGTTGTAAATGGGCAGCCACAGAAAACAACGCGTGAGTTTGAAATATTAATACAGGAAGGTAAGCAGGATGAAGCCAGCATAAGGATGCAGCAGCAGATTGCTGAAAATCCCAATGATATGGCGTTATGGCAGCAGTATCATAAATTTCTGCATGTTACAAAGGACAAAAATAATCTGGAAAAATATGGTAGCAAATATATTTCTAGATTATTACATGAGGGCAGGCCTTCACGCGCGATGCAGGTATTCATTGATGTTCGCCAGATGGCAACAGACTTTAAACCTGATTCTGCAGCAGAACGTTTTGAGTTGGCAAAACTTTTGGCCAGTAACGGACAGGGCCGTTTAGCGATTTCCTTGTTAAATAACCTGCACCGTGATTTTCCAAGCTATGCGGATATTCCAAAGGCTTATCACCTGGTGGCCAGGCTACTATGTGAGCAGTTCAATGATGATGCCAAGGCAAAAAGTATTCTGGATTTTGTGATAAAGAAATATCCCTCACATCCGGATATCAAGCCTATCAGTGAATACTATCAGGTGATCAATAAGCTGGTTAAGAGTTAATGAACTGTTGTGCCAGTTGGAATTCTTTGCTGCCCGGGTAGCATTTTTCCAGAATAGAAAAATATTGTTTTGATTTTTGTTCTTTATTCAGTTTTTTAAACTGGCTTATTAAAGCCATCAAGCCTTCTGCATTGCGTTGATATTCCGGCTTGCGCGTTGTCAGGAAGATCACAATTTTCTCAGCTTCCTCAATATGTGGGCCATTGGCAAAACGAATCGCCAGAGACAATAGCTGTTCCGCTTTTAGCAAGGTGCGTGGAGACTTATTGATATATTCCTGATAAACATCAAATAATTGTTTTTCTGAGAGGCGCTGAATATTGCTTAAAGATAAAATTTGGTTGGTATAGTGGTGTAAATCATTATCATTTGGGTGGTGCTTTAAAATATTAAACAACTGGGTCTGGACGTCAATGTTACCCGGGTAGGCCTCATCAAGTTCCTTGAAGATATGTTTTGCGGCAGTGAAATCAAGGCTGGCAACTTTATTGATGGCTAGCGCATATTGCTGTTTAAATAAGTCCGCTTTTTCTTCTTTATCAAGATAATCAGTATTTACCCTGTTGCTATATTTTTTTGCCACAAAGGCAATGAGGCCACCTGCCAGCAGCCCACCAATATGCGCAAGGTTATTGATTTGGCTTTCAGGATACATGAATTGCTGATAAAACTCGTAACCTAACCAGACAGGCAACATAATCAGTGCCGGTGCTTTTATATAGTCAAAATAAAATAACAAGGTGTAGAAGAAACGAATTTTACGAAGCCCAAACAACACAGTGTACATTCCGGCAAGCCCGGATATGGCGCCAGAGGCACCAAGCCCCCATAGCCCACTACCAGGGTTAAGCGCAATATCAAATACCGCAGATAGCACGCCTGATAATAAATAAGCACTAATATACAAAGAGCGCCCCAGTGTTATTTCAACTACAAAACCAAATAGGAAAAGGAAAAGCATATTGCCAATCAGGTGGCTGATATCTGCATGTAAAAACATGTGTGAAAATATGGTTAGCAGTGTCGGCTCGGCGGTTTTTAGTGAGTAACGGTAACTGAAAATATTATTCAGTAACTGATCAAAGTGTTCTCGTTGTGCTTTCCATTGAGAATAAATGTTTTCATCAGGCTTGATAATATTATTGTTGCGTAACTGGTTAAGGAAAGTACCGTTAGCCTGCATATCCCAAAATAGCTGGGTTTGTTCTTCTTTTGATAATGAGCTTGACCCCTGGTACAGGTAGTGTTGATAACGAGGCAGTTCCAGCTTGGTCAGGTCAGAATTAAAGTAATATTCCAGCGCAATCTGTTCCTGCTGCTCATCATTAAACTGAAAGCCAAAAAACACCAGGGCGTTCAGCAGAATAAGCACCAATGTGATTAAAGGCGGATTATGCCATTCAGGTTTACGGTCTAAGGGTATTAACATTTCAAATCAAATTAGCCGGGATGGTCGGTTATATTATCGGTTTAAACGAATTTATTAAAATTTTATATAAATAAGGAAAGTATAAATTATACTGGAAATGTGAAGGGCTTCGCTATGTATGTCTTGCTTATTAGCGTTTTCTCGACCAAACTTTAATTCTACAAATCTAGGGATAAATTCTTGCTGATATGATAGGAGTATGTAATGCAGCAACAAGATAGTTTATTGGACGTGGCGCAGCAGGCAGTTCAAAATCATCATGCATTTGGTGATTTATTGCTAGCAGATGAAAAGCAGTATTTGTTGGATCACGGTGTAGTACGCAGTGTTCAGGAAGGCGAGTTTCTTTGCCGTCAAAATCAGCTGGATACACGAGTTTTTATTCTTGTTATCGGTGAAATGGGAGTTAGCCAGGGTGAGGGCAATAGCCGGATTGTTTTATCCAGGCTGCACAGAGGCAGCCTGTTTGGTGAAATCTCGGCATTATTTAAAACCCCGCGTGTTTCCGATGTTATTGCTATGAAACCTTCAGTATTGCTGGAGATCCCCGGTGATGTACTGGAAAAAATTGTTAGCGATAGAAGTGAGTTGCTGGATGCGGTACTGGAAATGTACAAGCAAAGGGTAACAGACACCGCGATTCATTCTGTTCCTGCTTTTCGTGGGCTTGATAAAAACATAATCCAGCGTCTGGTTGCAGAATCATCTTTGCTAAGTATTCCCGCTGGCGGCCTTCTGATGAAGGAAGGGGAACAAGGTGATGCCTTGTATGTCATCATTCATGGTATGGCACGGGTTAGTCATGGTATAGGTGATAACTCTGTTAATATTGCCCTATTGCGTGCCGGTGATTATTTAGGCGAATGGTCATTAATGACAGGAGCACCACGCGCGGCTACGGTATCGGCTATTACAAGGTTAGATGCGGTACGCATTGATGGCAAACTCTTCCTTGAGTTTATTGAGGAGAATCCGGAAATTCGTGACAGACTAGATATAGTGGCACACAACCGGCATGAGATACTGGTAAACACAACTACTATTCCTGAAAGCAAAGAGCAGGTGCGAACCGTTGTCTCTGAAATTGAAAGCATTATGAGTGAAGATAAAACCAGCTAACTTTATTTAATTCGTTGGCCTGTATGTTGAAAAGGTTGCAAGCCTGATTTTTTAATTTTCAATAATAATTTCTAATAATGACCGTCGCTTTTGCGGCGGTGCCTATTTATGAAGAAGAAAAATGCTTAACCCCCGGGCAATTTGTTTCGATTTATTTTCTACCTTGATTAGTGTCGGGCGCGTCCCTGAACACATTGGTGGTTTTACGGCAGATATTCTTGGCATCGATCGCAAGCACTGGAATCAAGCCTGTTTTGGGCCACACCATGAGATCCGTAAACCCAGTTCAAACCACGATAACCTAAGGCGTATGGCACATAGCCTGGATCCATCAATTCCCGAAGAGCGTATTCTTGAAGCAGTAACGGCTCGGCAAGCGCGTTTTGATTATGCCCTACAACATGGTGTGGAAAAACATGTACTCCAGTCACTAGAACAATTACAGGCGCAGGGGTACAAACTAGCATTGATATCCAATGCATCTAGCCCGGAAGTGCATGCCTGGCAGGCTTCACCGTTAGCAGAATTATTTGATGTTGTGGTATTCAGTTGCGAATCCGGTTACTGCAAACCGGAGCCGGATATCTATCATTATGCATTGACGCATTTGGAGGAGCCTGCATATGCCTGCCTGTTTGTTGGCGATGGTGGCAGTGATGAACATCTTGGTGCCGCCATGGTGGGTATGAAACCCATATTACTGACACATTACCTGAATAGTGAAGACCGTCAGCAGCGCATTAATAAATACAAGAATGTACTGGTTAAACAGATAGATTCGCTGGATGAATTAGTGGACTTACTGGAAAAAACGAAGCGCGAGTAGCGCAGGGGATGAAGGGAATACGTGGCTGACGCTGAACCTGAGTTGATCTTAAGTTGATCATGGCTCAGGCCAGCCACATACAATACGGGGCTAGATTAAAGCGCCATATCTTTCAGAGCTTTCAAAGGCTGAACCTTGACAACATTACGCGCAGCTTTGGCCTTGAATATAGTAGGTTCACCCGTGAATGGGTTAATACCTTTACGTGCACGAGTAGCAGGCTTACGAACAACCTTGACTTTCATCAAGCCAGGTACCGTGAAAACACCGGCAGCATTACGCTTGATGTGACCGTTGATAATGTTTGCCAGTTCATCAAATACGGCAACAACGTCTTTTTTCTTCAGATCGGTGCGTTCAGCAATTGTGCTGTATAGCATCGTCTTAGTGAATGGGTCTTTGATAGATTTAACTGTAGGTTTTTTGGCAACAGCTTTTTTCTTAGCTGCTTTCTTTTTGGCTTTCTTTTTTGCGGCCATGGTTGCTCCTGGAGTTTTTAGATTATATGAAAGTTTAAAAATTTGTATCGTTATTATCTAACTTGTTATTGCTACAATAGCACACTGTAGATAGATTTTAAGCTATTATACAAGTATTTTTAACCATTTCACTATTAAATTACAGTATTAATAATGGCAGAACAGGATCGTTATTTAATTTGTCGCCTGGAAGACATTGACTCACCTGGCAGTATTGGTTTTAGTATTGAACATGAAGGGCACAGCACTGAAGGTTTCGTTGTACGGACAGATGACATGGTTTCAGC
>Ga0224514_10000419_pt1 | contig 12310 bp, 12 predicted proteins | sample SF_May12_sed_USG_3_FD_169107 | JGI IMG/M metagenome (GOLD analysis project Ga0224514, IMG submission 169107) | Sediment microbial communities from San Francisco Bay, California, United States - SF_May12_sed_USGS_24 | ecosystem: Environmental > Aquatic > Marine > Sediment | place: USA... | reverse complement strand
TTCTAGAAGTGGCTGCCCGCACGATTGGCGGTTTGTGTGGCCGTTTATTACAATTCGGGACCGGCTATAGCCTGGAGGAACTGGTTCTGGCGCAAGCCATGGGAAAAGCATTACCAATAGAAACCTCGAAGCAAGGTGCCGGCGTGTTGATGATCCCCATACCTCAGGCGGGCGTCTTGAAACGCGTGGAAGGGGTCCTGGCTGCACAACGGGTGCCGTATATTGAGTCTGTTGAGATACAGCTTCGTGAAGGACACGAATTGGTGCCACTACCTGAAGGCAATAGCTATCTTGGATTTATCTTCGCTCGGGCTCCGAGCGCGCAGCAAGCTGAGGCCGCCTTGCGCGCGGCCCATGCCTGTTTGAAAGTTGTGGTCGCACCACTTTGGAAAGTGAGTGTTGCCTGATACCAGGAGAATGAATATGACAACCGCGTCTGCACCCGCCAACTACCAGCTTATGGAAACTCGCTTGCAAGAAAAGCTGGACGATGGCACTACGCGTTGCAATCTATGTTTATGGCGTTGCAAACTCAAACACGGCCAACGCGGGTTTTGCCAAGCGCATGTCAATCGCTACGGCACTTTATATAACCTCTCATATGGCATCCTTTCGGCGATCGATGTCGGACGGATCGAAGACAAACCCGTACGCCACTATAAACCTGGAAGCAAGGTTATGTCGGTCGGTAGTTATGGCTGTAATTTTCGCTGTGGTGGTTGTCATAACCTTGAAATTTCCTGGGGAGTGACCGCGCTGGATGAACTGGCCCGTGGCCAATCAACGGCGGCTTATGTTACTCCGGAACAAATGGTTGAAGCCGCACAACGTCATGGTGCGGAAGGCATCGCCTTTACCTATTCTGAACCGGCCGTGTGGTTGGAATATGTTCTGGACGTTTCTAAATTAGCCAAGCAGGCTGGCTTGTATACAGTTTATGTTTCCAACAGCTTTGTGACCGATGAGGCATTGGAACTCATGGCGCCACTGGTAGATGTATTGTGTTCGGACATTAAAAGTATGGAAGATGAGTTTTATCACGACATTTGTCCAACCGCGAATGTTGATCAGGTACTGGGTTCAATAGAAAAAGCACATCAACTGGGAATTCATGTTGAAACCCGCACCAACATAATTCCTGGTCGTAATGATGATCCTGCCATGTTGAAGGAGATTGCTTGCTGGATTCGGGACCATTTGGGGGCAGATAGCCCCTGGCATATCACGCGTTTTTTCCCTGCCTATAAGCTATCCCATGTACCCGAAACCCCCCCTGAAATTATGTGGCAGACACATGATGTGGCCGATGCAGTGGGACTGCAGAATGTATATGTGTATGACGATAAGGGCTGTGATTGTGCCGAATCCAATTCACCCGTGAGCGCTTACCTGAATGGCGACCCGGAGAGTATTCATATGGTGAAGAAATGCGCCGCCTCCTGTTGTGGTGAACAAGGCATCGTCTTGAAAAAGTATGAAGAATCGACCGGCGGCGAGTAACACGGATAATACCACCGGCACGTCAAGTCGTTCCTTGATGGCCCCAACTTGCTTATTGAGTCCTATTGCAGTATTAGCCTGTGCCAAATGTTTGCCATGTTATGAGGTGTGGATACAATCACTGTAAGCTTGCGATAGGTCAATAAGCAGGCAGCGAGCTCTTATTATCATTTACAATATTTTGAAATGTTTACGGAGTTTCCCTTGAGCAACACGATACACCCTACGGCAATTGTTTCTGACCAGGCTCAGCTGGGAGAGAACAACATTATCGGTCCCCATGCGGTAATTGAAGCCAATGTACAAATGGGAAACGGTAATACCTTGATGACAGGGGTATCGCTGAAAAACGGCGTGAAAATTGGGGATGACAACACGCTACATGAATATGCCGTAATTGGTGGATTACCCCAGGATCTGGGTTTTGATCCTGCCATAATCAGCTATGTGACCATTGGAAATGGCAATACCTTGCGTGAGTATGTGACAGTTCATCGCGCCAGTAAGCAAGATGCGATCACTCAATTGGGTGACGAAAACTATCTCATGACCCATGTGCATCTCGGGCATGATTGCCTGCTCGGCAATCGAGTCATTATCGCTCCCAGTACGGGGCTCGGTGGATTTGTCCACGTTGCAGATCGGGCATTTATTTCCGGTGGAGTGATGGTGCACCAGTTTGTGCAGATCGGGACACTTGCGATGATAGGCGGCAACGCCAAGATTACCCAGGATGTCCTGCCCTACATGATTACTGACGGTGTGCCGAGCACTGTGCGAGGTCTTAATCTGGTGGGATTGCGCCGCGCTGGCTGTAGCCGGTCTGATATTCAGCTCCTCAAGCAGGCCTATCAGATAATTCATCGCTCGGCGCAACCTCAACAGGTCATTCTGGAAGAACTCAGGGAGATGGATAGCCCGTATACGATACATTTGGCGGAGTTTATAACAGGCTCTAGGCGAGGTTTTCACCGTGAGAAATAGTGATTGAGGCCTGTATGGCTTTATTTTCGGGTGCCGGCAAAGGTAAAATGCATTCTTTCTTGAGGTGTGGCCCCATACACATTTTTTTTGAGTGTGGGTATTAATACTGCGTTTTGCCCTCAAGTATTGGGGTGTGATGTACCTGAAAGCCCGTTAATTTGGACTACATAACATGGATTCAGCCAAGATAATGCCTATTGATAAAAAAGCCAGTTACAGCTACGAAGAACTCCTGAAATGTGGCCATGGCGAATTATTCGGTCCTGGCAATGCCCAGTTGCCATTACCACCGATGTTGATGTTCAACCGCATTACCCGGATCAGCGAAGAGGGTGGTGCTCATGACAAGGGTCAAATTATTGCCGAACTGGATGTAAAACCGGATCTCTGGTTTTTTGACTGTCACTTTGAAGGGGATCCTGTAATGCCTGGTTGCCTGGGTCTGGATGCCATGTGGCAGTTGGTTGGATTTTATCTGGGTTGGCTCGGCGGACCAGGTCACGGGCGCGCGCTGGGCTCAGGAGAAGTTAAGTTTACCGGCCAGGTAACCCCGACTAATAACAAAGTGACTTACTATATTGATCTCAAGCGGGTCATTATGCGTAAACTCTTTATGGGGATCGCCGATGCAAGAATGGAAGTGGATGGGCGTGAAATATACACAGCAAAGGATTTGCGGGTAGGTTTGTTTACTTCAACTGAAGGTTTCTGATTAATCATGACTCAACGCCGCGTAGTTGTTACTGGATTAGGTATTGTTTCCAGTATCGGTAATAACAAATCTGAAGTTACCGAAGCTTTGCGTGCCGGCCAATCCGGCATTGAATTCTGCCAGGAATACGCCGATCTCGGTTTCCGTTCCCATATCCATGGTCCGATTCGCATCGACCTTACAGAAGGGATCGATCGCAAGCTGAAACGGTTTATGGGTGATGGCGCAGCCTTTAATTATCTGGCCATGGCCGAAGCGATTGCTGACTCCGGCCTGGAGGACAGCGAGGTATCCAATTTCCGTACTGGACTGGTTATGGGATCCGGTGGCCCTTCTACCTCCAATATTGTACAAGCCGCAGATATCCTGCGGGAAAAGGGTCTGAAACGGGTTGGCCCTTATATGGTGACACGCACCATGTCGAGCACCAATTCTGCTTGCCTGGCTACGCCCTTCAAGATCAAAGGTGTGAACTATTCCATCAGTTCAGCCTGTTCCACCAGCGCGCATTGTATTGGTCATGGTGGTGAATTAATCCAGATGGGCAAACAGGATATCGTTTTTGCCGGTGGGGGCGAGGAAGTCCACTGGACCATGACGGTTCTGTTTGATGCCATGGGTGCGTTATCTTCCAAGTATAACGATGCACCGGAAACTGCCTCCCGACCTTATGATGCCACGCGTGATGGTTTTGTGATTTCCGGTGGTGGTGGTGTCCTGGTCCTGGAAGAACTGGAACACGCCAAGGCACGTGGAGCAAAAATCTATGCCGAGCTGGTTGGTTACGGCGCAACCTCCGATGGCTTTGATATGGTGCAACCTTCCGGTGAAGGCGCGGTGCGCTGTATGCAGCAGGCGCTGGCTACGGTTGACGCTCCTATTGATTACATTAACGCCCATGGTACCAGTACCCCGGTGGGCGACATTCGGGAACTGGAAGCTGTGCGTGAAGTCTTTGCTGAGCAAATACCCCCCATTGCTTCGACCAAGTCGCTTACCGGCCACGCCCTGGGTGCGGCAGGTGTCAATGAGGCGATTTATTCGCTCTTGATGCAGGAAGAAAATTTTATTGCCGCTTCGGCCAACATCAGTGAGCCGGATCCCGGCGCGCAAGGATTCCCGATCGTGCACGAACGCCAGGACAATGTGACGCTAAATACGATCATGTCCAATAGTTTTGGCTTCGGCGGCACCAACTCCACCTTAATCTTTCAGCGCCTGTCAGACTAGTTGTCTGGTCTGGCGGGGCTATCCCTCAGAATAGCGGGACCGGTACAGACGATATACAGGTTTTTTCTCATGGCGCTGCTGGGCCTATCGCGCGTGAGTACCCGTGCGCGTCAACTACCATTACCTCTGATTCAATTATCTGCCAGATTCCAGATTTCCCTTTATACCAGCGTAGCTAATACGTGTTCACTGCAAATGCCGCCAGCAGTTGAGTTGTTTGTCGGGACCCGCAGCGCGAGTAAAGCTTATGTCCTGGCTGACCATGACAGGGATGGTCGCGCGGAATAACGCTGCTGGTATCAGATGATAAAGCCGGGGTGATTTACAGGATTAATTATTCTGGGCCCCAGGGGATTCCGGTTTTTTCTTTTTGGTTCTACCCAGCAAGAAATCGGTGACGTTAATATTCAAGCTACCCTTGTAGCTCAAATTGGTTACGTCAAGGACAATCACCAGACGCTTATAGCGTGAATGTAGAGGTATGAATAAATAGCGATTATAGAGTTCTGGGTGGATTTGAAAAAATGTGTTGAGTAATTGTTTGCCTTTCTCATCAGACTCCAGATGTGTATATAGTCGATCACTTTGTTGTTTGAGAATTTGCAGGCTCTCGGTATTAAATGTTGTGTACAACTCGGTAAAGAGATATAAGGGCGTTCTACTCGACAAGGCTTGTGCCAGATACTTCTGGTGTTGTTCAGGGTCTTGTGGCAGGTCAGCATAAATAGCTACTGGTGTTTTATCCCCATACATGTCTAAATTCTCGAGAGGAAACTCCATGGTGCGTAATAATTTTTCCGATACGGGTGTGAAATATTTCAGGGTATACACCATGGCGACGGGTCGCTCAGTATAGGTCACCCAGATTCCCCAGCTGAGCGCAGCTGCCTGCACCAGACCGATCACAATGAGATCAAACTTGAGGCCGGGCTTACCCGGTTTGAAAACAATCAGTGTCAACAATGGGCCTATGATAAGGTGCACGCCTGCAATTATTCTTATCCCATTCCATCCGCCATCTGTGTAAAAGAAAGGTAACGGATACCATTGAAAGACAATGAGGTAGAGTGGAATTAGAAATATAATTAAGCTGATCGCAAGGTGGAACAGGAAGGCGCGAATCCGAGGTATCTTAAGCATAACTAAACATATTGAGGCTAAACAGTTTATTCTTATGTCAAACAATTGTAGTTGGGATTAGCACTTGGCACCAGCGGAAATAATGAATGAATAAGTTATGGCAAGTATGGCAACATCGTTGGTTGCGGATTGTAATAGAGGCATTCTTGATTGTTCTCGTCCTTGTGGCGGTACGAGGCTGGATGCAGCGAGGTATGATTAGCGGATCAGCTCCAGAATTTCAAGGTAACTTATTAAATGATGAAACCTATGCTTTACTTGCAGATAGGCGGCGGCCTCTCCTGATACATTTCTGGGCCACATGGTGTCCGGTTTGCAAACTCGAGCAAGAGAGTATCCAGTCTATCAGCAAAGACCATGCGGTTATCACCATTGCCATGCAGTCTGGGGAAGCAGGGGAGGTGATAGCCTATATGCATCAGGAGCAACTGCAATTTCCGGTGATGAATGACCCGAACGGTGTCTTGTCGCGACAATTTGGAGTCCGGGCTGTACCCAGCAGCTTTATCATTGATGAAGATAACGCCATCATGTTTCGTGAAACAGGATTTACCACCGAAATCGGTTTACGCTTGAGGTTATGGTTAGCGAAGTAACGACCATCACGACTCTGAAAATTCAGATAAAAACTCAGGAAGACAATATTTTTTTAATGTCTTTGAATGGTTCTGCTACCTTGGCATCCAGGTTTTTGGCAAGAAATTCGAGTAGCGGTAGCAATTGCGCTACCAGCTCTTTGGCGTGAGGCTTGATATTCTCAGCATGACCAAATTCCAGCAAGGTCAGCGCCGTTTGCACATTCATTTCTTTCTCAACCGGATGTTGTCGCAGTGACTTGATAGCCACCTGGTTGCCTCCGGCCTTGGTGGCTTTTTCAAGATAACTTTCTGCCTCTTTCACCAGATCATCGATGGCTGACTCGGCAACAATCACAGGTTCCAGTAAACCTAAACTGGCTGTGACATGTATATTTTTTTTGCCTACCTGGCATTTCAGGGAGGAGATATCCTTCAGAATTCTAGCCGCCAGATCTTTGGCGCTATCAATTGGGGTGTCGCGCAAGATCATGGCAAACTTGGACAGTCCAATGCGTGCCACGGTGTCTTCCTTGCGCAAAATATGCGCCAGGGCCTGGCCAACCTGTTTAAGGACGGTATTTGCCTGTTCTTTGCCGTATTTGATGAAAAGTTGGTTGAAGTCATCGATATCCAGGCGAACAAGCGTGAAATGACCTCCATGGCGTTTGATAAAGGCCAGATATTCATCTGCTGCCTTGCAGAAATAGCGGCGGCCACCGAGGCCAGTCAATTCATCAACCGCGGACTGGCGCTCCAGCTTATCGGTGGTTTCACTCAGTTTACGGTTGGTTTCTTCATGGCGGACATGCGTCTTGGCGCGGGCTTGTAACTGGACCGAGTCAAATGGTTTGGTGATGAAATCGCTGGCACCTTTGTCCAATGCAAGCTGTTTGGTTTTGTCATCATCATCTTTACCTGTAATGATGATGACGGGCATATCCTGCAAGCGAGGATCGTCTGAGTTGCGCATGCGATCCAGTAAACCAAAGCCATCCAGATAGGGCATGGAAAGATCAGTAAATACCACCTGGATTTCGGGATCATTAATGAGCAAGGTCCAGGCATCTTCGCCGTGTTCAGCTTCGGTCACGTCATAGCTTTTGCCCAGCACCTTGCTCATGGCACGGCGCATCACGCGAGAATCATCAACGGCAAGAATGCGGGGCGTGGGATTTTCTGACATACCAATTGTGCTCGGGTTTAATTTATTCTGATTATTTCGGCACATTACCGGAATGGTTTAAGAATATCGTGTCATTTCCTTTAATTCCAGCGTAAAGCAGTAGATTTTCAGCATATTTGTTCATAGTACTACTCGGCAGGCTTGTCGGTGTAAAATGCAGTTCGGTTTACCCTGTTGAATCAGGTATATTATTTTGCTGTGATTGTTCTTTTTGGTGGCAAATGTCTGAGAGTAGTCGTTAGTGGCAAGACAATAACGGGAGAGAGCTTATGTTTCGGTTTCTTTTAATGGGTATATTGGTGCTGACAAGTGCATGTGTAAGTGCCGGGTCGCCACGCGGTGATTACATGAAACTCTATACAGTGGAGGGTCAGTTTGAAGACGTGCGTCAGGATATCGAAATGGCCATTACTGATCGCGGCATGATCATCAACAATGTTTCCCATATTGGGAACATGCTGGCACGCACCGGCAAGGATTTGGGGGCCGGCAAAGATATTTTCAAACAGGCCGAGGCGCTGGAATTCTGTAGTGCAACGGTTTCCCGGCGTATGATGGAAACAGATCCACACAATATCGTGTTTTGCCCCTATATTATCTCGATTTATACGTTACCCGCCGAGAAGGACAAGGTCTATGTCGCCTTTCGTCGGCCTCTTCCGGTAGGCACAGATGAATCCAGGCAGTCCCTGGTTGCCGTAGAAAAACTACTGGAAGAAATCATTACTGATGCCACACAGTAAAATTAATTGCTTTTGATTTAAGTTTCTATCCTGTTGTTATGCTATCGGTAGACGCTGTCACCGATTCAGCAAGGTACGTATCTACCAGCCAGGATGACATAAAGCCTAAGAGGGGCTTGGAGCAGACACCTGATTCAATAAGGAAAAGGTATGTCAGCAATTGAGCACTTACTGGAAATCATGCGTCGCTTGCGCGATCCCCAGGCCGGTTGTCCCTGGGATCGGGAACAGACCTATCGCAGCCTGGCACCCCATACTCTGGAAGAAGCCTATGAGGTGGCCGATGCCATTGAGCAGGACGATCTGGATCACTTGCCCGACGAGCTCGGTGACCTGTTGTTCCAGGTGGTGTTCTATGCACAAATTGGTCAGGAAGAAGGCCGATTTAATTTTGAGGATGTTGCCCAGGGTATCAGTGACAAGCTGGTCCGCCGCCATCCCCATGTGTTCGCCGATGCCGCAATAGATTCAGCGGAGGAGCAGACACAGGCCTGGGAAGAGCACAAACGCCAGGAACGGGATCGTAAAGCTACCAATGGTCAGGCCAGCGCGCTTGAGGGAGTGAGTCTCGCCCTGCCGGCGCTGGTGCGGGCGGCCAAGTTGCAGCGTCGAGCCGCCAGGGTGGGTTTCGATTGGCCCGATGTTGAGGGTGTGATCGCCAAGGTGCGAGAAGAACTGGCTGAGCTTGAATCTGAGTTACAGGTTGATGCCGCCCCCGAACGCCTGGCGGAGGAATTGGGTGATTTGTTGTTCTCCTGCGTCAATCTGGCACGCCATCTGAAAGTTGATCCTGAGGCCGTCCTGCGAACTGCCAACCTTAAATTTGAGCAGCGTTTCCGTCATATGGAAGCGGTGCTACAAGCCAGCGGGGGCATTGAACAGGCCAGTCTGCAAGAAATGGATGCGGCCTGGGAGGCAGTCAAACTGCAGGAAAAAAGCCCCCTTGAATCCGGGTAAATTAGCCAGCCTTACTCTGTTGCGCCGTTTTATCGGCCCCGACATAATAAGTGGCTTCGAAATGTGGTAGATGACGGTGATATTGGCCACAGCTATAGAACAAAGCCAGCATGAATCGTCTAGCCTGGTGCGCGGGCTGGCAGGCTAATAAATATATAGAACAACAAAATCTGATTGGGGATTTCCATGGAAAACATTAAAACCGCCACTGATGTGCTGTTTATTTTGCTCGGTGCCATCATGGTCCTGGCCATGCATTCCGGCTTTGCCTTTCTGGAAGTTGGCACGGTTCGCAAGAAAAACCAGGTCAACGCGCTGGTGAAAATCATTACCGACTTTGCTATCTCAACCATTGCCTATTTTTTTATCGGTTACAGCGTTGCCTACGGGACGGGCTTTCTGGAAAGTGCTGAAGCGCTGAGTCAGAAAAACGGCTATGAACTGGTGAAGTTCTTTTTCCTGCTAACCTTTGCCGCTGCCATCCCAGCGATCATTTCCGGCGGGATTGCCGAGCGAGCAAAGTTTTATCCGCAATTGGCTGCCTCCTTCATTATCGTCGCCCTGATTTATCCCTTGTTTGAAGGCATGACCTGGAACGGCAACTTCGGCATGCAGGACTGGATCGCGGCGACCTTCGGCGCTGAATTCCATGACTTCGCCGGCAGTGTGGTGGTGCACGCCATGGGCGGCTGGTTGGCCGTGGGCGCGGTGGTGTTGTTGGGTCACCGCTATCGCCGCTATGGCAAAGGTGGCGAAATATATACCCATCCGCCATCCAGTATTCCCTTCCTGTCATTAGGTGCCTGGGTACTGACTGTCGGTTGGTTCGGGTTTAATGTCATGTCAGCACAAACCATCGATGCCATTACCGGACTGGTGGCAGTGAACTCCCTGATGGCCATGGTCGGCGGTATCCTCGCGGCCTTGCTGGCGGGCAAGAACGACCCGGGTTTCGTGCATAACGGGCCATTGGCGGGCCTGGTGGCAGTATGTGCCGGCTCGGACATCATGCATCCGCTAGGGGCGCTGGTGACAGGTGCAGTGGCCGGTGGCCTGTTTGTCTGGACCTTCACCCTCTGTCAGAACAAATGGAAAATCGATGACGTCCTCGGTGTCTGGCCGTTGCATGGCCTTTGTGGTGCCTGGGGCGGGATTGCCGCCGGTATCTTTGGCAGTAAGGCTCTTGGTGGTCTTGGTGGTGTGACCTTTATGGCGCAGCTCGCCGGCACGTTAATAGGGCTTGGTATTGCCTTGGTCGGCGGTTTCCTGGTGTATGGGGTGCTTAAAGCCAGCATCGGCATACGACTTAGTCAGGAAGAGGAGTACAAGGGCGCGGATCTGAGTATTCACAAGATTGCCTCCGAATCGGTGGTGGAATAACGCGCTTTATCCAAGACTATATTGAACCGTTCAATGAAGGCGGCCTCGGCCGCCTTTATACGTGCGGTTGTGATAGTTTTAGATAACCGGCCCTGCACACGAATACTGGATAAAAACTAACCAAAGTGCTAACTTTAGCGCCCTTTTTTCAACCCCTTAGGAACATATGACCGGTAAACTGCATATTCGTACTTTTGGCTGCCAGATGAACGAGTACGATACAGCCAAGATGGCTGATCTGCTCGCTGCGTCGCACGACCTGAAGCCGACTGATAAGCCGGAAGAGGCCGGGGTGTTGTTGCTCAATACCTGCTCAGTGCGGGAGAAAGCCCAGGAAAAAGTCTTTTCCCAGCTAGGTATGTGGCGGGAGTTGAAAGAGGCCCAACCGAATATCATTATCGGTGTCGGCGGTTGTGTCGCCAGTCAGGAAGGGGAGGCGATTCTGAAACGCGCCCCGTATGTGGACCTGGTGTTCGGACCACAGACACTGCATCGCCTGCCGCAAATGATTGACGATGTAAAACGCGAGCGCGGTGCGGTTGTCGATATCAGCTTTCCCGAAATCGAGAAATTCGATCACCTGCCGGCTGCACAGAGTGATGGGCCAAGCGCGTATGTTTCCATCATGGAAGGTTGCAGCAAGTACTGTACATTCTGTGTCGTACCCTATACCCGGGGCGAGGAATTCAGTCGGCCGTTTGACGATATTATTGCCGAGGTGGTGGAACTGGCCGAGCAGGGTGTGCGCGAGATCACCCTGTTGGGACAGAACGTCAATGCCTACCGTGGTGAAATGCATGAGGGGGGACAGGCCGACCTGGCGTTGTTAATTACCTATGTGGCGGCCATCGATGCTATTGACCGGATTCGTTATACCACTTCACATCCACAGGAAATGAGTGACAGTCTGATAGAGGTCTATGCCGAGGTGCCGGAACTGGTCGGGCATTTACACCTGCCGGTGCAAAGCGGAGCGGATCGCATCCTGGCCCTGATGAAGCGCAAACATACCGCGCTGGAATACAAGGCGACGATTCGCAAGCTGCGTGAGGCGCGGCCGGATATCAGCATTTCTTCGGATTTTATTGTCGGTTTTCCGGGCGAAAGCGATGTGGATTTCGAGGCAACCATGGATTTGATTGCCGAGGTGGGTTTTGATCACTCCTTCAGCTTTGTCTATAGCGCCCGGCCCGGTACCCCGGCAGCCACCTTACCGGATGATGTCCCGCTTGAGGTCAAGAAACAACGCCTCGCCCTGTTACAACAACGCATTAACCAACAGGCCCAGACTATTAGCCGCCGCATGGTGGGCACCACCCAGCGGGTACTGGTCAGTGGCCCGTCCCGGAAAGATCCAGGCCAACTCAGCGGCCGCACGGAGAACAATCGTGTGGTAAACTTTAGGGGTGAGTCATTGCTAATTGGTGATTTTGTCGACGTGGTAATAACCGAAGCATTGCCAAACTCCCTTCGTGGTGAAATTGTCACTACTGCAACCGTTTGCGCCTGATCCCTATCGATCCCCATTTCTGTTTTGAGTACCAGCGCCCATTCTTCCGATATCGTTCTCGAACCCGCTGACAATGAGCGGCTTGCCAACCTGTGTGGTCAGTTCGATGAACACCTGCGCCAGATTGAGCGTCGTCTCGGAGTGGAGGTGAACAATCGCGGCAACGCCTTTCGCGTAATTGGCGATAGCCGTTCCGTGCAGGCCGCCGAGGAAGTGTTGCGGGATTTGTATGCCGAAACCGCCAGTCAGGTGCTGAATCCCATTCAAGTCAATCTGCACCTGCAGGAGTCCGGGGTGGATGCGCTGGTGGCGGATATCACCCCCAGGGACGAAGTGATTATTCACACCCAGCGAGGTGCCATCCGTGGCCGCGGACCGCATCAGAAGGAATAC
>Ga0224514_10000418_pt1 | contig 12325 bp, 11 predicted proteins | sample SF_May12_sed_USG_3_FD_169107 | JGI IMG/M metagenome (GOLD analysis project Ga0224514, IMG submission 169107) | Sediment microbial communities from San Francisco Bay, California, United States - SF_May12_sed_USGS_24 | ecosystem: Environmental > Aquatic > Marine > Sediment | place: USA... | reverse complement strand
ATCATGAGTAGCCTTCCTTCCGGCCTAACTACGCATAAACTTGCCATCATGAGAAACCTGATTGCATTTGCCTGCGCCCTGCTTTGGGCCACCACCGCCCTGTGCCAGCCCTACGAGGTTTATGTCAGCGACACGCCCAATTTCGGCCAGCCGCCCTGGCAGATCCTGAAATACGATGAAAATGGCGAGAATCCGGTCGTATTCATTACTGAAAACCTGGCCTGGCCGCACGATATTGTGTTCCTGGAAGAGAGCAACCGGGTACTTGTCTCCAATTACAATAGCGGGACCATTGATCGCTATAACGCGACAACCGGACAGTATGTGGATACGTTAACCTCAAACGTCATCGCACCCACCCGCATGCAGATTGGACCCGATGGCCTGCTGTACGTGGCACAGGACGGCGGCAACAGCCGCGTCAGGCGGTTCCGGCTGGACGGCACCTTTGTCGATGATTTCACCAACCTGGGCATCAGCCGTCCCCTGGGCATGGCCTGGGACCGCTTCGGTAATCTCTATGTCTCCTCCTATGCCGGCCAGTTGGTCAGGAGGTTTGGCCCTGACGGCTTAGACCAGGGCAATTTCATCAACACCAACCTGACCGGCCCGACCAATATCTGGTTCCGGGACAATGGCGAACTGCTGGTGGCCGACTACGATGGCGGAGCTGTAAGGGGATTCGATGCGCAGGGCGCGTACCTGGGTGATTTTGTCCAGGGGCTGTCGCAAACCGAAGGCGTTGACCTGCTGCCGGATGGCGACTTCCTGCTCGGCAACGGTGGCACGGATTCAGTCAAGCGATTCAGTACCATCGGCCTTCCGAAGGGTGATTTCATTGCCAGTCAAAGCGGTGGCCTGATGCAGCCCAATGCGGTCGTGGTGCGGGAACTCGAATCCGATTTCGTGCTCAATGCAGGTATCAATGATGCCTGGTACAACCCGGCCACTGTCGGCCAGGGATTCCTGATCACGGTTTTTCCCGACATCAAGCAGGTGTTCCTGGCCTGGTTCACCTTTGACGTCGAACGGCCGCCGGCAGACGTCACCGCCATGCTGGGTGATCCGGGGCACCGCTGGCTGACTGCCCAGGGTCCATATGAAGGCAATACTGCCGATCTTACGGTCTATGTCACCAGGGGTGGCGTGTTCGATTCCAGCGAACCCAAACCGGTGGTCGATCCCGCCGAAGGTGACGGCACCATCAAGCTGCAATTCTTTGACTGTGAAGCAGGCCTGATCGATTACAACATTACCTCGGTGAATCTTCAGGGCCGGATTCCGATCGAGCGCATCGCGCTGGACAACATACCCCTGTGCGAGGCGCTGGGCACTCCCTGACAGCCGGTTAGGTCAGTGTGCCGCCAGGCGGGCGGGCGAGTTGCGCGCAATCGCGACACAGCTGTGAATCATGTCCTGCAGAATCTGGGGAATGCCGGGGGAGTTTTCCGCGGCGATCGCTTCGGCCACGCTGAGCGCCAGGAACGGCTTCGAGCGCTTGCGAACCGCCATCTGGATCACCTTCGCTGGTGACGCATCCTCGAGTTGCCTGCCCTTGAGCCTCGAGTGCTTTTTGTACACCTCCTGGTAGCCATGCTGCCAGAAACAATGCTCGATGTCCTGCTGTCTGAATACGGTCAGCCGCTCGTTTTCATCAGCGCCATTCAGGTAAGCACGGGCCGTGGCCGTGTAACTCCCGCCCGCCGAATCACCATCGGCCAGCACATGCCATTCGATCCCCAGTTCCTGCGCCACCTTGATCGGCGGGTCCAGGCCACACTGTGCGAACTCCACGCAGGCGATACCTTCCAGGGCGAATTCATACCCCATCAGGCGCGCAATCTGCGGAATCAGCCAATATTCAGATTCACCCTCAACCAGTAACCAGAGCCTGGCAAAGCTGCTGACACCGAATCGTGACCGAAGGTGGTAATGAAAGCGGCGCAGTTCGCTGCGTGAGAGCGTGTTGGGCTGCACCCGCCGTTCATGCAATACGCCATCAAATCGGACCAGTCGCCGAAGTTGCCGCAACGGGATGCTCGACAACAGTTCGGCCGAGTAAGTGGTCACGATCTTCTGTCTCTGAATCAGGCTCACGAACATGGCGACCGAGGTCAGCGTGATTGGGTGGAGGTGCGCTTCCGGTTCTTCGATGATCCATAGCGGATCAGCCGCCGGAATGATGCCGGCCGGCCGGGCGCGCAACAGGGCGCCAATCAACAACAGAATGCCCAGTTTTTCGGGTTCGCTGTTGGGCGCCTGCAACCGGGTTGATCCCATTTTCTGGGTCCCCGATGGAGTCCAGCCGATGATTTCACCGACCGTGCGCGACAGACCGGATTCCCGGCTGCCGAGTTTAAAGGTGTCCATTTCAATCAGTGCCGCAGCTGCTGCCAGGCCGTCTTCCAGGTCCGACTTGAGATTGACGCTGGTGCCGGCGAGCCTGGATTCGACCGCCCGGTTGATCCGCTCCACCAGCTCCGAAATTTCAGCGGTAAATGCCTCCGGTTTTGCCTTGCCCGGTGTTTTCGGAAAATGCTGCCCATGCCCGGTCAACATGCCAGCCGATACCCTGACCAATGGATTGAGCTGACGAATCAACCGGATGAGTTGGGGATCGTTGGACTGTCCCTTGCTGCCGGGTGACCTCAGGCGCATTTCAGCTGGGCTGTCACCACCCTGCTCAGGATCAATCCGGATTTCGTACCAGAGCTCCCGCAAGCGGTTTTTGCGCCCGGGCAGCACCGGCGCAAAGGGTGAAAATGTGTCGGCATCCCATTCACCGACCCTGTCTTCGCGAAAACGCAATTGCAGGCGTATGGGGCCATTGGGCTGGTCCGACCCCTCCACGTGATGGAACTGGTGCCGGTGGCAAGCCAGGATGTCATCCTCCTGGCCCAGCGCCAGTTCCAGCGCGTCCAGCACGCTGCTGATGCCACAGTCATTTTCACCGATCAACGCGGTGCCATCATCGAAATTGATAAAGGTTTTGCGAATTGCGCGGAAATTTTCTATCCGCAGCCCGTGCAGGAACACCTGATGTGTCTCCCCGTTTCAGTTGGGTGTCAGTACAAGAGTATCCAAACAGGCGCCAGGATGCATGTCCTGGCAAACGCCAGGTGCGCTACCGCTGTATCGCCGGTTTGCCTGGATGCGGCGACGCGAAGTGTCGGACCAGCCTGGAACAGCCGGTGAGCAGGAGACTTATCGCCAGCACCGCCACCGTCAAACCGCCAACCACCAGCCAGATCTGACCAATGGAGGCCCACGGTTGGGGGGTTTCACACCAGACATAAAGGCTAAGCCCGGCTGCGCCCACCAGCACGAAACTCCAGATCATGGTTTGAAACCAGATCAGTGCTTTGATCACTTTTTGTATACTCGCTCGGACCACGGTGTTTTCCTTTTCCAGAACTCCGGCAAAGAATAACAATGGCGTGCCCGCGAAACTTGGCAGAAAAGGCCAGATTGTTGACCTTTCCAGCAGCAATATTCAGCACAAAAAGTCATAATACGGGATAAGATACCTGGTTTAGGCGGCTGGATCATGTCACGCATCGAGTACGTAATTGACGGCAGCCCTGAAACCGGTGAAGTTCGGGATATCACCACGGACATCAAGTGGTTGCGGCTGCCGCTGCCTTTCCTGCTCAATCATATCAACGTGTGGTTGCTGCGCGATGGCGAGGGCTGGGCGTTGGTGGATACCGGGCTGTTTACCCATACCACCCGCGAAGTCTGGGCGTATGTTCTCGAGCACCACCTGAATAATGAACCCATCACGCGCGTGCTGGTCACTCACCTGCACCCCGATCACGTGGGTTGCGCCGGCTGGATGACGGAAAAATTCGGTGTCGATTTGTGGATGAGCCGCGAAGAGTACCTTTTGTGCCGCGTTCTGGTGGCCGACACCGGCAAGCCGGCGCCGCCGGAAGGCATCCGGTTTTACTCGAGAGCCGGATTCGCAGCCGAATCGATGGAACGTTACGCGGAACATTTTGGCGCGTTTGGCCGGGTGGTTTCACCGTTGCCGGAGGCGTACTGCCGCTTACAGGACAGTATGACGGTCCGCATCGGCGAACACGACTGGCAGGTCATTGTCGGCCGGGGTCACTCGCCGGAACATGCCTGCCTGTATTGCCCTGAACTGAACCTGTTGATTTCCGGCGACCAGATTCTGCCCACCATTTCCTCCAATGTCAGCGTCTATCCCACGGAACCGGCGGCCAATCCACTGGCCAACTGGTTCGACTCCCTGCATCGGTTGCAAAGGATTTTGCCTGAGGACGTGCTGGTGCTGCCGGCCCATGGCGAGCCGTTTACCGGCGCTCATGTCCGACTGCAACAACTGGTGGCTGAACATGAACAGGGCCTGGTCAAACTGAAGAAAATCTGCGCTGAGCCAAGGCGAGCCCTCGATGTATTCCCTGCCCTCTTCAAGTCCCGCATCACCGACAAAAACCTGATCATGGCTACCGGTGAAGCCGTTTCCCACCTGAATTTCCTGCTGGAGCAAAAAGAACTGTCACGCCACACGGATGACAACGGCGTCAACTGGTACCAGGCCTGTCAATAGCTTGTCTGATTCTGACAAGCAAAGTCACTGCCATCACCCTAAAGTAACCTCCAAGCGCAAACGGATTTCTCTCCTACCGACGTGTGCGCCAGGCGGGGGCATGGACTTGCCCCCCCATTTTTTCAACTACAGCGGAGGCGAACGATGAAAAAATTTGAACTTCCAGAAAAGGCAAAAAGCAGAAATGAATTTCGCGAGCTGGGATTCGCCGCCGTGTTACTGCTGTTAATGCTGGTAACGCTGATTTGATCGCTTGGTTTGAATGACGTTACCTGATCGGCGGAGGATTTAATGCGTGAAGCGCGTGTTCAGACTCCCGGGGCTGGTTAAGACCCTCCCTCAACCCCACCAGCAACCGGGCCAGTCTGTCGCCTTGCCAACCCTCCGTCGAACCCGAAGCCACCCTTTCCTGCAAAGTGGTGGCTTCTTTTTTCAGTTCCATATTACCGCTCGACTCAGCCAACTCCGTCAAGATGCATCCCGCCTGCAGGCCATCAACCCGGCTCAGCCACAGCATGATGGCCCGGTCCGCTTCCGCTGCATTTCCGGAATCACAGGCCAGGCGGACTTGACGAAAAGCCCAGGGCTCCCCCGCTTCCCTCACGCTGCGTTGTTGCTGCAGGTAATTCCTCAGCCTCGGAATTCCTGCGAACCAAAGCACCACCAATACCAGCAATGCCAGAACAGTCGTTAGTGATCCTCGCCAGCCAAAAGGCATCAGTATGTCCGCGGCTGCATCACTGGCAGCTGCCCAGTCCGGGTTCGCTGCGACGTTCAGTTCCAGCGATTCAATCCGCTGTTCCGAAAGGCTCTCTTGCACCGGGTCCCACCACTGGAAAACGAAAACCGGCAACGGGTAGTTGCCCTCACGCTCACAAACGAAAGTGACCGAATCGGTGCGCTCCCCCACCAACGAACCCCGATCCACCCGGTCGTTAAGCTGCGGTGTTTTCGGATATATGCCCAGACCGTCGATGGCGATTTCCGGCAGCGGTTCGAAAACCATTCCCGGAACATCTTCCGCCCGGCGCGTCACGGTCAGCGTAATGGCGTCCCCCACTTTCAGATTTACAGGGCTGTCCGTCCCGTCAGCCGGTGTCCAGGCTGACTCCACGGTAAAAGACGTCGTGCTCACCAGCAGGCTGCCCGGGTCCGCACCCGGCGGCAAGCGCGTCTCGACCTGCAGGGACCCGGTACTGAACCGGAAGTTCGCCGGTTCGCTGCCAAACCCTGCACGGGCGGCAAAACTGACATCGAAAGAGGGTACTTCCAGGCGTCCCTCTTTTTGTGGATAGAGCAAAAAGGTATAACGCAGGCCCTGCCACTGCTCGCCGTTGCGGTTATCACTGAGTTTTACCGTGGTGGCGTCCGGCTGCAGCAGGTAGGCGCCTTTAACTTCGGGCAGCACAAACAACTGATTTGCAAAACTGAAGCCATTGGTCCAGAGCTCCAGTTGCAATTCCAGTTGCTGACCCACCCAGGAAACTTCATCCGTTGCGGCCTGAAAGCGAATATCACCCAATAGTTCGCCATCTGCGCACGTGGGTGACGACAGCAAAACCGCCAGGCAAGCTAGCCACAGAGTTTTCATTGCGTTAATCAGATTCAGCATCATCACGGTATAGCTGGTAAGCAAAACGTGTCCGCAGAAATTCTGCCGGATCGTTTTGGACGCGGCGCAACCACACCGCCCGCATTTCGTCTTCGGAAAGCCCTTCCCCGCCCTCGGTCACGTCCTCGGAACCGGCCTTGTTCACTCGCCCGGTGTCGTCAAATACGATTTCATCGGCGCCCAACTGGCCACCGGTGCCACCGGCGTCATCTTCAGGCGGTGCCAGCCGTTCTTTGCGGGCAACCGCGATGGCGAGGTTTTGTTGCGCTTCGTTCCAGTCCGGGCGCATGCCCAGTGCCGCCTGGTAGCTGCTGATCGCGTCTTCGTACTGCGCCAGCATAAGCAGTGCATTACCCCGGTTGTAGGCAGCCTCGGCAGAGCGGATTCGTCCAAACACCGCTGCCGCGCTTTCAAAATCACCGCCGCGATAAAAAGCCACGCCCTTGCGCATCGGATCTTCAAATGCTTCCGCTGCATCCAGGTACTCTTGCTGCGCCATCAGCCGATCACCCTGTTGGTCCGGTGTCAGCCACCAGTCCACCCAGCCCGCACAGGCAACCGCAGGCAAGTAAAGCCACGCGCAAAATATACAGGCGACCCAGAATTTCATGAGCCCATCCTCACCGCAGCGCCCTTGCGGAACATGGGCAGGATGATCAGCATCATTCCGAACATCAGCAGGTAGCCCGAATCCTTCCAGCGTTCACCCTGTTGTGTGGGTGCCGCCGCGATGCTGCGCTCAATTTGCGCACCCAGTTGCTGTACATCTGAATCATCAGGTGTGACCCTGACCAGTTTACCTCCGGCAGCCCGGGCCGCTTCGCGCATGGCATCTTCGTCCAGCGCCGGCGCGGGCGGACTGGCCGGTGGCGGTACTACCCCGGGGCCAGCCGCCATCGCGAGAATGTGAACATCAGCCCCGCCACCGGCATCGAAGGGCATCGGGATTGAATCGGCGATCAATACGATGGACCCCGGCAGGCCCGATTCTGACAGGCGGCGCTGGGCCAGCTGCATCGCCTTCTGCGGGTCATCGCCTGCCAGCGGCATGACCTCCGGGTTCAACCCGGCGGCAAAGAACCGGATAATTTCCGGGTCGGAGGTCAACGGCATCACCAGGTGGGCGCTGCCAGCATAGGCAATCAAGCCGGTTTTGCTGCCGGGCCGCAACGAAAGCAAGTCACTGACTTTCTGTGCAGACCGTTGCAGACGGCTGGGCTGGACGTCTTCCGCCAGCATCTCAGGCGTCACCTTCATGACGATGAACAGCGCCGCCTGGTCCTCCGTGAAGGGCGTCGCTTCACGTTCCCAGGCGGGCCCGGCCAGGGCGACGATTCCCAGCAGCCAGCCAGCCGCCAACAGCATCACGGGTTGCAGTTTTCCCCGCCGCTTTTCGTGGCTGACCGCCAGGTGCTCCAGCAGCTGCGGGGCGATTACTTTTTTCCAGGCGCGCCATTGATCCTGGCGGCGCAGGATGGAAACAATGACCAGCCCAGCCGGCAGCAGCAACCACAGCCAGGCCGGCCGCAGAAAGTGAAACAACTCCCAGTTGATCACGACGAGGCCTCCTGCGGTTTTGCGCGCCGCATCGCCAGCAAAAACCTGAGCTCCATGCCGGAGAAAAACAGCAGCGTGAGCAATACCGAGAGGCCCAGCGGCCAGAAATACAGCTCATGCTCCGGCCGATAACTGAGACTTTCGACCTGTCTCGGGTTCAGACCATCGAGGGTCTGGTAGATGCTCTCCAGCGAACTGCGATCGTCGGCATGAAAGTACTGGCCGCCCGTGGCTTCGGCAATCGCCTGCAGCGTTTCTTCATCCAGCGCCTGTTCACCGGCAGCTTGCGGATCACCCATCGCCACCGGGTAGATGGTGACGCCATTGTCACTGGCCACTTCGGCAGCACGCAACGGCGGCACCATGCTGCCGGTATCATTGCCGTCGGTCAGGACTATCAATACCCGCTCGTCCACTTCACTGCGCTCGAACAACTGAATAGCCGCACCGATGGCGTCACCCATCATGGTCCTGGGGCCCAGCATTCGCACCTGCGCCTCGTCAAGCAGTTCGCGGACCACCTGCAGGTCTTCGGTGAACGGCGCCTGCACGAAGGCCGCTGATCCAAAGAAAATAAGGCCGACCCGGTCCCCATCGCGGCGCGACAGGAACTCGTCGAGCACGTCGCGGGCGGCAGACAGGCGGTCGCTGACCTGGCCGTCCTGGTCGGTAAAATCGCGGGTATCCATCGAGCCGGACAGGTCAAGTGCAACCAGCAGATCCCGCATCGGCAATTCGCGCACCAGCGGCTCATCCATCCAGACCGGGCGTGCCAGTGCGGCCACCAGGGCCAGCCAGGCGACAATCGCCTGGAATTTCTGCAGGCCCGTTCGCAGGGTGAGTGCCGAACCGCTGCCCGCGGATTGGCCAGTGATGTGCGTCAGCAGTTGCAGAAACGGGACTCTTACCGCAACACGCGGCTCCTGGTAAGCCGGCGCCAGCCAATAAATGAGCAGCGGCAGCGGCAACAACAGGAACATCCAGGGTTCATTGAAACTGAGCATCAGTCTGCCCCCGTCGCAGTCCGATGGCGCTTCATCCAGGTCTCAGCCGCTTCAATCAACCGGTTCTGATCCTGTTTCGAGAATTCCGCCTGCCGTTCACCGTGGTAGGCAAGCTGGTCCAGCAACTCGCCGACTCCGCCACAAAACAGGCCCATTCCGGCGGTTTCATCCAGAAACCGGTGCCAGGCCGTCCCACTCAGGGACGCGACGTCATTACGCGGCCATGCCGACAACGCCGTTCGCTTGAGCAGTTCGGGCAGTGAAAACAATGATTCGTCTGAACCGGCACGAATAGCGGCCAGTGCTGCCAGCGCCTGCCGCCGATAACGGTTACGTTGCCGGCGCCGCCAGGCCGAGATCGCGAACCAGAGCATCGTAACGGCGACGATCAGCAGGACCATGTACACGCCTGGCGCCAGCGGCCACCAGGGCACTGCTGCCGGCGCCACGATATCGTTCAGGTTTTGCAGGCTGGCAGTATCGTTCATGGTCAATGCTGGCCCAGTTTGGCCCGGACCTGCTCCAGCACCGGGGCCGCGGTATGCACCGGCAGCAGCGGAATGGCATGTCTGCGTGAAGTCGACTGCATACGCTCAACGCGGTTTTGAAAATCATTGCCATAAGCAACCCGCAAGGCCCGCTCACTGGTATTGAATTCCAGTTGTGAGAAGCCGTCGGAAAAAACCAGCCGGCCCGCTGCCGGCATCGCCTGCTCGAGCGGATCGTAAATGAACACGGAGATCACATCATTGTGTTCGGTCAGCCGGGTAACGTATTTGCGCGTCTCCCCGTCGATGCCAAAACCATCGCCGATCAGGCATACCAGGCAATCATGCCGCGCCAGTGACGCCATTCGTTGCAAGGCCTGGTTGAACATTTCCGGATTGGGCCGGGTTTCGGACCCGGCGTGCAAGGCATGGTTCTTTTCGACCACCGTCTTGAGAACCTGGGCGACCCGTTCCTCGCTGCGATGGGGCGGGATGACCTGCAACTCTTCGTCATCAAACACCACGGCGCCTACCCGGTCTCCCTGTGATAACACCCGCCAGGCAGAAACCGCCGCAGCCTCCGCCGCCACCACCGATTTCATCTTCCAGCGGGAGCCGAAGAACATCGACATGCGCTGGTCGACCAGCAGCCAGACGGTGCGATCTTTTTCCTCGGTGTAGATCCGCACGTGGGGCTCGCGAGTGCGGGCCGTGACCTTCCAGTCGATGTTGCGGGTGTCATCGCCCGGCAGGTAATTACGCAGTTCCTCGAAATTCAGTCCCCTGCCCCTGAGCCTGGATGCATGACGGCCACTGAGTATGCTGTGGACCGGCTGGCGAGGCAAAAAGCTGAAGCCCGAGGCCTTGAACCGCAATCTCATCAGCTCATCCAGGCTGGCATAAACCAGCGGGGCTTCACGCGGCCCGCTCTGTTTCCTTTTCATGGGCGTGTATTGCGGCATGAACCCGGTTTCAGGCAACGGCTACGAGTTTCAGAATCTCATTGATCACATCGTTGGCAGAAACCCCGTCGGCGCTGGCATCGTAACTCAGCTTCAGGCGATGACGAATGACGCTGTGGCAAATGGCTCGAACGTCGTCCGGCAAGACCGCATCGCGGCCATCCAGCCAGGCGTGGGCGCGGGCACATTTGTCCAGTGCAATTCCGCCCCTGGGACTGACACCAACGTGAATCCAGCTGGCCAGTTGCTCGCCGTAGCGTTCCGGGTAGCGGCTGGCGAACACCAGGTCGACCATGTATTTCTCGATGGTGGGGCTGACCGTCACCTGGTGGATTTCATCCCGCGCTGCGAACACCACTTGCTGCGCGACCGGTTCGGATTGACCCGAACCCGACGAACCGCTTTCTTCACCGCGCACCAGGCGAATGATTTTCGCCTCGGAGGCTTCATCCGGATAATCAATGTAGACATGCATCAGGAAACGGTCCATCTGCGCTTCTGGCAAAGGATAGGTGCCTTCCTGCTCGATCGGATTCTGGGTAGCCATCACCATGAACAGTTCGGGCATCGCGTGAGTCGTGCCGGACACTGTCACCTGCCGCTCTTCCATTGCCTCCAACAGCGCCGCCTGGACCTTGGCCGGCGCACGGTTGATTTCATCAGCCAGCACGATATTGGCGAAGATGGGCCCTGCTTCGAATCGGAAACTTGGCTCCCCGCCCTCGGTGTACAGCACCTCGCTGCCGGTGATATCGGACGGCAGCAGGTCCGGCGTGAACTGGATGCGGGAAAAGTCCGCATCCATGTTCTTCGCCAGGCCCTTAACCGCCCGGGTCTTGGCCAGGCCGGGCAAACCCTCCATCAGGATATTGCCGTTGGCCAGCAGGCCGATCACCAGGTTCTTGACCACCTCTTCCTGGCCAATGATGGACTCGGACATGCGGCGCTGCAGGTCCCTGATGGCATCAAGCGTGCTCATGTCTTTGACTTCATTGCGACGAAGCAGCTCCTTCGAGCAATTGCTCCATCACCTGGTCCAGGCTGAAACTGGCCGCTTTCTGGCGTGGCGGATAGTCCTTGAAGGTTTGCAGAAATTTGCCGACATACGCCTGTGCGGGCACCAACAGGTAGGCCCGGTCGAGCAACCAGTCATAGTAAGTGTTCGAGGTTTTCTGGGCACGTTCGAAAGGATCGCGGCGCAGGTTGAAAATCAGCGGGATACGCAGCGGCACAAACGGTTCCGACCAGGCCTGCAAGGTGCCCTCCACCCGCTGCTCCATGAAAATCAGTTTCCAGTCCTGATAGCGCAACGCGGTCAGGTCTCCGTCATCGGAAAAATAGAAGATTTCCTTACGCGGCGACTCCTCGGTTTGAGCTGTCAGTAGCGGCAGGATGTTGTAACCGTCCAGGTGAACCCGGTACTTGCGCCCCATCGCCCTGGAGTTATATCCGTCGAGCAGGTCTTCCTTGATATCGTCCTTGCCTGCTACTGCAAGCAACGTCGGCAGCCAGTCCATGTGATGAACAATTTCGTTGGTGTTGCGCCCTGCGGGAATATTGCCGGGCCAGCGAACGAAAGTCGGCACCCGCCAGCCACCTTCCCAGTTGGTGTTTTTCTCACTGCGGAAGGGCGTCATGCCGCCGTCCGGCCAGGTGTTCATGTGGACCCCGTTGTCGGTCGAATACATCACCAGGGTGTTGTCGGCGATCCCGAGTTCATCCAGCTTTGCCAGGAACTGACCGATGTGCCGATCGTGCTCGACCATGCCGTCGGAGTACTCGTCCTGACCCGAAATACCGCGCAACTCTTCCTTGACATGGGTGCGGAAATGCATGCGCGTGCCGTTCCACCAGACAAACCAGGGCTTGTCGGCCTTGTGCTGACGGTCGATGAAATCCAGCGCGGCCGCAACGGTTTCATCATCAACGGTTTCCATGCGTTTCTTGGTCAGCGGGCCTGTGTCCTCGACCCTGCCGTCGGCATAGGAGCGAATCACGCCACGCGGACCAAAATTCTTGCGGAACTCCGGGTTCTTCGGGTAATCCTCGTTTTCCGGCTCCTCCTCGGCGTTCAGGTGGTACAGATTGCCGAAGAATTCGTCGAAACCGTGGTTGGTCGGCAATCT
>Ga0224514_10000417_pt1 | contig 12328 bp, 10 predicted proteins | sample SF_May12_sed_USG_3_FD_169107 | JGI IMG/M metagenome (GOLD analysis project Ga0224514, IMG submission 169107) | Sediment microbial communities from San Francisco Bay, California, United States - SF_May12_sed_USGS_24 | ecosystem: Environmental > Aquatic > Marine > Sediment | place: USA... | reverse complement strand
CTTTGCTAGGCTTAATTCGGGGTGGGCGGCGTCTTGACTTTTAAATTTCCTCACAACCTCGGTTAGCGCACCCCCACATCAAATAGTAAAGGAGGTGGCGAGCTTAAAAGGCAATAGAAAGGAATGAATATTCATATCTAACTATTAAGGAGGAAAAAGTGAAAAGACTTCAGGTATCATTAGTTGCATTTGTCGCTATTTTATTTTTATCGGGAACCCTTTCGGAAGTATTTTCAGGATCACCTACAGGCACTTATTGCTGGGACCTGTTGGCGCCTACCGGCAAACCCATAGGAGCCCTTGAGTTAGCAGTCAATGATGACGCGCCTCCCGCTCAGAACCATTTATCAGCCGTAGGGATTTGGCAAAGAATAGAAGATCAGGCCTGTGTTCCTGTTCACGGGACAATGCAGAGAGATCGCCTGAAAAAACAAATGTATGAAATAGCGCTTTCATATGAAGACATGGTTGACTCACCTTATATTCAGGGACACTTTCATTCAAGGCTGGACTCTTTTACCATGTTTGCCACTTATATTTACCAGGATGAGAATTCATCTATGATGGTAAAGGGACAAATGAAAAAAGCCAAATGTCCCATCAAATGTCCATAATCGTGCAAACCGGCAGTTAAAAGATTGAAAAACATTCTTTCAGCAACGAAAAGGGCCCTTCCTTGAGGGCCCTTTTTTTAAACAGCTGCTGCCGGGCTGTTTAAAAAAACATTGATACCTTTCATGATGGCGCCTATGGAGAAGAAAGGGTCCCAATTGTTTTAAGATAGAAGCGTTCAGAATTTAAAACCGGAGAGGATTTACTGTTTTGTTATGCGGTAGGGGACTTAACGATCTCCCGGAGAATCGGCCCTCAACTTCTTCCACCTTTTCATCAATGCATTAACAAAGTGCTTGTCACCTCCATCGATTTGAGAAACATAGAGTACAAAACTGCTGTCATCTTCTCTCACAACAGTGATCGTCGTATCTTCATCCCAGCCCTTGGCATAAGCCACGTTGATGTCTTTAACATTGGATAAGTCTTCACTCTCCACATTAAATCTTTTTTTCTCATCCACCCAATAGGAGAAGACCTGTTTATCGGTAAAACCGTTGCCGTCATTACGAATAAACAATAGTGCATCGCTATAAAAAAGCACCGGATTTTCATCAGCGGGAAAGACGCCCTTCCGCTTCATATATTTTATATGGTGCCCCCAGATCCTGCTTCCTTTGACCACTTTCTCACTGGGTAATATATTCAATTCACTGCCATAGATAAAAATAATCAATGGTATAAATAAAAGACAGAGGACTGTATGCCGCAGCAACCACCGCGAATTATATGTATAGGCCCTGCTGTCATCTGTATTTACATAATTGATGTAGTTGGCAAGTGGAAGCAGCAATAGCGCTGTCACAACCATTGCGGGCAGGAATAAATAATCTACATCCGACAGGAAGGTGGCAATAAAATAAGTCACTGCGAAGAGAATCGCCATTGACTTTACCAGCACCTTGTTTTCCTCATAACGCAGACAACTGTCTTCGACAAGCCGAAGATAGAAGGGGTAGAACCAGAGGATACTGAATATACCTCTGGCAATCGGCATTATTGAACTGCTGTCAATTTTTTTCACATAAAGCCAGTTTCTATAAAACCAGTACACCGTATAAACACCAAAGGTCACAATAGATAATGCAATCAGTTTGACTAAAGATACGGGGTAGAACACTGTATCTTTATATACCGGTTGATTTCTGGCATCAATGAACCAATTAATCAAGACATAGAGGGCGCCTCCGGCATAAAAAACGATAAGAGCAATCAGCACCCATAAGCCGAAATTATTCTCCTCACCATCATCCTCAGCAGCAGCAGAGTCAAAATACTTCACAATCGGGTATTCAGTGCTCTCCCAGACCCTTTTCCGGGCAGCCATATATTTGTCAAGATCTTGCGCGGCGATACTGTCGGTTCGCAGTTTAATCTCATAGTTCAGGCTAAGTGTCCCTTTGGATTTATCATAACGAGCATTAAACTTGTAAAAGAAATAGGGATTGTCCTCAATAAATTCTTCCTTTTCAAAAGCCCATTCATCTGAACCAAAAATAACATCTATCGTTTGTTTCACATGTTTAGGGTAGCTCATCGAATAAGGTGAACTCCTGCTCTCCTGGTCAGGTTTGCTTAGGTAAGGGCGAATAGAATTGGCTAAAAAACTGGCTTTAAAATTCCTGTCTTTATTATTGGTTTCCCAGAATTCTTTCATGAGGTACTTTTCTTCCAGAAAAAGGCGCCCTGTAAGTTCATCGTCCCTAATCCTGATTTTATCAACTGATTCCACCGCCGAGTAGTAATCCCGATAGAACTCAAGGTATTTCTTTTGCAGCCCCGACAAACCGTATCTGGCAACCTGATAGCGCTGAGCTTCCGCCTCATAACCAATATGTTCGCTTCGGCTTTCAAAGGAGACTTCCTTTCCGGCCCCTTTGGTCAGGTCAAAGCTGTCCTTAACAATCAGCTGTGAGCTGCCGGCTCTTTCATTCATTCGTTCTAATGCGCCGCTTCCTTTTTCTACCACCAGCGCATAGCGATAGTCAGGTTGGTATATATCCGCCAGCAACCCCTTCTGATACTGCCTGGTGGGATCCAGCCAGAAGACGTTATCATCATGCCGGACTTTCACCATAACGTGATTGAAAGCATTTACCATGGGTGGGTAGTCGGCCAACTGCCCGGTTATCTTACTATTCACCAGGACCGGCGCCGCCTCGATACCAAGATATTTCAACAGTGAAACAAAGAGGACGGCCTTGTCTTTGCAGTCGCCATATCTGCGCTGCAGAGTTTGCCCGGCAGGCGCAGGCTTATGTGAATTGACTCCCACCTCGATACCGAGATAACGCACTTCACTTTGCACAAATTTCAGGGCCTCCACAATTTGCTCTTCAGGATCAGCATGGCTGAGACGAATGGTATCAGCAATAGCTGCAACGTCAGCGCTAACACCAATGGCTTTCTCGTAAAGCGGCAATGCCCAGGAAGCCACATGAGACCAGTCATTAGTCTCACTAAAGAAAATGATGCCAAAGGGATTGTACCAGCCAGGCGTCTCACTGTTGATATATTTCGGAACGCCGTCATTTACCTCAACCACGTATTCTCTAAAGGAATCGAAAGCTCTCTCCATCACATCAGCATCAGTATTCAGTTTTGTAACGTAAAGGGGATTATTTTTGCCCCATAGCACCCTGATTACCTGATGATGGAGAGGAACGGTCCACTCAATATATCGACGGTAAGCAAATAGCCCCTTATATACCGGATTATCCCCTTTCAGGGTATAACTGTACTCAACAATATCACCTACCCGCACATCATCAAGAATCACATTAGCCGTCAAGCGCCCATCGTAAATCAGGTTGTCCAACTCGGTCTCTCGCTGGATAACCGAAATTTTAGCGCTGGAGAGTTTATTTACAATCTTATTGTCCCGGCGAATTTGCAGTGAATTGAATACCAGTGATTCATAGGCCGGATCAAACTCCACATTAATCTGTGAACTTCTCTCCAGGCCCTGCTGATTAACAATCAACTCGGCAAAGTGTGAAAAATACACCGTCTTTTCACCTCCGGCCACACGAATTTGATTGTCACTTAACAGGTAATAAACACCACCCTCAATGGCGTCATCCGGCAGTTGCTCAGGCAGTTGCGGCTCCTTTCCAATGATCCAGCCGGCAGGTTTTTGCATCTTGATCATGTCTGAAGAACCTGCCGCCGACACAATACCGGGCAAACCAATGATTAGTAAAAGTGTAAGTAACATAAATTTTAAAGGCATAATATCAACTTTGTTTACGAGAGGAATACTTCATAGGCTCCTGCCTCTGCCCGTTGCTTTTGAACTGCTTTTTATATTTGTAATTGATCTAAATTTCTTTTCAATCTTTTTATAAAGCTCACCTGTCCAGGCCGGTGAAGCCACTGTTGGAACCAGCGGACCCTTTCTCGGATCTGCCGGAAATATGATGACTTCAATATTGCTCTTTCCCGTTTTATATGAAAGTGTGAACAGTTCTTCAATGGCATCATCACCCATGGCAAGACATCCTGTTGACACTGAGTTACCATGAATAAATATATCCGAGCCCGGATTCTTTCGGCCTTCCTTTCGGGACATAGTTAAGTCAAATGGATTCGGATAATTCAATTTCATTGATATATGAAATGCGCTATTTGGGTTAAAGCCGATAATTTTGTAAATGCCTTCAGGAACCTGCCTGTCCCCCTCTTTCAATTTAGGCCCCAACTTTCCACTGGATGCAAGAATGGGATACTCGGTAACTTTAAAAAAGTCTTTCTCATTATCACTGGCCCACAGTTCCAGAACCCGCTCCTCTTTCATTACAAAAAGGGCCATTTTTTTAGGAGGATAAGACAATCCTTTTGCTGCAAACAAGGGACTTAAGGCCACTTCAACAGGTTTCTCATACATTTCCATAACTTGACTAACTGTTTTTTTTCCTGCCAGTCTTAAATAAAAAGGATACCACAGGTTTCTTCCATATTTGTAGAAAGCAAATAAAAGCAGAATTAGTAAAGGGTAAGCAATCAGTCTTTTAAGCATAAATTAGTATCCATAAAATAGTATTTAAATTTCCCTTGATCCTGCCTAAAACCCTATTTTAATTCAGCAATATCCGCTTAGGAAATTGCACTGACCTGTCATTTCGAGCGCGCCCGAACAAAGTGACAAGTGCCATTAGGTGAAGGGAGAAATCCTTAAGATCTCTCACTTCATTCGAGACAAGGATTTCTCCTCGTACCTCTCAGAGACCTCCGATTCGAAATGACAATTCTTTTGCATCATTCTAAATAGAAATTGCTGATGCAAATTTCAAACCGAACAATACTGATTTTAATTCTTTTTCTTTTGACAAAATTTACGGGATCTAGCGGATTTTAAAACATGAAAAGCTTTTGCTTTTGATCTTAATCCTGTCAATCCAGTTAATCCTGTCTGAAATTAGCTTTTAATTCTTTTTCTTTTGACGGGATTTACAGGATTTACGGGATTTAAAAACCATGAAAATCTTTTCCCTTTGATCTTAATCCTGTCAATCCAGTTAATCCTGTCTAAAATTAGCTTTTAATTCTTTTTCTTTTGATTTTCAAAGGCAATGCCTGCTGCTTATTGCGCCCACCTTCAAAACAAAAAAGCCCGCTCCGGTTAAATTCCGGTTACGGGCTTTTATTACTCGTCCTTTCAGGTCTTCCCATTTTCTAATCCACCAAAGCTGTTTTGCTACTTATAACATATCCCCTTTGCCTTAAAAAGAGAAAACTTCAGATCAGGGGCGCTTCCGCTTTTGCAAGGGTGGGTGGCCTTTATTTTCCCACAGGAAATAGAGAGCTTTTTTCAGCTATCCCTGCTCTTCCTGCAACGCAATCACTAAAAACCGCAATACTCAACACAATCCTCCTAAATACCTTTGCCGTAAGGGGATTTATGGGGTAAGTGAACTTGTATCACTTGAAATACGTTCTCTATAGTGTACCTTCTTAATGTTATGGAAAATATCTTTTAACAAATTGATGTAATCAAGGAGAAGGTTGATGAAAAAAATTATTTTTTTTACTTTGGCAATTATTCTGCTAACCATCCCTGCCGAGGCTTATGACAGTGAGAAGGCTTTTGATTTCGGCAAAATGGCAGGTAAGGCAAATCTGGTTTTGCAGGGTACGGTTGTTAATATTGATTACCGGGAATCACAGGGTGAAGGCCGGCAAAAATCTTTACCCCATACCTTTGTTACTTTTGAAGTGGAAGATGTATTGTACGGCAAGGCTCCAAATGGACGTTTTACCCTGCGTTTTTTCGGTGGTTCTTCTGATGACGGCACGATCATGATGATGGGAGGAGCGCCGCATTTTGATCTCGGTGATGAAGATATTATTTTTGTGAAAGGTAACGGTGCAAGTGAATGCCCTCTCATCGGCTGTGATAAAGGTCGTTTCAGATTATTTAATAACCGGGTCTATAACGAGTATGGACAGGCTCTTATAGAGGACGGCAAGGGGAATATAATTGCCGGGAAGCGTATTAATCATGAAGCTTTCACGACTTTTCAAATAAAAGGCAGGGAATATAAAATTCCTTCAAAAAAAGATGAAAAACCCGTTGACTTAACAGGCACATCGAATAATAGCGATCCTATAGAGGTCAACCGTTTTATCGATCTGTTACGGCAACAAATTGCCGCGAGCCAGCCTGATGATCCTCACGGTATAAAGAGGCAGGCAAAGAATGTTGATAAGAACGCCCCTTTTTCAATTGTGGCCCCAAAGCAGCTTCGTGACCATCACTAGCACTCATTCAAAGGAAAAAATTGAATTTTATGGCAGAAACAGAAAAGGGGACGCTTGTCCCCTTTTCTTCATATTAACTTATAACTAGGAAAACCTTTGCAAATCCCCTTTTACGTTTCATCTTCAGCGAGAACAACTAATGAATCACCCCGGTTTATGGTAAAAGGTTCATCTTTTTCGGGGATTAATTTAATGCCGAAGTTTTGATCGCTGTCTTGTTCATTTGCTTTTATTTTTACGCCAAAACAGACTGCCCCTCTCTCCTGGGCGATTTGTATCATATCGGCAAAAGTCAGTTCTACCGGGAAATTATCAAAATATAAACTTGCTGACTTGAGGTAAATTTCTGAACCATCTTCATTAAAGATATCGTCGTATACAAACTTAATATCTCTACTTTCTGATACCTGTGCCAACATCATACTTATCAATCTATTTGAGATAATCACATCTTTTACACCTGCCTGAGATATCAAGGGGTAATTCTGAGAATCTAATACCTCAGTAATTAACTTGGTATTTTTACTCTCTTCTTTATGGCTTTCAAATATATCTCTCAATAGCAGCAGCGTTACAATATTTTCGGAGTCAACCTTTTGGGCATCTACATCCTGGCCACCTTCGGCTAAAATGATAATATTATCGTAAGTAAAAGGCTCCATAGACATTAATTCTTCTCTGTTTAGTCTATCTTTTTCTACAAGCGTTAAATTGATGCCATCAAGTGACTCTTGCGCTTTTTTTATTTCTTTGCGCACAATGTCAGCAGGATTATTAAGCATAATATCGATTTGGCTGCCAGGTTTAACATAATCTGCATATTGTTCCAGAATGGTATAAGATTTATTTGTCCAACCCAGTATAAGTTCTTTTTCTACACGCTGTGCATTACGACGGTCGGCAAGATGAAGCTTTTGGGGTGTGGCTACAGCTTTTGATTTAAAGTCAATAGTGGAATCATCATCTGCAACGATTAAAATATCATCGTCTGCTTTTAGTGAGTAGTTAAGGTCAGGATTAAGTGTTAATTTGCCGTCATGGTGACGAATTCCCAAAGGAACGCCATCGGGAAAACGATATACCAAATCTTTAAATAAGATACCATTCCATTGGTCATGATGAAAATACAGTTCACAGCCATCAAAGGAAAGTAATTCATTATATACAACGGATAAGCCTACCGACCGGGATGTTTGTACCAGTACTTTCGCCAATATATCGCTTGTATCTATGGTGATGACACTTTCCTTGTAGTTATTTTCGATGATGCTTCGATGTGTATGGTTGTATATTTCTGCAATAATATTAAGTTCTTTTTTATCTTCTGCAATATTGTTTAACGCTAAAATACTTTGTATTACCTTGGCGTCACTCGCGCTTTTATCTTGTGCAGCAGCCATATCATCGCAGGTTGCCAGAATAATAATAGATTTACATGTATTGACCGAAACAACTTCAAGGTTAGCCAATGAGGATGTATTGCCGCTTCGGGTGACTATGCGTGTGTTTAGCGTATTTGGTAAATGCAGCCTAAGTACATCATCCATTTGTTCTTTATCTACGTCTGCTAAAACAACGACACAGCCGTCTGCTTCGCTCTCGTTGGCCATAACTAACTCACGGATAATCTCAACAATACGTTGTTCATTCCAACCTAATATGAGGGTATGATCTTTTTCAATAACTTTAGAGTGGCCACGTTTAAGCTCATTAATTTTTTGGTCAAGCGCTGTCGTAATAAACGCAATAAGAGCAGAAAACATTATCACCCCTGAAAGACCTGCCAGGATAGCAACAACTTTAAACCATGGCGCTGACTCAATGTCCTGGGCCATATTGCCGGGATCAGTCAACTCAAGGAAGGTAATATAAATATTGCCCCAGAAATCAAGCTTATGCTGAAGCATTTCTATAGGAAAAATATTGAGCAATATGCCGCGCAACAGCGCCAGTATGAAAAATATTGTTAAAAAGACAGCAACGAGGCTGGTAAATATTGAAACACCACCTTTGGCCATAAATGTATCAAAGCGATAACGTAAAGTATCTTTTAACTTCATCAGTATGATCCTCCCCGAATGTGAATATTTATGATCGTTAATGAATGAATCTATCTTTATTATAAGATAGCCAAGGCCACGTCCTGTACCATAATTGATATAATATTCAACCTTATATCATACTTTGTGCCTCGATATGACACTTTTTTAACGAATAAAAACCAAAATCAGAAAAAATAATGATGAATTGATAGCGTTAGGAGGAAAACGGAACGGTTGCAGATACACAGTAATTGTGCCCCTAATCAGGGAGTTGTTTATCGTCAAAACAGGATAGGATATCCGGCAGAATCTGGTAGCCTTGAGCTGTTTTTATCATCATGAAGGCAGCCAGAGACTTCTTGATCATGCCGCCACCCATAGGATGAAGGGCATATTCATTCAAGAGATTTATTATAACTTCCGAGTGCTTTGGGTTTGAAAAGTCTGCTTTGATTATGTTCATGTTTTGATGGTCGCTGCCTTATGATCTATTAAAATTTGATATTAGCAACTTCCCTGATCTTTTCTATCTTTTCTTCGCTGATCCCTTCCAGATCTTCAAGCATCAGCCAGCCTTCCCTTAATAAACGGGCGAAGATGAGGATAAGAACTGAGTACCGGTAATCGTACTTGAAATCGGTCTCCCTGGCCTCTTCCCGCAGCATATCCAGGATACGCCAGACAGCCCTGGCATCTTCGTTATCGTCCAGCATTTTGCGTACCTTCTCCGCCAGGTGCCTCATCTCCCTCTCATAGGCCCTGTCGAAAGCCTGTCGGGCTATCTTTTTTTCCTTCTTCGACCAGTTATATTCCATTTTGAAAGAATTCCTTTTTCAGCCACAATTACCACAATTATTTATCCCCAGAAGACATAGTGGGGATCGGCCTCAATTTCATTAACGATTTTTTTAAGATCAGAGACAGGCTTGAAATCGGGATACTTTATCCATCTTCCATTGGCCCGTTTCCAGTAGAGCTGCCAGGTAAGCGCCGAAGCATCATATTTAATGCGGGCAATTTCCATCTCCGTCCATTCTCCCTTACCCTGCCAGTGAGGGCGGGATTCTACAACCTTTACATCGCTACCACGAATAGTGTAAAAGACCTTTATCTTATCCCGAACGTGCGGCGGTATCTTTTCACGGCAATACGCACCAACTATCTTTTCAACCCTTTGTTGTTCCAGTTCGCTTAGCGCCATTTATATTTCCTTTCTTAAAAGGCTCTTTTTGACCCTTAAAAGGGGCTTTTAAGTCTCGATTTAGCCATTTTCTCTGGCCTTTATCTTTTACTTTCAATTACTTAGCTTGCCAGACCCCGGACAACCAGAGAGCAAGGCATTTATCAATCAATTCAACAAGCCACCCAAACTCCCCTCCTATGTTAGGAGGGGCTGGGGGTGGTAAAATCTTTATTAATCAGTTTAGCGGGTGGGCAAGTCATTTCTGCCTACACTGAATCAATTTCATGGTTCTCCACAAAAGCTCAAGTTAAGTTCCACGTGGGCAGAAGAAACCTGCACACCCTGCCCAGCTGGAACGATACAGCTGAGGGGGTTGCGTTTTAATGGCAAAGCCTTTGTACCGTAATAAAAGTTTTAGAAAGCATGAAACTCGATTCAACACTACTATTAGCAAGTCCCTCCTCCGCTGGGTTAACCTTTGATCCAGTCTTTTTTTGTGTATATATTTTGTTCTTTTTTAAGTTGGCATTCTTGCAATTGCCCCCAAGCTGGCAATAATTGAAATTAGAACAATAAAGCTATAGGAGATATTAAGCATTGATGCAACCATAATAATTAATATAATGCAAAATATATAGCTTATGATGAATCTATTTTTAACTCTTAAGTAGCCATCAGTAACGCATGCAAGAGAAAAAATGATTGCTGAATATCCAGTGAAAATGATTAAAGCTCTTTGAACATCCGACATATATCTTCCTCATTTTTGGTGTATTTTTTTAAACCGATAGTATCTACACTTTCTGAAACGAGCTATTCACCTAAAGGTAATGCAATTGTTAGGCGAAATCAACACTCCGAACTCCAATTTTTCTGAACCTCTTTAAGTTCATTAATTGAAACATGGTTCATTCTCATGGACTCTTTGTATACAGGAAAGGGCATTTCGTTAATCAACAGCGAATAGCACGAGTCTGGAGCCTCCTTCAACAACCCTCTTTCATCCAGCAAGTCAAGAGAACCCAAATTAGCTTTCCTGAATTCTTGATAATGTGTCTTGGGTGAAAATTCAAAATTCCGCCAATATTCAGCGAAAAGTGCTAGAGACGCTTCGGATGACACTCCGGTTAGGTAAAAAGCTTTGGCCATTTCCACGGCAGAGTTATAGCTAGATATTCCAATTCCTATGTCTTCAAACCTTTTTGGCGTTAACCAAGTGTGGCTATCTTCTTCATATTGAACGTAGTCCACATACATGGATTCTTCTCTATTTGAAATTATGGAGTTCCTAAATATCCATTCGACTCCCTCTGGGCCATCCAAGTAAAATTCTTCAAGTTCTCGATCAATGTATCTTGACAGAGAAACATATGTATCAGGTCGCCAACTACACATTTTAGCGTATATCCCTTTGGCTAAATGCTCGTTGAATTTATCAAGCTGTCTAGATAATAGCTTTTGTTGTTTCTTTGGACATCTAATAGCATCAATTAGTATCAAGAATTTTGCAGCTTCTTCCTTAGCCACAGATTCTATAATTCTAGCCCCACGATATTCTTCATTTTTTTCTAGCGTCAAAGATGATCTGTGCAGAGCCTCACAGCTTTCATAGATTTTTTCCAGCCCAACAGAGACTTCTTTTATAAATTCTGCTGAATTTAGCTGGATTAAATTTTTAATGGCTCGATGTTTCATTTCATTCGCCTAACGAGTCTGTAGGAAAACTCAAATTTAATAAAAATTTACGAAAATATATTTTTTTTGGTTTCCTAACATGCTGATTTTGTTGAATTAAATATTTGTCATTTTTGCAGTTTTTCCAAAAAAAACACTTCAAAAGGGGTTTTCCTACAGCTTGAACGCCCAAAATCACCGGAAGCAAAAAGCAGAGCGCAGCGGCGCTTTTTGCTGTCCGTGTGAATTTTGCTTGTTAGCATTATTTACACTCAGAAAGTAATTTCTCATGCGGAATATCAACAGCATACCAACAAGAACAATCTACTTCCTCTGGTGCTGAATTCCATGAAACCACATAGTGAAGCGTAAGTTGTTGATTTGTTGGAAATGAATCAATTTCAATTGAAATCCGATTATTGCTCATTGAAACAGAATAACTTTCAGGCGACACTTCCTTTAATTTAATTCTTTGACTTGCCCAATCATTATCTTCTGTGCCTATTAATACGAGCTTATTCGAAGCCTCCCATTCCCATGCCTCCAATCCTTCACCGGATGCACCATAACCATTTTCGTTGAAATCGACCCATGCACACGAGAAATTAACTTTATATAATTTTGTTAGTGATTTGCACTTAAATATTACTGCAACACAGTTTTCAACACTCATACCACCTGGCAATGACGGTTTTATGTTTTGAGAAGAAATTGTGCTTGAGCCAAGCTCTCCTTGTTCTACATCAGCACAAAATGAGAGCGTACCAAGAGGTGTATTTACTTGATGCTCTCTCTGAGTTTTATGCTGTTTCATATTTGTATTTGAATGCTAACGAGTCTGTAGAAAAACTGTTTTGACAAGGGAGGTTTATCGAGAGAGGAAGAGATTTTTCAAAGTTTTGTTAAAGATTACATTCTATAGTCAGTTTGTCAATTGCTTTGACCTTTTACATGTGTTTTATGGAGGTCATTTCAGCTTTTATGACGGTTCTTTTCCTGTCTTTTCTTCTTTTTAAGTTCCCGCCATACCAAAGTGGTAAATCTTTTTCATATTGTG
>Ga0224514_10000414_pt1 | contig 12356 bp, 11 predicted proteins | sample SF_May12_sed_USG_3_FD_169107 | JGI IMG/M metagenome (GOLD analysis project Ga0224514, IMG submission 169107) | Sediment microbial communities from San Francisco Bay, California, United States - SF_May12_sed_USGS_24 | ecosystem: Environmental > Aquatic > Marine > Sediment | place: USA... | reverse complement strand
TACAAATGCAGCACATTTATCACAAGCCGCCCTACCTCTGTCACCAACTTTTATAATTTTCATAATCCTTCTCCTCAGTTGTGGACACTAATAAAAACTGCATCAGGGTCAAGAATGTACCACTTTACGGGCAAGAGGGGTCAGACTTGACTATTGACTTTGAGTGTTGGTGCCATACGAAAATGATACCATGCACCCTTCACTTTCAACCAATAATCATTGATTTTATAAGTAAAGTTTTCCGCTGCTCTGTAGGTGTAACAAGCAATCCCATCCCGAAATCAAAATCTCAGAATCCACCTAATCATAAGCCATCATCCCGCATCTGTCTCTGATCCATTTTCTTCTCCCTCTCCTTTCAGCTAATTCAATGACTTGCAAAGCTGTATCACTTTTTTTCAGCCTTTGGCGCAAGCCATGCTCTATAGGGGATTAAAAGGAAAGCAAACTTAAAGAAAATGGTGACCGGCATGGAAAAGAGAGCACAAAAAATAGCAAGCTTCAGGAAGAGGGAAGATGAGGAAACCGCTTTTCTGCTTTTATTTAATTATTTCAATAATTTATCATTCCCAAGAGGGGTGCGGAACTTGAGTTGGTAATTTGGAGCATGCCCGACTAATTATACCCACAAAAATACCCACCTGTAGATAGAGAGGCCCCCTATAAAAAACATGGGAGGCAACAGTCCGTAGCGCATAAAGAGAAGGCAGGAAATAATGTTCATAAGGAGGGCATGCGAAATTATAAGTGCTTCACCGTTTTTTACACCCATGTCGACAAGTCTTAACCAGGTAACGTAAAATCTCAAAAGCGTGGAGAGGAGAATTGCCGCCCCGGGTTGTTTTGTCAGTTTCGCAAAGAAAGACATGGCGGCGGCCTGGAAGAAAAGCGTTTCAAAGCCCACTACCCAGAGGGTGAGCGCTATGGCGGGCATGAAAGTTTCCGGGAAAATAAGTCTCAGTTCCTGTGTATTGCCGGTCTCTGCAATGGCGGAGTAAAAGAAGGGGTTAAACCAGAATACTTTAAGGGGAAATAATAGAATGAGAAGCACAAATGACAGCAGCAATCCCCTGATTATTTCCCTTGCCGGAGGAAAGGCCCCTTTCATTCCGCCACAATGACTCCATGCGGTAACGGTAGCTGCCAGCAAGGTTAAAAGAAAAAAGGTGGGAAATATATAACCGGGAGGAAAAAGACCGCTTACAAAAATCCTGGGAGCCGATAAGAGAGTCATAACAGCTCCCAGTAAGAGGGCTTGACGGAAATTATTAATAGAAAAATATCTTTGCACCACTTTGCCTTGCCGCGTCCTGGGGAATAATTAATTGAGGGTTTTCTCACGTTGCAGCTTCAATTATGACATGCTAATCTTTAATATAATCGATTCATATCCTGATTTCTATCTTTTGAGACTGAATAGTGTCCATCCAGAAACTATAATAAATCAAACTATGTTTTCAATTCGGAAAGGAGGGATTTTTTGCAAGGTCAAGGAAATCAAGGGTTTGTGCGGAGACGTACTGCTGTACGTCGCACAAGCAAATCTGAAGATTGACGCAGAGATTGCGAAAAAGCACCCTTTCCGGATGAAAACTAAATAGTGAGGAACAGTTCCTATGGAAGCGCGATTACTGGATATAGTCATCAAGACGGGAATGGCAAGGTCGGGAATGACCGTTGGTGATGTTTTTGATGAATGCGTCAGAAAAAATATTCCCGGTATCCCCTATTGTGATGATGAAGACCGTGTTTTGGGACGGGTTTCCATTCGTCATACACTCAAGTCGACCTGCATTCCCCAGTATGTTGTCGATGCTGCTCACCTGCTCGGTGATGACCTCCAAAATGTGTCTATTTCCCATTCTCTGTCAGAGAAGGTTTTGAGCCTCCCCGTTGATGATTTTGTTCTTGAAGATATGGCTATTATCACAGCAGCGTCCCCTGTTGTAAAGGCCCTGGCTATCATGGAAAAATACAACACCGGTTATATCTTTCTGATAGACAATGGTATTTATGAAGGGATCGTCACCCGAATGGGCATTGCGCAACTGATGCTTAAATACCGATAGGCCTGCCGAACCATGGAAACAATTCTTGCCTCTCTTGATAGAAACATGTTCATTGCCGCAGCCGTGCTGCTCATGTCCTACATAGTCATATTCAGTGAAATTATTCACCGCACAAGCGCTGCCATCATCGGCGCCGTAACGATAATCATTCTCGGTATGGTTTTCGGCTTTTACTCACAGGAGTCGGCCATGAAGGCTATCGATGCCAATACGCTGCTTTTGCTTGCCGGTATGATGATGGTGGTGGCTATGCTCAGGCCGACGGGAATATTTCAATATATTGCAATACGCCTGGCCAAAATGTCACATAAAAAGCCGCGGCTCCTCCTCTTTTATATCTCTCTTGTTGTCACGCTTATCAGTATGGTTCTCGATAATGTAACAACGGTAATTATCTTTGCGCCTATTACCGTATTAATTACCCGCATGTTGAATCTTAATCCCATGCCCTACCTTATGGCTGAAGCCATTCTCTCAAATATCGGCGGGGCGTCGACGCTCGTCGGTGATCCCCCAAACATAATGATCGGATCGGCGGCGGGAATAAATTTTTCCAGTTTCCTCCTGCATATGGCTCCACCCGTTTTTCTGGCATGGATATGTACGATAGCGCTTCTGTTTCTGCTTTTTCACCGGCAACTGAGCGAGCCTTTCGGGGGGAGGATAGATCTTGATGAAAAACGGGCCATTAAGGATGCGAAGACTTTATTAAAAGGCCTTATTGCAGTCCTCATCATTGTTCTTCTTTTCTTTATTCATCACCGAATCCATATTTATCCGGCCTTTGCTACATTTATAGGACTGGCCTTTGCCCTTATGCTCATTCAACCGAAGCCGGAAAAGCTCTTCGGTGAGGTGAACTGGTCGGTTCTCATTTTTTTTGCAGGCCTTTTTGTGATTGTCGGCGGTGTGGAAGAGTCGGGGTTGTTGCAGATTATCGGAAAGGAGCTTGCCCATATGGCAGTGCAGCCTCAGATGCTGCTGAAAGCGGCGCTTTTATTAATGTGGGTCTCAGCCCTGTTGAGCGCTGTTGTCGACAATATCCCCTTTACCGTTACCATGATTCCTATTATTCACGGGCTTGATGATAACGGCATTAATATTGCTCCCCTTTGGTGGGCCCTTGCCATTGGGGTTGGTTTGGGAGGTAACGGGACGCATGTCGGCGCTACAGCCAATATTATTGTTGTAGTCGAATCGGAAGAATGCGGTATGGAATCAGCAAAAATTACGCCTGTTCAATGGATGCGTATCGGTTTGCCGGCAATGTTTGCAAGTCTTGTCGTAACAAGCCTTGCTTTTGTTGTTTTTTTCGAATTTTTTCTGTAAGCAATGAGGGATTGTTACCCCCTGGACACAGCGGGTAACAGAGCATGTGATAAAAAGATTACCTGACAAGCGTTTCCATTTTTTTACCCAGTTTCCCTGACAGTACGTCCCAGGAGAAGTTTTCTCTCATGCAGGTTTTGCCGCGCTCTTCCCGCCCGTCTGATTTGCCTTTGAGAACATCGATAAGCATCCGGCTGAATTCAGGAACAGAGGTTTTTGTCTGGTAGGTATAATCCTTGTGTTTTGCAAGCTCGCTTACATCGTTGCAGACAACCCTCTTTCCCATGCTGATATATTCGCGGAGTTTCATGGAAGTGCGGCAATAATTGGCCTTTCTGTCCTTATAATAGACAACGCAGCAGTCGGCGATGGCGATGAAGGGAATGACCCCCTCTTTTGGCAAGAGTCCCGTGAACCTGACGCAATCACCGACACCAAGCCTTTCAGCCAGTTGTCTGAATTGCTTTTCGAAGAGGCCCCCTCCCACGACGACGAGGCAGAAATCAGGGACAGCCTCCCTCACCATGGGAAGACCCTCAAGGATGGCATCGAGATCACAGGCGGGATCGAGGTGGGCTACATAAGTGACGATCTTTTTTTCTTTAAGGTCATACCTTTCAATGAGATTTTTCCGTGTTTTTTCATGGACGGCCTTATCATCAAACTGCTTTATATCAATACCCTGGTCGAGCCTGTAGAGTTTGTCCGGCGCAACGTTGAAGTCTTCCGTCAGATGGTGAAAGAGATTGTCGTTATGGTAGGTCACCATGTCACAGAGTCTGGGGAAGGGTTTCTGTATTTTTTCACCCACCCAGGAGATGATTCCTCCTTCGCGGTAAGCATAGTCGAGGTCATCCACATCGATGACTATTTTTGTGCCCAGCATTTTTCTGAGCAGCAGCGGAAGGCCTGTATTCGGGTAAGGCTTTATAGCCATGGCAACATGGCAGGGGGTCGTCAGCGCAGCGAAAGTATATGAGGGAAGGGAAAGGAGAAAGTCAAATTTTAGGGGCCTCGTTTTTTTTAAGGGCTTTACATAAACAACGTCATGGCCGCAGCGTTCCAGGGCTTCCCTGATATAGGCGGCCCTGATGGCTCCACCCGTATCTTCAGCGAGTGATGAATATAGAAGTATCTTCACTGCTATCTTACCATCCTGTTTTTTAGTATGGATGAAACTCTTTTCCAGATAATCTTGAGAATTTTAATGTTCTCCCCCCAGTGAATAAGGCTCCAGTCTATTTTTTTTACCTTTCTGAAAAAATGGGCCACATTGAGTTGGGTTTCCCTGTAGCATTTACTTCTCAGCCTGATCAGGTCTTCAGGACTTAGCGCTTCTGTCCTGATAATCGGTTTTTCTTCAATGGGACAGTAGTCGCTCCACTTTTCCGTGAGCAAAAGATTGTTATTCCTGTAATAGTCAAAGCCCGGCGCATTAGGCGCAGGGACGACAAAAGAAAACTGGGTATAAAAAGGATCGATTTGCTGGATGAGCTTTATACTTTCATTAATGGTCTCTTCCGTTTCGCCCGGAGAGCCGATAAGCATCATGGCGTAAATGTCGAGGTCTGCCTTCCTGCACAGGCGGGCCGCCTCTTTAACGTCATCAGTTGTAATCCCTTTTTCGATATTTTCAAGTATCTTGTTAGAGCCCGATTCTATACCGAAGCAGATCTCGAAACAGCCTGCCTTTTTCATCAGTTTGAGTGTTTCAAGGTTGAGCGGTTTCACTCTCGAATTGAGAGTCCACCTAAGTTTCAGGCCTTTTTCGAGCATGAGTTTGCATATTTCATCAATCCTGCCGTCATGGAGGAAGATCATTTCATCGAAAAAGATAAAGCGCTTTATACCGTACCGGTCAACGAGCCATTCCAGTTCGGCCACCACATTTTCCGGTGAGCGGGTGCGGTATTTTGCATTGCCGTAGGAGCAGAATGTGCAGCTAAAGGGACATCCTCTCGACGATATGACCGTTGTAAAGGGTGGCCGCATCATTATGCCCGTGTGATAGGGCTTAATGTTCGGAAGGAGGTGATAGGCGGGAAAAGGCATGTCATCGGGAGCGGTGAGCCTATTGCCCGGTGGCGTGGTGATTATTTTTCCTTTCTCCCTGAAGGAGATGCCGGGTGCATCTTTCCAGGAACCGCTGTGGGAAATTTTCTTTAAAAGGCCCGGTACGATACTTTCCGGCTCCTCGTTGATGAAGATGTCGATAAAAGGCTTTTCCAGCAGGGCGTCCCTTATGTGAGGGACTTCTGCGATTATCTTGCACCTGAGAAGCGTATGGGCGCCATGCTCTTTGGCAATTTCCAGTACTTTGATGTCTTCTTCCTGCGTATCGAAGCCTGTTCTGGCAAAAACGACGTCAGGCTTGATTCGCTCGGTTTCTTTTTTTATGTAATCAAGGGTAAGGTCAAAGGCGTTGGCTTCGATTAAACTGACCTCATGGCCTTCCTTTTCAAGAAGGGCCGCCAGGTAGAGGCAGTTAATGGGCGGATAAATGGCGCCAAGGTCTCTATGTTCAAAGCGCTCTGTTCTTACGACAGGTACCCCCCCCACTCTCGGGGGGACAATGATCATTACTTTCATCAAATTCCTTATTGAAAAAGAAAAACTTTCTTGTTGCTACATACGTTAGCACAATGTGAGGTGTAAATAAACAGCTCAGTTGTTCCCCTTGCCGGAGCAAGGGCAAAGAGAAAGGTTCTCTCGATCTTTGACAGTAGAGAGAGGGGTAAAGTTCTTGAAAAAGAAAAGCGGCAGGCCTTTTATTGCGCCTTATCTGTGACGGCCTCAAGGGACGCCTGTAAAAAAGTATTGCAAAAAGGAATGGACCTGTTTATTATGTTAGTAAGTATTTACTTATGAGGGGTCTGGCGTGAAATCAAACGGCAAAATCGACAGGGAAACGAGGCGTGACCAAATAGCAAAAGCGGCGCTTGTCATTGTTGGCAGAGATGGTGTGAAAGGCCTTACCACAGCGGCTATTGCCAAGGAAGTTGGTATTTCGGAAGCGGCGCTCTACAGGCACTTCAAGAATAAAGATGATATATTGCTTGAAACGATAGAGAAGATAGGCAGCGGCCTCAGGGAAAAGATGCAGGCCGTGATGAGTTCACCTGTTCCCTGTATTGAAAAGCTTAAGGACAACTTTCTTCTTAACCTCGAACATATTGAAGCAAATGTCGGTATTCCCCGTCTTGTTTTTTCAGACCAGATCCATCTTGATAATGACCTTTTGAGAGAACGGATGCTCAATAATATAAATAATCATATGACCCGATTGGCGGAAATGATAAAACAGTGCCAGAAGGATGGGACAGTGAGAGATGATGTTGACCCGAAAAATTCGGCGCTCATGCTCCTTGGAATGATCCAGACCCTGGCTATGAAGTGGTCCCTTACAGGTTGTTCTTTCAAATTGAAAGAGGCAGGACTGGAACTCTGGAATAACTACGAGCAATGCATAAGAAAAAGATAAGTCCTATCCTGATGATAGCTGAAATAAAAAGTTTGATTCTTTTGTTCTGCGTCTGCCTTCTTTGGCCCTCTGTGAGTTTTGCCGAAGATAAAGACAGGATTTTTTTTGAAAAAGCGGTGCAGACAGCAAAAAAGGCGGAAGGAAGAAAAACGGCCCACTACACGCTTGCAGACCATGAGCAGAAGGCCTTTAATACGGCGGAGTATGCAGGCAAACCACTTCTTGTTACCTTTATATACACGACATGTCCCGACATTTGCAATTCTATCGTTGCCACACTGGTTCCTGCCATAGAAGCGGTGAAAAAGGAGTTGGGTGACAATTTTAATGCGATTGTTGTCGGTTTTGACGCTGAATATGACACGCCTGAAATGATGAAAGAATTTGCCCTTCATCATGAGGCGGATTTTAAACTTGTACGTTTTGCTTCCGGTGACAAAGAGACGATAGACCGGATGGTAAAGGATTTCGGTTTCTATTATGAAGAGAGGGAAGAGGGCGCCTTTAATCATCTCGGCCTTGTCAGCATTGTCGATAAAGAAGGAAAAATTTACCGTCAGATATACAAGACCAGCATTGGAGCGGCAGATTTGAGGATACCCATTAATGAACTGATTACGGGAAATATCCCTGAAAAAAGGGCGCCCACCTTTATTGATCAGCTCAAGTCAATCTGTATCAGGTACAATCCGGAAACAGGGGAATATTACGTCGATTATTCCTATATTCTTGGCGTTGTGCTTCAGGCTGTTGTCATTCTTCTTGTTGGCGGTTTATATTTCAAGAATGACATTAAAAAATGGCTTTTAAAAACTTTTGGCAAAGAACCGGCTAATAAAGAAGAAACCTTATAACACTGGAGAGGTAGAACTATGAACGAAGGGTTTATCATGCATCAGCTTCACAGGGGGTGGAGCTGGATTGAATACGGGATGAATAAAATATTCACTCCCAGGTTGAATCCCATGTACTGGTTTGGATCAATTTGCTTTTTTATGACATGGATACTGGTTGCTACAGGGCTATACCTTTTTCTCTTCTATGACATTTCAGCAAAGACGGCCTACCAGTCTATTGAATACCTGACACATGAACAATGGTACCTGGGAGGCCTTATGCGCAGTCTCCACCGCTATTCATCAGGCGGCCTTGTTGTGGCTGCCGTCCTGCATACGATCCATGTATTTGTTACAAACAGGTACAGGTACTGGAGATGGCTTGCCTGGGTTTCCGGTGTTGCCACTATCTGGTTTCTTATTATATGCGGTCTCTTCGGTTATATCATGGTCTGGGATGAGCTTGCCATGTTTATAGCCTGGGTTTCAGCGCTTCTCGTCGATGTGCTTCCTGTAATGAGCAAGCCTCTATCCTTTGCTTTTGCGCAAATGCCGTCGGACTTTTTCTTTTACATTGTTCTTTTCATCCACTTTGCTACGCCTGTTTTCCTGCTCCTGCTCTTTATGGCCCATGTAATGAGGATGCGTAATGCAAAGATCAATCCTCCCAAAGAGTTGATGTATCTTATTGTAGCGGCTCTCGTTATCGTTTCATTTATCAGGCCTGCTACCAGCGGTCCCCCGGCAGACCTGAGCAGACTCCCTGCGGAAGTCCAATTTGACTGGTTCTACATGTTTTTTCTCCCGCTTATCCAGATGATTCCTGTTTGGGCGGTATGGGTAGTTTTGGTAGTGGTAACGCTTTTTCTCACCTTTCTTCCCTGGTACGGGAAAGTGCGCCGGAGAGAAGCGGCAGAAGTTATTTATGAAAACTGTACCGGATGCGAACAGTGTGTCAGGGATTGTCCTTACGAGGCTGTTTTCGTAAGACCGAGAACGGACGGACGAAGCTGGCCTCTCGAAGCGGTTGTCGAACCGTCACGATGTGCAAGTTGCGGTATTTGCGTGGGAGCTTGTGACTACAAGGCCATTGACATGCCCTTCCTGCTTGAGAAAGATATAAAGGAGAGGATTACCACCCTGTCCAGAACGGTTAAAGCTAATCCTGATGACGGCCCCAAGGTATTCATCTTTATGTGTGAAAACAGTAATCCTCCCTCTATCTGTCAGAAAGTGGAGTGCAAGACCTCTGTCGGCTGTATCAGGATGCCCTGTATGGGAATGGTTCAGCCGTCTATGGTCGCCATTCCGCTTCTTGAAGGCCTCGATGGCGTTCTTATTTCGGGATGTCAGGTTAATGACTGCCACTACAGGTATGGAAATGTTCATCTTGTTGCAAGAGTGAAAGGGGAAAGAAAGCCTGTTATGCGGAAAAACATCGATCAGTCACGAATTCGCTTCTCCCTCTCGTCGGAAGTCCAAAAGAGCGACTTTCTCGGAGAAATCAATTCTTTCAGGGAATATTTAAAAGACCTTCCCGAGACAGAAAAAGGAGGTAACTAAAATGACAAAACCCAACTGGATACTCGGTGTTATTATTCTGTTGCTGCCTGCTCTCTTTGTCATGAAGTATACAGCAGTGCCTTATCCCTTTTATCCCGATAGTGCGGCTGAGCTGAAACTTGCTTTTCAGCATACGGGGCAGAGAGTACAGGAATATGATGAAGTCGGTTCTCTTAGAAAAAAGGCCAGAGAGTACAGGAAGGCTCTTAAAAAGGACAAAAAAGTCAGAATGAGCTTGAAGAGCAGGGCCACGACGACAAGAGAAAGATTTCCAACAGCAATGGAGGTTTTTATTGATGGTAAAAAAATCCATCAAAAAGAGTACCAGCCTACGGGAAGAAAAAGAGATGCCGTTGCCGTTATTTACGATGTTCTTCCCATTGTGCCCGGAATACATACGATCAGGGTTACCATGCTTGACTCCAAAAAAGAGGGCGTAAAGCCTTATGTTTTTGAGGATACTGTCGAATTCAAGGCCCGAGACGTAAGAGTGATTACCTTTGACAAGGTTAGACGAAGGCTTCACTGGTCAAACAACCTTATCCCCATCCTGGACAGGCCGGAGTATACAGGCGAGGAAAACTGATCGTCAGTCTTTAAGAAAAACAGGGGAGGCTTTAAGCCTCCCTTTTTTTGCTTCTCCTTCTATGCTGCTCTTGTCGGGCGCAACTTCCCTGTTTTGAACAGCCTGTCACAGATTCCCTGTAGCCCGTGGTTTTGTCAACCGCTTTCCGGGATACTTTCTTTCAGCCTGTTTTCTTTTCCACAGCTTGCATTTACAGGGGATCTCATATATTATAGGCGCCATGAAAAAACCGGAGAAAAAGAAAAAAGTTTTCAGTATGGAATTTTTTCCGCCCAAGACGGAAGAGGGGGTGGTCAAACTCGGGAGGACAAGAGATGAACTGGCTGCGCTTGGGCCTGAATATTTTTCTGTTACCTTTGGAGCAGGCGGCAGTACCCAGCAGGGGACCATGGAGACGGTTTTTAGTCTGAAAGATGCCGGTTATGAAGTGGCGCCTCATCTCTCCTGCATAGGATCGACCAGGTCGGAGGTATTACATCTTCTTAAAACCTATATGGATAAAGGAATTGACCGTATTGTGGCGCTCCGCGGCGACCTTCCTTCGGGAATGGGTGTCGGTATCGGTGATTTTCGTTACGCCAATGAACTGGTGCAGTTTATCAGGGAAGAGACGGGAGACCATTTTTACATTGAGGTGGCGGCCTATCCCGAAATTCATCCCCAGGCGACTGATGCAGAGTCGGATCTTGATAATTTTGCCGGAAAGGTGAAAGCAGGGGCTGATTCGGCCATAACACAATACTTTTACAATGCCGATGCCTATTTCAGGTTTATCGATGAATGCGCGGAGCGTGGAGTACAGGTTCCCATTGTTCCCGGCATTATGCCCATAACCAATTACGAGCAGCTTGCCCGTTTTAGTGATACCTGCGGTGCAGAAATACCCCGCTGGCTGAGAAAAAGGCTGGAAGGTTATGGCAGTGATCTTGAGTTGTTAAGGAAGTTCGGTATCGATGTAACAACTGACCTTTGCCAAAGGCTGCTTGACGGAGGTGCGCCGGGTCTTCACTTTTTTACAATGAACCAGGTTGCTCCTACCACTGCTATCTGGAAAGCCCTCGGAATTTAGTACTTTAGAAATTATTTTCAGCCGGGAACGGCTGAAAATAATTACGTAAAAGTACTTACCCCCTGTGGGGGTCACGATTATCAGGATTAATAATCACAAGAACTAAAAGGTGCTATGACTCTTTTTGAAAAAACTCCTTATTTAGTACTTTAGAAATTATTTTCAGCCGGGAACGGCTGAAAATAATTACGTAAAAGTACTTACCCCCTGTGGGGGTCGCAATTATCCGGTTTAATCGTTATAATTTAAAAAAACTAAAAGGTAAAAAATGACTCTTTTTGAAAAACTCCTTAAGGAGCGTATTCTTATTCTTGATGGCGCCATGGGTACCATGATCCAGCGCTATAAGCTGACCGAGGAAGACTTCAGGGGCGAACGCTTCAAAGATTATAATAAGGAGCTTAAGGGGAATAATGACCTCCTTGTACTCACCAGACCTGATGTTATTGGAGAGATCCATGAGGCCTACCTTGAAGCAGGCGCTGATATTATAGAGACAAACTCATTTAGCTCCACTGCTATCGACATGGCCAAGTATGGCCTGGAAGATTGTGTTTTTGATATGAATTATGAGGCGGCCAGGATTGCGAAGGAAGCCTGTGAAAAATATTCAAGGCAGACGCCACAGAAGCCGCGCTTTGTGGCAGGATCGATGGGGCCGACGACTAAAACACTGTCCATGTCGGCTGATGTGAACAATCCCGGAAGCCGGGAGATTAGCTTTAACGAGATGAGAGCTGCCTGCAAGGTACAGGTAGAGGGCCTCATCAAGGGTGGTGCTGATCTTCTCCTTATTGAAACTATTACGGACAGCCTCAATTCAAAGGCAGCTATCTTTGCCATGGAAGAGTGCTTTGAAGAACTGGGAGTAAACATTCCCGTCATGGTTTCAGGCACCATTACTGATAGCAGTGGTCGGACATTGACAGGACAGATGATGGAGGCCTTCTGGAATTCGCTCAGGCATGTAAAACCCATCAGCATAGGACTCAATTGTGCCCTTGGAGCAAAGGAGTTGAGGCAGCATATTGAGGAACTGTCGACTATTGCCGATACCTATGTAAGTGCCCATCCTAATGCGGGTCTTCCTAACGAGCTTGGTGGTTTTGACGAAACTCCTGAGGCGATGGCGGCAGAGATTAAAGAGTGGGCAGAGAGTGGTCTTCTAAATATTGTCGGCGGATGTTGTGGAACCGATCCCGATTTTATTAAGGCAATTGCCGGGGCCGTTAAAGATGTTTCACCAAGGACAGTGCCCAAAATTGAGAAAAAGAGCAGGCTCAGTGGTCTCGAACCGCTCAATATCGGTCCTGAATCTCTTTTTGTTAATATTGGCGAACGTGCCAACGTGGCAGGTTCGGCAAAATTCAAGCGTCTTATCATGGAGGGGAACTACGATGAGGCCCTTCACATTGCCCGCCAG
>Ga0224514_10000412_pt1 | contig 12373 bp, 11 predicted proteins | sample SF_May12_sed_USG_3_FD_169107 | JGI IMG/M metagenome (GOLD analysis project Ga0224514, IMG submission 169107) | Sediment microbial communities from San Francisco Bay, California, United States - SF_May12_sed_USGS_24 | ecosystem: Environmental > Aquatic > Marine > Sediment | place: USA... | reverse complement strand
TGCGATGGGAAAACGTGCCACTATGAATGATCTAGACCAACTGTATGAGGCATTTCGTCAAATCGGCGAAGACCCGACGCAGATCCTCACGCCTGAAACGGCTTATCTTGTGGCCTATGGACACAATATAGTCGGCATGCAAAGCGTACCAGGTGTCATCATTGTTCCAGAGCGCACCAAAGATGGCATTCATGCCTCGGTGACGGTATTGGAAGGCTATAAGCTGGAGCAACCTGTTCATCTTTGTTTCAGCCTGTTCGAACAGTTCGGTTCCCAAAATATCGAACTAGAATTGACCTTACAACCACATAGCCTGGTGACTTTCTGGTCGCACTGTATATTCACTATACCGGAAGTGGCACGCCATGCCATGATGGCGCAGATAAATATTGAAGAAGGTGCAGAGCTTATTTACAACGAAGTTCATTACCATGGACTGTCGGGTGGTATTGAGGTCGTGCCACGTGCCAAGGTCGTACTCGGTCACCTAGCACGATATCGGACTGATTTTTCTTTGGTACAGGGGCGTGTTGGCAAACTTGATATTGATTACAGCGTGGACGTAGGAAAAGAGGCCGTGGCAGAACTGACTAGCAAAGTCTACGGCCATGTCGCAGATAAAATCCGCATCCGTGAGCGTATCGATCTCAACGGTGACAATGCGCGAGGACTGATCAAGTCGCGTGTCGCTGTAGAAAACGAGGCCAGCGCGGAGGTGATTTGCGCCACCTATGGCAACGCCGCGGGAGCACGCGGTCACGTCGACTGCCTGGAAATCGTACGGGGCAGCGGTGTGGTCAGCGCAATCCCCGAGGTACGAGTCACCCACCCGCAGGCCAAGGTGACCCATGAGGCAGCCATCGGCAGTGTCGACCAAGCACAGTTGGAAACCCTGATGGCTCGAGGTCTTGATCCAGATCAAGCGGTAGACGTCATTGTACGAGGCATGCTCTGTTAGCTAGGATAAAAATAGTGTAGTCGCTGCAATACTTATTTTTGCAATTTCATTTGATTTAATAGAATCACTATATCCAACTGAAACAACCGTATCTGCTGTAGTAAAAAAATCTGTACAAATGTTTCCACGTTACCGTGATTCATATAATAGGGTTGTGGTTGAGCTAGAAGATGGTGAATTGCATAGATTAGAAGCACCCTTGGGTGCTAGAGTCAAATCGGGTAATAAAGTGATTCTTCAAATGTAAAAAAGAAAAATAACTGGTTTTATTACTTATAAACTTAAATATTAAATATGAATAAAGTACCTACAATCTAATCAATCATTACAAAACGTTGAATGTCCGCTATCGGCCAAAAGCGGTCATTCAACGTTGAGAATACATTGCTTCAATCTTCGGTGTTAACTTGACCCTATTGTTAGGCACCCTCAAATAAATAATGCGTTTTATTCTCTAGCTTAATGTTATTTTGCGTTGTCCAGATATTTCTCTGTTTAATTTTTCCGCTACTTATTTTGAATGGCAACAGGTTTTTGAATAATGGGAAAAACTGATCATTATTCATAACCTGGATATGTAGGTGGGGTTGAATTGATGAGCCAGAATTCCCTGCTTCTGCAATTTGTTGGCCGCTTTTTACAACATCACCTTTCTTTACATTTACAGAGCAATTTTTTAAATGGCACAGAAGAACATAGAAATCATCTGATTTAATCATAATATGATTTCCACCAAACATTCCAAAACCTTCGTTTTCTTTCGGTTTATTAATCAGCAATGAAAAAAGGTCATACATAAAAGATATACTCATACGATCTTTCTCTACATCATGACTCTCAACCACTACACCATCGATCGGAGAAAATATAGGACTAGACCAGGTATAGGTATCGTCGACAGAAATAAATGAAACCAAATGCTTGAGAAAGTTGCCTTTGCTATAAAGAGATTTTTTCTTATCTTCTGCAAGAAAGTCAAAAGCAAGAACAGGATGGCCAGGAGGGTTATAGATTACCCAATTACCTCTAACCGGTGGATCAATTACAATTTCCGGATTATACATATTATGCTTCCTTTGCATCTAATTATGAGTAGCACTCCTAAAAGACCTATGTAAATTACTCCATTACTACCAATACATTTTTGATTAAGGTTACAAATATAGCAAATTGTGAATGTCCGCTTTGGGTCGTTTCCGGTCATTTGTTTATTTTTTAGTTCAAATTTTACCCTGAATGTCTGCTATCGGCCAAAAGCGGTCATTCAGTTGTATTGTCACCCTCAGCCAGGGAATACAGCTCATCTATCATCTTGCGCATAGCCTCTACAAATTGCTTACTTAACTGATGCCATTCTTTCCTGTACTTATCAAGTGAATCATTGTCTATCGTCTCAAGTTGTTGCTGTGTCTCACCGATGTTCTTACTGCCATCGGTAACAGCTTCAACACTTGGTTCGGCGAGGTTTTCACTATCCTGCTCAAGGTCTGCGGCGATATCCTGCAAAACACGCTTGTCTTCGTCAGAAAGGTTGTTGTCTTCTTCCTTTAATGCACGGTTGATCGATTCTTCCAGCTCCTTAATGCTCTTACGAAGTTGTTCAGCATATTTTTCTATACTTTTTGATGCATGTTGCCCGAAAGACTCTGACATTTGTTCAAGTTCCTTGCTCATGCGTTCCATTTCGAGTTTGAAACTTTCGGCGGATGCTTCAAATTGCCTAGATAAATCATCACCCAGCTGGTTGAGCTTGCTAAAAAGATCACCGAGCGGCCCGCCGTGAATCGAATTCTTTGTCTGATCGTAATCGACTTTCCACTCTTCGTTGCGAAGGACCAGGTAAGTGGTGAAGCTTCTGTTGTCCTGGCCCGAATTGGCTGGACTGGCAAATTCCGTGACAACGCTAGCCACTTTTTGCTCAATAGTTACTTTTCCAAAAGACGGCTGAAATCCGCTCCAGTCCTTTGAGAAACTGTCATAGTACTTGGCATCAGTCAGCGTAGAGTATTTAACTGCATCCTTTACATTGTTGTTAAGCACTGCGTCCCAGAAGGTCCGGGTGACATCCTGCGGCGTCTGTGGACCGAAACATGCTGAAAGTGGCAGTACAAGGCAGATTAATACAATAAGATGTAAGACGAATTTTTTCATAATAATTATGTTTGGCTAACAATATTCAATATGAGTTATTTCTGATGAGGTTGCGAGCATACCCTCGTAAAAAAGCAAAAGCAAACAGCCTGTCATTTCAGAATTTCTTATACTTAAAGGTTTTTTGTCATACCACTGTAAGCAGGTATAGCACGTTGACAGTAAGTGAAGTGAGTGCAAAATTATAGTTTACTATGAGATCTCGATTAATAATAATATATACAATGACTGCTATTGGCTAAAAGCGGACATTAAGAATATGAAAATAATGCTCCGTAAATATCCCAAAGCTGTCATTCGCTGAAGTATCAAGTCGGCTCAGTACTTCATCAGCATCAATAATGTGCCAATCAACCTGCGCCACTCTATCCTCCCGCGAATAAAAAAATCAGCAGAATCGTTACCAATGCTATTAACAATGTTTGAATACCACTGCGTAACCATGAAATGCCTGACACGCGACCAAGGAAAACCCCAAGGAGAAAAATAAGCAGAAAGGCGATGATAATGGCAGCATAAAGCGGTGATATAAAAAGTAATACACCCGCTCTCGACAACCATAGGGGGCTTATAATTAAGAGGGAAATAATTAGAGGTGCGGAGCCGTTGACCAGGGCAATCAACATGGGAACCCAACGTGCTGCTTCGCCATGGGCACTTTCCTGCAAATCAGTGATCATTGTATCTTCCAGTTCACCAAGGGCGCGACGTCGTTCTGCCTTCTCACTGACATAAGCACTACTCACACCACTCACTCCTAGAGCAATGGCCGCACCTAAACTGGCATTAATAATCACAGACAAATCAGCTGATGAACTGATAAGAAAACCCATGATAAGACCCAGCATAGTGAGTGCACCATCAAAACCATTGACAACAAAATAGCGCCTAACGATACCGTGAGTACGTGTAATTCGCAGCAGAAACCTAATCTGACTTAACGGGTTCATAAAAGCATATCCTTTAAGAGCGTCCGATTATTCTTTATCAGGCTCGCTTTGCACTTCTACAACATCAATACTGTGAAGTGAACCACTCATGCTGGTAATAGCAGATTGAATTGCCTCGAAATTTATGTTGCTTCCTTCAATCACAACTTGAATCGTTTCAGTGTTTTCATCCATCTCAATAACGGTCAAGCCTACACGGTAGTCGTCTCCACCTTTAGCCAGGGTACAAGAAAACTCCAGCGCATCGGGCTGATGTGGTTTAAGAATATCCAGAACTAGCCGTTTAACAGAAACCATAAGCTACACTCCATTTATTGTTTTCATTGCGGTTGCATATCAGAACGAAAGTTTCATGTAAATGCTTTGCATGTTTGCAAAACAAATAGACTCCACATGTAAACATTTAAGCATCCACTTTTTCAACCTTAAGTTTAACGATATTACGTTCAGTCATGTTTTACATCTTATAACCGCTATTTTCACAAGATTTAACGCAACTTTATTGAGACTATCTAAAGTTTAATGACTCTTGCAATAGTGAAACTGAGTTTCCTTCAATTTAGAAAATGATTGCATGCCTTTAAAAGTCGGCTGGATCCGCTCAATTTACATCTAAATGTCAGCTATCGGCCAAGAGCAGTCATTCAACGGCAGGCTTGAGAGGTTGGTTTTTAAACGCTAGCGAAAAAACCGGTTCATCTTAAAGCCATTATTAGATTTCAACTATCCCGTAGATTGCTTTTCCTTTAGGTGCTCAACATGAGCGATCAGTGTATCAACTGTTTCCTTTAATAAATCGAGCTCATCGATCGTAAGATCGTCCAACTGTTCAAGGTTATACTCTATCGTATCTATTATCTTCTTATGAGGACGCTGCATTGGTCTCATAAAATAGGTAGTAACAGTTGCCACGATGGTTCCGAAGAACAACACTGATCCGATAACAATCCATATTCCACCTACTAACTGAGCAATACTGGATATCGGCGTATCCGCGATTCCTGCTGTGGAAAATGCAGCCACTCCCCAATACAACGCGTCTCCATACGAATTGATAGCTGAACCTTCAATATTGCGCTCTACCAAGTATATGCTGGCAGAAAATAATAGCCACAGTACGATCAGCGCAACGACCATTTTTGTAAATGGCGTATGTGCGGAAACATCCTTAATGAATCTCTTGAATCGCCTATGTGGATTTACCCTTCTCATCTTTTACTCCAACCCAAATGAAATACTAAATCCGAAAAATATAAGGCAGCATCTATCTAAATTTACCTTTTCGATATTTTAAGTAGCCATGTAAGAACCAACCCATAATAATACCCATGGCAAGTAGGAAAAACATAAGTAGAGAACGGGACATTTGGAAAGACCAGAATAAGAACTGGATCTCGACGACAGCTACATTTTGAATTATGAAAATAACAGCAAGGCCAGCAAGAATTAGTATGAGTAACAATTTAATGTTCATTGAATCCTCCTCTCTGGCAGATAAAAGTAATTCTATTATGTGTCTAACAGATTACTATACTGACCCGTCCGACTCGTATAGTATGCCACGTAAATCGGGATAGATAATTGCAGGCTATAATATTCTTTAAAGGTCATCAAATGCTGGAATAATGAATGCCCGCTTTGGGTCGTTTGTAGTCATTCATTTAATTTTAGCCGATTTTTACGATGAGTGTCCGCTATCGGCCAAAAGTAGTCACTGATAAAGTACCAGTAAATACACTTTTTCTCAATGTCGATGAATAGCCGTTAAAACCTTGCTTGAAGATGGCTGAAAACCCTTTCGCTACCCTACGCATCTTTCCTGATTAGTTTAAGGGAATGATGTCGAATAAAGATGATGAGCAAAACCATTCCAATCAGTAAGATACATCCCACCATGACATAGGCCGTGGTAATACTAATCGTTGGCGTTGATTTCGAGATGTAGAAATTCTGCTTTAAAAAGATCTGTTTCACAAGCGCTGGTATTTTCCTGACATCCGCCTGTTCTACCCAGTAACTGTCATAATAAAATTGCCCCGTCCGTTTGATCTTTGCTGCATCACTGGCATACACCCCCGATATTTCCTCCGCGGTGTAATCAAACTGGGACACTTGCAAGAGGTACTTCATCCGGTAACGCTCCAGCGCTTCAAGTATTTCCTCATCCCCACTGGCAAGTCGTTCAATAATGGGATTAAACACCGCCATCACCTCATCATAATCATCGACATCCGCATCAAAATTGAGATAAATATAACCACGACCTTGATCAGCGTAACTCACTACTGTTGGGGTGTATGAGAGCGCATTGTCGACCCGTAATTTTTTATACAAAATATCATTAAGATAATTCGTGACAATTTCTAAAAGTGCATTATTTTCGACGTCCTCTGCCATCACGCTTGGGTAATAATGTTTTACCGTTGAACCACTGCCAATCAGCGGCACTAAGCGCCCCTCACTAATCACCATTTGATCAGGTATGACGAAGCTGGTCTTTTTGTGTGGTTTACTTTTACGGGGTTCTAGCTTGCCAAAGGTGTCATTGAGGTATTGCTTGATCTCGTGTTCAGAAAAATCACCGGCGGCCACCACCAGGTAATTCTCTGGCACATAATAATCCTTAAAGGCTTGCAGTACGTCCTCGTAACCAATTTCGCTATACACACGCAGTGGATAGACATGCTCGATGCCTTCATACATCTGCTTGAATAAAACATCATCGGCACTATAGACAATATCATTCTCATACAACCAGCGACGTATTGAGGAAATTTCCGGCCCCCGTTCACGCTCGATAACAGACAAGGCATTCTTAAAATTCTTGTTGGTCAGTATTGAGTCAGAAAAGATTTCATAAAAAATATCAATCCCTGTTTTGAGTCGCTGTGCGTGAATGGACATATTGTAATCGGTGGTAAACGCATTGGTCTGCGCATTCCAGCTTCCTCCATTAAACTGCACTAAATCTTCAAGTTCAGATTCATTATGCTTCGATGTTCCCATAAACATCATGTGCTCAAGAATATGCGCTGTTTCTTGTTTGTAATTAGGAAAATACCAGCTACCCATTTGCACCACGACTCGTAGCGAGACAGTTGGAATTGTTGTATTTTGATTTAGAATGACACCGATACCGTTATCCAGGGTGTAATAGGTATACTCATGCATACCCTTGGGGACGTACTCACCTGCGGGCGATTTGGCAGAAACAGGATGCACTAAGAATGAACAAGCTATGAGCACTATAACAAGTGAACGCATCATCCCCCCCTGTTTTTTCGAGAGTGTTTTTCACTGTGTGATTTGAGGGTACTCACTGCCTCTTTTTCTTTTACGACTCTGCTTTTGTTCGCTTACCCACACCCTTGCTCTTCGGGGTCGGGGCGTTCTTCATAACGAAACGGTGGCCTTCGATAAGTTTCATCAGGTCAAAGGAGCTGATAACACCGACCACCTTTTGCTCCTGGGTGACGATGAGATGGTGGATCTTATGATTGCGCATCATGCGCGCCGCTACTGACACATCTTCATACTCGGGGATGGTGTAGACCTTCTCAGTCATGATGTTTGAGATTGGGGTGCCCTCCTTCTCCGCCGCCAACAGATCCGAGGCAGAAACCACGCCGATAGGGACGTTGTCCACGGAGACAACCGGGATGTTACGCAGCTTGCTTTTGGTCATCTTGCCCTTGATCTCGCCGACGGTTTGGTGGAGTTGGGCAGTAATAACATTGCTGCTCATCAGGTCTTGTACTTTTACGCTCATGGCTTGGGTCCTATTATGCTGTTGTGATTATTGGTTAGTAGTTAGAGATTATCACAGAAAATTGAATAATTAGGGTCAGTAATTAGGGTCAGATAGGAATTATCGCTACTATTCTCAAGTTTTTATCTTAGAAACAACTGTGCTCTGACCCCATTTATTTTTTTAAACGTATTTGGTTTATTCACTAAAACAAAAGATTTTCCATTTATAAAAATAATAACTCATGACCTTTTTTATGGTGCATCATCTTTGCTGAGTTTAATCCAGCGCAAGTTCTCCTTCATCAAGGGTTGACCTTGTTGCTTGAAACATACGCATCGAAGTTGGCGCGACTACTCGAGGGCAAACAGTTTTAATTTCATCATAAATCTGTTGTGGATCTGTCATATGGCGGCGCGAAAAATGAAACGGTACTAGTCGCGCTACACCCGCTGCGTTCGCGATTTCACCACAAGCGTGTGTGGTCAAATGGCCGTTATTAAACGCATGCTCTGCTTCCGCCTTAACAAATGGCGCTTCACAAAAAAACGTGTGCGCATGCTGCGCCAGTTTGATGAGACGTTGACGGTTATCTGCTGTATCCGCCAGATCGGTAGCATACACCAGGCGTTTACCGGGACTAATGAGCAACAGTTCAGCAGCAAGCGCTGCTGCTGTGGCTTCTTTGCCATCCGGTAAAAGAACACGAACGTTCTCATTACCTCTTAACAATTGTTGCTTTAACTCATTTAACCAGGGGCCTGGTTCAAGCCCCTGTGCCACAAGACGATCCTTGCGCACATTAATCTGTATGTCTGGTTCAAAGGCATAAGCCACCACCGGGGTGCCATGATGATCCAGCAATATCCCGCGTATACAAAAGTCTGCTTCCTGTAGCAATACACCCTCTTCTACTACACGTTCTTCGCGTAACTGTGGATCTGGTTGAGTAGCCTGCAACTGGTAACAGCGCATGGTCTTACCATCAAATTCCATCACCTCAAATTGTGGCGCGTTGAGTCCCACCCGATCCCATAATACGCCTTGTATAAAACCAGCGATATGTTGTGCCAAACCCGGTGGACCATACAAACGGCAAGGTGGATATTCACCAACGCGTGATCGCATCAGCCACACAAACCCACCAATGTGATCCAGGTGCGCATGGGAAATAAAAACATCGGTAACCTGATGGGCAATGCGGGCAGACAATCGTTCGCCACTGCCCAAATCAAACAACAGGCTGCGCCGTTGATGACGCAGCCGTAGATGTAACAAAGGATCACCAAAGACACCATTGATCAGGGCCAGGTCAACGGTACCTACCCGCCCCACCAAACGCGGGCCATTATTGTTCTGAATGGAAGGCAACACATCCACGGGTGGTAAATAATCGAGGCGCTCTGCAGCCCAAGGTGTGGCCGTTTCTATCAAGCCGTCTGTTGTGCGCTGTGCATCACGAATTAACAAGGTATCCGCATCGGCGACTTGAGCCGGCAAGCTTACTGTTAACTGGTCTCCATGTAATTGTTGCACTTCCCCCATCGCAACCGTGCGCTGAGCCTTTAGCAGTGCAACCTGCCGTCCTGTCCAGGTGTGCGGTAACTCCCGCGGTGTTGGTGTGCCAATGACATTGAGATGAGTCAAATCAAAGTGCTGTGATATACCCTCAGCAAGATAGGCATCCCATTGCTCGGTACGCTGCCGTGCGCGCACCCGTTTACCTGGACGCTTAGCCGCTCCCGATGCAACGATAACAATCACCTTCAATCCTAATGTGCGCAATTCATCCATCAGCGGTGGCGATGAATCTTTTGCTGTGACAACAAGTACCGTATCAATGCGGCACGATGCGACCAGCCCTTCAAGTAATTCTCGGCCGGCAACGCCCCGCACGACACCCGGTCCGTCTACCAGAACGATCCCATCACGTGGTGTTAATAACAATTGGTTCAGCGCCGACAGCAATGGCAAGCGAAAGCGGCCTGCATCCAGGGTACACAACGCGACAGACTCTTCTATCTGCCACGCGCCCTGCTGCCAATGGCCCAACGTTACTGCACCCGGCACACCTAGCAGTGGAGTTCCCGGATCGGCACTAAAACACCAACAGCGACGATTGAACTGCGCAAGTTCCATTGCCAAATGCGTCACCAGTGTAGACTTGCCCACCCCCGGCGGACCAAACAACAATACGCGCCGATCCTGGGAAAGCACCGAGGCAACAATCTCAGCCGCATCCGCTTTCAACACAATAAAGTCATGTTCTGGTGTTTTCATGCCCATAACACAATGGCTGTCATCTCGTATTTATGTGAACAACTTTTCTTTTATAAGCATGGGTCATTGAAGAAAATTTTCTACCTTTTATTTGATCCTACTAGCCGATTCAAAAGATTACCAGAATGCCTTGGACATAGAACTCACCGCCCGGCTCTGCTAAAGTTTTTGAATGAATCAAGCCAATCACTATTCAATCATGGTGCACGGTGGCGCCGGGGCATGGGATAACGTCAAGGATCAAAAAACCACGGTGCGTTATCTCGAAAGCTTACGTCGCATTCTTGAACATGGCCGCGACGTCATGCAACTCGGTGGCTCAGCCCTGCAAGCCGTTGAAGCCTGTGCCTCCTTACTGGAAGATGATCCCTTGTTTAATGCCGGTTGCGGTTCCGTATTAAATGAAAACGGTCGAGTGGAAATGGATGCTGCCATTATGGATGGCCGTGATTTATCTGCAGGTGCCGTTGCCGCCATAGAAAATATTGCCAATCCCGTACAACTGGCCCGCCTGGTGATGAGTAAAAGTGAGCACGTGATGTTAATCGGTGAAGGCGCTATGCGCTTTGCTGATCACTGCGGTATGTTCCGTACCCCAGAAAATTACTTTTACACCGCCGAGCGGATCGAACAACTTAAACAGGCGCAATTGAAACACAAAATCATGCTCGATCATGATGACAGCGGAGAAGATAGCGAAGATCAACAATACGGTACCATCGGTGCCATTGCTCGTGATCCACAAGGCAACCTGGCTGCGGCTACCTCAACCGGTGGCATGGTTAACAAACGCATGGGCCGCGTGGGTGATACCCCACTGATTGGTGCAGGTGTGTTTGCCGATAACGAAACCTGTGCCGTTTCGGCTACCGGTTTCGGCGAAGACTTAATGCGTACCGTCATCTCAAAAACCATCTCCGATTTCATTTACCTAAAAGGCATGTATGCCGAACAGGCCACCCAAGCAGGGATTGAATACTTAACGCGTAAGGTTAAAGGACGAGGTGGTGTCATCGTCATCGATAAAGACGGTAACTGTTGCAGTGGTTTTACGACTAAAAAAATGATCCATGGTTGGATCGAACATGGCGGGGAAGCCAACGTACGTTTTTAAACCACCTCATCCTGGTTAAATGGAAAATTCACCACACGTCCACACCAGGTCTTTGCTTTGTTATCGTTGCTTGAGCTTTTCCAGGTAAACCGATTTAGTAAACAATGGCGTTGGTGGTATGCCATCAATTTCAAGCATTCACAACCACTCCTTTTCAGGAAAAAGGCGATCGTCATTCAAGTGATCTGTCTCCTTGATCTACATTTTATTTTAATCCACACCCAACCTTAAAATTATCATGGCCGTTAATATGGTGTTTAAAGACATTAAATAAGGATTAATCCGCTTAAAATATAAACCCTCCGTTCCCTTTTATTCATAGCGCTATTCTTGTTCGGTAATGGTCTTGAGAACCTCGGCATATTTCTCAAATGTCTCACGTTCCTGAACCTTATCTGCCACCGAGATAAAGCGGCGGATCTCATCGGCAGCCTCTTCATGGCGGCCCTGATTCCATAGCGAGTTAAACAACGCAATCGAGAGCATGCCCGAACCCGGCTCTGCCAGAATCAGCCTTTCGTATACCAACTCCGCCTCGGCATACTTTTTCTCATAGAAGTAGGCGCCACCTAGCATCAGCAACGCGGTTGCATTATTGGGGTCATCCTTTAACAGCTCAAGCAGCACGATCCGTCCCTCTTCAGCATTACCTGCTTCGAGTAAGCCCTTGGCCTTCTTCAGCCTCTCTTCAGTATCACTCATAAAATACTCTTCATTACCTAAATGTGTTCTCGACTGTTATAAACCTGCATTGGTAACAATGCCGCTCTGACCAGGTTTATCCTTTGGGCCAGTTTATCCTTTACCCCAGCCTTTTAGAAATCGGTTGATGCTGGTTTTTGGCGTGCGCGAGATTTCCTGCATCAGTGAAAATGGAATTCGCTCTAACCGATGGTTGTCTTCAAGGTCAGTAAGCATTTTTAGCCAGAGCTGCGCGGTCATTTCCGCATCGGCCAGCGCCCGATGAAAGGTGCCGTCATTGGGAATCTGATGAAAGGCGACCAGTGTCCCGAGTTTATGATTGGGGGCATCCTGGTATAAACGGCGGGCCGCCAACATGGAGCAGGCAAATTCACCGCTAGTGGTTCGCTTAATGCGGCGCATTTCCGCTATCAAAAAACGACGATCAAACGAGGCGTTGTGCGCCACCATATCAAAGTCTTCGGTAAAAT
>Ga0224514_10000409_pt1 | contig 12404 bp, 10 predicted proteins | sample SF_May12_sed_USG_3_FD_169107 | JGI IMG/M metagenome (GOLD analysis project Ga0224514, IMG submission 169107) | Sediment microbial communities from San Francisco Bay, California, United States - SF_May12_sed_USGS_24 | ecosystem: Environmental > Aquatic > Marine > Sediment | place: USA... | reverse complement strand
CGAATCCACCAACCAGAGCGTGATCCCGATGATGACCAAGATCGAGCAGGCAGGCCTCATGCGCATGTCCCACATGCTCCCCGCCAAGTACAGGGCAGGCATGCAGCCTGGAGAGGGGAAGGACCAGAACCTCATGGTGGGTGACTGGCGCTACAGGACCAACTACGCTACTGACCAGAGGCCGACCAAGTTCAACGACGGTCGCCGCACCTACACAGACCTCCACCAGTTCCAAGCCGCCGTTCCCAACTACCGCAAGAACAAGGGCATCGCCGGACAGCCCACACAGGAGGAGTACAGGGAGGCCGAGTACCTCAGGGCTGAGGGTTCAGGCCTCGGTTCAATGATGGAGCGATCGACTGCCATGCAAGCCCTCAACGATGCCAAAGCAGCTTGGGATGCAGGCTCGCTTTTGGGAGCTCTTGGCGTGGTTGTCAAATCAGACACTTTCAACGAAGCACTGGAGGCCTCCGGAATGGAAGACAAGTACATGACTCTACACGGAGTCTCTCTGAAGCGCCTGTGGAGCAACCTCCAAGCTGGCAAGTTCGGATACGTTTGAGTTTGTCTGAAGAGACGGTTTTAATTCAAAGTACACAATACATTTCCAATTTCTCAGTTCTCCTTGTCCGAGCCAGAGTCCATGCCGTCTTCGGTCTCCTCCACCTTGACGAGGCCCTTGCCCCGAGCGGTGTAGTCCTTCACCAACTTGTTGGCCGAGTTGCCACCGTAGCCAAAGTCACGCAGCACGCTCACGTAGCGCCCGTTGATGACTCCATGCTTGCGGAGGGTGTCGAGAATGGTAAAGGCACGAGTCTTGGCAATGCCTGGGGTCCGCTTGGCGTTGCGGCCATGGAGAGGGAGAGTGAATGAAGAGTCACCAAGCACCACCTTGATCTCCTCTGGGACCTTGCCGGAGTCGTCCAGTGCAAACTTCTTCTTGCGCAGACTGACCACAAAGGTCCTCATCTTGTAGGAGTCGTACTTGCCTTTCGCATCGGGAGTCAGCACGAGGCTGCCGTCAGGGCCGATCATAGTGAACGCTTCCTCCTTCTCCATCAGCACACGTGACTTGCGGGAGGAGGACTTCTTCTCCTCCTCCTCCTCCTCCTCCTCCACTTCTTGAGTCTCAGCCTTGCGCTTCTTCGTCTTCTTGGGGGAGGGAGGCGGGCCCATGTCAGTCATCTCTCTAGACAGAGTCGGCGGTGGGAAGACACCCTCCATCAGGATGGATGCCTCGTCTTCGAAGGATTGGGAGTAGTGTGCGGCCATAGTCTTTTTTGTTGTTGTTCTTGTCCGGTAGACGGAAGCTTGTTTTTTGAGTGCCGCCTGCTTACACACGTCTCCGCTTACGCATCTTGGTAGTGTGCTCGTCCGTCTCCCGGATAGACTCCTTGATCAAACCCATCCTATCGTTGATCTCCCGGTCCAAGCTCTTGTCGTACTCCCACAGACGTCTCTGGTTCAGCTCCATCTCTAGGATGTCTGCTGCGAGGTCGAAGCGTTTGGCATCCACTGCACGCAAGGCATCCCTGGCCAGACCGATGATCTTGATGCTCCGCTCCATCCGGCCGTTGAGCTCGATGCGCTTCTCCTTCAGCTCAGTGACCTTTGCACTGGCTCCCTCCACGAACTTGGCCGCATACATCACATGCGGGAACTCGTCCTCCACGGACGGTGTAGGGCTCTCTTCCTGTTGGGCAGCCATCAAAACTTTTGATCGACTCCAATGGCATACCGTCCCGTTACAACCTGGGAACAAGGATACACTCCGAACCAGAACGTCAATGCAGGCTCTGAGGTCGACTTTTCAACGGTTACTACACGTACTCTCCAGATCGGAGAATCAGGAGGCCCCTTGCAGTACACCTTGCCCGGAACTGTGGCAGCCGCACCAGGCTACGCACTTGTGGCTTCTGCTACGCCTGGCGAAACCGAGTGGGGGCCTGCCGCCAACCCATTCGACCAAGACCTGAACGTGGCAAATGATGTCGAGTTCAAGTCAGTCACAGCCCCCACCTTCCAGCTGGCTACCCCTGCAAACCCCACACTGCCTACGTGGTACATGAAGGATACTGGCTTTTCTTTTACCGTCGGCGAGGAGGGGACTGGCGAGGACGTGATCAGTATCCTTTCTGGAGGGAACAACCCTCTCCAGTTCTACAGAGGAGCTGTCGATTTCAGGCCGTCTCCTAGCAACCCGGGAGCCCTCCTTACAACAGCTGCAGCTCCTATTTGTCGACATCTCCTCTACACGACGGGGACTTCGGGAGGGGAAGCCACACTCGGGTTTCGCAATGCTTCAGGACCACGGCCTGACATGGCAATCACCCGGCTCAACCAAGGCGACTCCCTCGACTTTACAACCGACGGTCTTGGGCCTGTTGCTCGCTTGTACGAGAATGGGCTGTTCACCACCGTTGGTGGGGCAGAGATTGAAACCAAGTTCGAGCTCGGTGCTGCAGGCCCGCAGAGATGTTCTTTCCCAATGGACGTCAGTGCATCAGACAATGGAGATCTCCTGACGTACAACGGTGCAGGAGCTGCCGAGTGGCGTGCTCCTCCACGGGAGACGCTCTGGCTCGCTCGTGGGCCATTCACGGTTGCTGCCTCGCCTCCTCCTGCAGCACCAGGTGACCTGCTTACAGGTTTCGACCTGGTCGTCCAGTACGGGACCATCAACCTCCCTCAGAATCTGCTCAGCGCCAACCTAGGCGCTCAGTACACGCTCAAGCTGAGTGGGTGGTTGACAACAACAAACACGGCCGACAAGTTCAATATCTCGTTCGCGATGCAGACCCCTGGAAACACGTTTCCCATCGTCACATCGAAGATCGATTTCAACGTCCTTTCACCAGCGCTCGATATCCCGTGGGAGTCCGAGGTCCGCTTCTCCATCTCGGAGGCTACAGCCGCGGAGCTTCTCGTGGAGGGAGCAGGCTCCTTCACATATCGCAATGACGAGAACACCAGTGGGAACAACTCCATTGATGGGAATGTACTAGGCTTCCCTACACCTGCTGATCGTGCTGCTGGTGGGGTGGTTGTCGCACTGTCGCCTCCTTTTAACATCAACGTCACGCTCCTGTACAACGTGTGGTTCGACGACGTGGATGCAGCTGCCACGGTGACCGTGAACAAAGGCAGCCTAGTACTGGACAGATACATCTAACTTTTTTCATACCACACCACCCAACCCTTACAACAAAAAATCAAAAAGACTCTTTCTTTCCAAAAGAGAAGATGGAAGACGAAGCAGCCCCGCAGATGGGTGGGGAGACGAAATCGATGGAGGCCGAGGCTTTGGCGTCTCTGAACAATGTAGTCTACGAGCTGGAGCCTGCCGTCTCGGTGGCCACCTCTCGTACGATGAAGGAGTACCTGGCGAGCAACGACCGACACTACCTTGGCCAAGACCCTATCCAGATCAACATCGCCTCTGGCAACCAGTTCGTCGACCTCAAGAACTCGTACATGAGTTTCGACGTCAACTTCGAGAACATGGGAGCAGACACCTTTGCAAGCACACGCATTCCTCAGGGGGCCTCATGGCTCAACCTCTTTGACTTTTTCAAGCTCACTCACGCCTCTGGTGTGGAGGTCGACCGCCAGAACTCTCAGCTGGGTGTGTGGCGCCAGATCCGTACATGGTGGGACAAGTCGGCAGAGTGGCGTGACACGGTAGGCGCAGGCCTGCTGAACATGGCAAACAAGTACGCACGGCCTTACGACAACACAGACGAGCGTATTGGAGACTACATCACTGAACTGAACGAGCGGGACATTGGCGCCGATAGGGTCGCATTCACTCGCAAGGGGAGACAGCCAATCAACAACACCAAGCAGCATGTCGTTATCCCTCTGCAAGACCTGTTCGACTGGGCTGACAAGGACGAGTTGTGTCCTCCGTACCTGATGAGTGGGCTACGCATCGACCTCAAGACCCTTGCCAAAGAACGCTTCTTCCAGCGTGTCAACGATTTTCAAGATTACGTGGACAACCCTTCCAAAGCCAACACCTACTACAAGTTCGGGACTACCAACGCTGGTCCAGGAGGTGGGGAGGGAAGTGCAGGAGTTCAAACGCCTTTTTTCTACAAGCCTTGGCCTGACCAGTCGGCTGTCTTCATGGACAATGTCCGCGTGAACCTCTGCTCCTACTCTCTCACCGACTCCATGACCCGCCGCATCGCCGAGATCTCTGCCTCTCGTGGACTCGAGTGGTCATGGAATGCAGTCGCCCACGTCTCCACAATCAACGAAGACGAGACCTTCACCATGCAGATCAGCCAAGCCTTGAGTCGTGCGAACGCCATCATTGTCAAGGCACGCATGCAGGAGAACATCAACCGCTTCGACTGCAACCACTTTGCCTCCCTGCCTTGGATCCCTGACTTCGCGCGAGACACAGCACGCTTGGTAGCTAAAGACACTGCTGACCCTCAAGTCGTTGAGTACCCTACCCGTTCACTCGATGGAACCTGTCTCGAGATGCAAGCTCGTGTTGGGGCCATGTACCTCCCTGCTCAACCTCTGCGCGGCGGTATCAAGGACTTTTACCACTCAGCTCTGCAGACTTTCGGAGCTATGCGCCGTGCTGATGCTCAAGTCGGCCCAACTCTGGGAGACTTTGGAGGACACCTGAAGTTTCCGGGAAACTCGTACGTCATCAATGTTCCTCTCGTCCCTCCACTAACGGGAGCCAAGGCTGTGCTAGTGGAGCCTGATGAGATTGCAGATGCTCCTTTTGACGCATACCCTGCCATCACCACTGCCGCCCAAGGCATCTACGCTATCCCTCTCGAGTCGAGCCCCAACCTCAAGCAGTCTGGCCTGGCCATCTCTGCCCAGCGCACAGCCGAGGTGAACTTCCGCTTCAAACCGCTGCAAGTCGCCAACAACCGCCAGCGCCGCTACGACATGTTCATCCCGCACACCAAGGTGGCGACGCTCTTCCTTGGAGACGTATGCGTTGTTCGCAACTGAGTCTGTATCATCCTAATAAATTACGAGTACAACAAAAAAAAATCATGTCTGAATCTTGGGGGCACACGTGTGATCCGAGCACGTCCAGCCTGGCCCATGCAAGGTGGGTGGTCGGTGTGGCTCAGGCAGGGGTGGACAAGTGGTCGGAGGAGGGGTACCACAGGAGACGTGAAATCATGCACGAGGCAGTGAAAGACCTCAGACACTTTGCGGCCTCCTTTTGCAACATGCGTGAGGCTACAGGTGAGGCACGCTTTTGCTCCTTTGCGTTCAATCCACACACCTACCGTGCTGTGGGCAAGTTCTTCTCTCTGCGGTGCAAGGAGTGCAAAGAGGATCGTGACATCATTGACATGGACCAAGACTTTACACTCAGTCTAATCCGTGCCTATGCACTAGAGGTCCTCGATGCCGACCCAGTCAAGCTCCCTCCACTCACCTCTACAAGCAATGGGGGTATGAGAGTGATCACCACCAGAGAGTCGCCCTCCTACATCCACCTCATGCGGACGGTCATCGAGCTCACCAAAGCGTACTGTAGCGAGTACAAGATTCGTGAGACACGGCCAGTCATTGCCGAGGCCACAGACCGTCTGCTGATCCCCCACCTGCGCACGATCGTCCAAGACTATGCGTACGGCTACACACCGAGCTGGACGCTTGGGGAGTTCCTGCAGTCGTACGTGATCGAGCCATTCCGTATGCTCACAGAGGTCAAGGAGTGGCACCTCTTTGACGAGGTCTTCTACGCCCAACTCAAGATCGCCCGAGAGAAGGACGCAGACAGGCCTAGGTCGAAGGTGAGCGTGGAGGACAAGCTGCTGCTGAAACGTGTCCAGTACATGTCCTGTCATTAAACTTGGTCAAAAATTCGCGTGAGCCTGTTTAGTCAAGCCGAGAAACAACTCTTACCACGATGGACGAGAACGACATGAAAGCGGAGCTCAGCTCCATCCTCGAAGTCAACGCCTTGGACTACCGTCTCCCTCCGTCCTTGAGCGTGGCCACTGCACGACAGATGAAGTCGTACCGTGCAGCCAACATCCGCTACCAGTTTGGCGAGCAGATCAACATCACCCTGTCCTCGGGGGCAGCGTACATTGACCCGAAGAACTCGTACATTAGCTTCGACTGTGTCATCCCTGCGGATGGGACCGCTATCCCTTATGCCAACCTCAACCTCCCCACACATGGAGGCTGGACGCAGCTCATCCAGAAGTACACCATCATGCACTCGAGTGGTGTGGAGCTGGACCGTATGGCCGACTGTGCGGGTGAGTACCAGCAAATCAAGCACTTCTACGAGCACGACGCTCGGTGGCGCAAGGTTGTGGGTGCTTCGTGGTATCAGGAGGATGAAGGCAAGAACCTCCACCTGGATACCGACAATGTGCTTATTGGTTCCACTGCGCTATCTACTGGCGCCCACTACCCCTTCCAGGCAACCGACACGGAGCTCCTCAAGGCTGCCTCCTCCACAGGCCCCTCTCGTGACACCTACCGCATCACCATCCCTCTCTGTGAGGTGGCTCCCATCTTCAACTCCAACCTTCTTCTCCCGTCCTTCATTGCGGCAGGTATGCGCCTAGAGCTCACCACCGCTACAAAGGAACGCTTCTTCTCCAAGATTGGTGGGTGGGGGGCCTCAGCTGTGCCTTTCATCCAGAACGTGTTCATCAACCTCGAATCGTTCCAGCTCACTGACAGCATCACCCGCAAGCTCTCTCAGATCTCTGCGTCCTCTGGTCTTGAGTGGACTTGGACTGCCGTCCACCAGTCTGCCACGACTCAGAAGAACGCCGAGTTCTCGTTCCAAGTCTCGCGAGCTCTCAGCCGCGCAAACAACATCGTCTGCAAGATGCGTAGCAAGACTGCCTACGAGTCTTCCCTGGCTGACTCGTACACCTCTCTGCCTTGGGTGTCTGAAAACATCGCCAATGACGGCACAGCGTACATTGAGGAAGTGAAGGCCAACGATGGAGGTATTGAGGGCTTCCAGGTGCAGCTCGGCGCTCAGTTTATCCCTGCCGCCCCTCTTGACAACCTCCAGGATTTCTACGCCTCTGCCCTCAAGACTTTCGGAGGCTACCGCCGCACTGACGCCTCTGTCGGTGCCGACCTCGACCAGTTCGCTGGCAAGGTCCTCGGGACTGTCACTACCAACGCAGCCAAGCCCGTCTACGGCACGTGCGTGGCTATCGCTGCCGTGCCTCTGGAATCCTCCTCTACCCTGAACGAGAGCGGTGCAGCCATCTCTGCACAGCGTACGGCCGTGGTCAACATCAAGGTCAAGGACACAGCCGTCGAGCGCCGCTACGACTTCTTTGTGGAGTACTCCAAGCTCGCGACCGTCTTCCTCGACTCGGTCGTGGTTCGCTCTTGAAAAGACACTTTTCGAGGGGTGCGTATGCACATTACAGCGTCCTGGTATCATAATAGTACGGAATGTATTCATTGATTACAAACAAAAAAAACTTCCAACCAACATTCAAGACTCTGTCTCCGTGAAAATGTCCGCCGGCAAGATGAAATCCAAGTACGACGAGATCCAGGTGGGCAGCATGCTGTCGCCTTGCATGATTGTCTCTTTCGGTAGTGAGTTTGACTCACCCAATGGGAAATCCTCCTCAGCCAGGCTCGCTGTCCCTGACGAGAAGACCATGGCTTCTCTGCGATCGGTCGATGACGCCGCAAGGCAGGCCGCTGTAGAGCAAGGTCGTGATTATTCTTCTTTTATTGTTGGAGAGGCCAAGGATGGGAAGACGCCCATCATCAGGGCAAAGATTACACGGGACCCTCGAGGGTACACAGGTGACGAGATCAACGGGGCTCCGGATGTGGCCACGGGGCTTGACGACGGCTGCGCTCTGCTGCTCAAGGTCTCCCCCTTCCGATGGACGAGGGAGGACCCGCAGTACGGCCCAAAGCTTGGAGTCACTCTGTACGCCAACATCGTCTTCTGCCCTGGGCGCATGGACAACTTCAAGCTCATGGAGGCGGAGCGGCCGAAAGAGAAGCGTGTGACTCAGTGGGAGTGATCTTTGCCATGAGGTTGCGCGACGACAGGCTGGGGCGCTGCGGTGTGGAGAGGGACGGGTGCGGGAAGAAGATCCCCATCGTACCGCTCAGCAGTGAAAAGTAGATCTCCTTGTTCTCAGCCTTGTTGATGATCTGGATCATCGCAAACAGGATCACTATTAAACCAATTGCAACTTGAACCGAGTACTTGATGAAACTCTGGCTCGTCCTTGAGCAGCAGGTGTCCCACTGTCCGTCAGACAAAGCTTGCGTCCGTTTTAGGGAAGTAGAGTCCGCCATCTTTTCGTAGCTTTCTGATTTTTAGTGGCGGGCCTGGGTCACCAGCAGACAAGAGGCTGCCCCGTACAGTACCGTAGAGCCTGTCCCCCATGGTCAGCGTCCCACCTTCGTAGTAGGTAGGTGTCTCGTTCAGAGGTCCCATCTGCTGGAGTCCTTGGTTGGCGATGTTCTGCATGTGGAGGGGGTTCGAGTCGATGCCGCCCAGTGGCCAGTTGAGAGGCTTGACTTGACCCATAAGCAAGTTGTCGATCTTGAGTGCGACTGCCTCATCCGATCCTTGCTCGTCAAACAGTTCCGTCCCAGCGTGAGGGAGGAAGGGCCGGAGGGAGTTGTACCTGTCCTGGTACATCTTGGAGGTGTTGATGGTGTCTCGGATAAAGGCATTGGCGAGGGGGAAGAGAGGGGTTGGAGTTGCTACGTCGGCAGTCTTGGGTTCATCCCTCTTTACCGTCACCTCCTCCTCCCCCTCCTTGTCCTCTTCTGGAGGCTTGCGCTCTGCATCAGCAAAGTCGATTACCGGTGGAGTAGTGATGCGTGGGGTAGTCCTGTATGTCACTTGAGGCTCCGGAATAGGGTCAGCGTAGATGTTTCCCAGGTCCCATTCCAAGTTTGGTGCTGGCTTGAACACAAACTTCTTGATTTGAGCACGCAGAACATCCTCCATGCTTGCGGCACCCATTGCCACCTCATGCTGTAGATCAGGATCAACGCCCTTCTCTGCAGCACGAGCATGAGCCTCTTGGTAGGATTTGCTCTCTTCGGGGTTGTCCAAGCCGTGATCAGCCATTTCACGTTGCACCTTTTCCCTCTGGATGACCTGCTCCTCAAGAGCCTCTTCATGGTTCGGGTTCAAGAATTTCCTCTTGTTCATAGCGACAGCCTCATCGAGAAGGTCACGGAAAGGCTTCATCTCGGCAACCAAGGCATCGACGTCAGCTTGTGTAAAAGGTGAGTCATCCTTTGCGCCATACCCGTTCTCGAGCATCCGGATAGCATCCTCTTCAAGGGACAGACCGCTGATCGCCTTTTTGACGTACTTGGAGGACTCTGCATCCACGAACTCCTCAAACCTTTGTTCGTCAAAGGATGGGCCGACTTGTGGTTGCTCCACCCTGCTTGGGATGAAAGGCAGCTTCTGGGCTATCACCTTGATGAACCCTCTGTTCTGGTACAGATCGGTGACGTCTCTGCTTGAATCGTAGAACCCCATTACGTCGTAGTACACCAAGTAACCGAACTCTGATTTGGTGAGCATATCCCCACTGTTGTACTGAGGGATGGTCCCATAGAAGAAGTTGGCAAGATCAATGCCAATGCCAGCAACAGCCTTGAACCTCTCTGTAACGGATGGCTGGATAGCAACCACCAACGCTTTCTGAGCAAGAGATACGACTTGACGTGTTCGGTGAAGAACATTGCGAGTGCCGCTAGGCAACATACTGGTCCCCGGGAGTGGTTCATAGATCACCAGTGATGTGGATGGATCGGTACTGTCGATCACAACCTTTGGCCCATAACCTGTTGCTTCTCCAAAACCAAGAACAGCATCCCCAACGTAGTAGCTTCCTTGTCCATTCCAGTTGAGCCCGAGTTGGATAGTGACCCATGCAGCTTGTGGGGCTGACTTGGCGATCCCGGCCCTCCCTTCAACTTGAATGTTCGATAGGGTGTTGGAGATGAGCACACCCGCCGAGAACATAAGCAGGCCTGTTGTAGCGTAGCCTGCTGCCTTCAGGACCACGTCCCCGATGGGAGGGAGGGAGCTGTAATCGGGAGGCTTGAATGGGTCAAATGTGCCCTCCTCCTCCTCCTCCTCCCCCTCAGCCTGTTCGTCCTCCTCCCTCCTGAATGGGGTGCCATGTTGTGAATCGTCGAACCGTACGAGCAGCATACGGGATACCTCGGAGGAGTACATCTGCCTGTAGTCGTGGATGGCCAAGTCCCTGTCTGTGAGAGGGGCGACACCGGTCGGCTCCATTTCACCTGTGAGGGGGTTCTTCATCCTGATGTGCTTGAAGTCTTCCCGTGATCCGACAGGATAGATGACCCCAATCCTTCTGTGGATGCGTGAGGCCATCTCATTGACAAGTTGGTCCAGGCCGTTGAGTTGGATATGAATCACTCTCTCTCTGGTGCCTCTTGGGAGGGCCTTCTGCATACGCCCGTAGACTAGGTCCTCCTTCCCCGACTCGTGGTAGTCGAGGTTCATGGCAGCCACCAGCATCACCCTCTCAGCAAGAGGGGGGTCGATTGGTGTGGATAGGTCCCACCCGAAAGCCACAGCCGCCTGCTCCAATTGGCCGTCCTCCACCATCTGGGCGTACTGCTCGGTCATATCGCGGTGGATGTTCCCGGCCGTGATTGTCTGCCTCCCCACTTTGTAGGACACATAGCGATCGAGGTTGCCAATGGTGGCCTCGTAGATGTCTCGCGAAAGTGTATTGAGGTCGGGCATTCTTCAAAACTTTTGAAGTCCAAACGATGAACTACTTGGGACGATCCATCTACACCCCTGTTGGAGGGGGAGGAGGGACGACTCCTACCAACCCATTCGACCAGGTGCTCAACACCAACTCGGACGCACGCTTCAACTCGGTGACTGCCGAGTCACTGAGGGTAGGGGCTATCCCCTCTGCTCCCAACTACTGGTTGCCCACGGAGCCTCCCACGGAGCCGAACCAAGTCATCTTGTGGGATGGCTCAAACCCCTCCTTGAAGAAGGCTATCTGGAGGCACCCCTTCGAGCAGGACTTGGGTTTCGACTCGTCCCCAACCTTCCAGAACCTCACCGTGAGCAGCAGCCTTGCGGCGTACCAGATCAGGGCCGAGGATAGTTTCACGGTTGGGAGCGGTCTGACGCAGTACACCTTCCCACCCCAGAGAGGCGGGGAGGATGCGTTGCTGATTCACGACGGGGAGGGCGATGTGGTGTGGACAGACTCCCCTGCGTACGGGGCTCTGACGTTCTTCAGGCTGCCCTTCATTGCCAATTCGGCTACCAACCTGTGGACGGCCTCAACGGTGGCCTTGACACCCGTCTCCCTCCCTGTCAGTCTCAGCTACGTCTACGAAGTGTACCGCCAGATCATCGACACGAATGGGAACGCCACCAGGCGAGGGCTCGTCTTGGAGGCTCTGGGCGACTACTACGAGATCACCTTGTCCTGCAACCTCGACATTGTTGGGCCTGCTGGGCAGGTGCAGGTGTTTGTGGGAGGGGCTACCAGCTCGTTGGGGGGTGATCCTATCATGAACAATGGGCCTCTCGATGACTCGACGGCAGGCTACGCAGGCACTAGCGTACTCACATCGAATGTGAGTATCGCCATCAGCGGCCAAAAGCTCCTAGGCCCAGGCTCACAGGTGTGGGTTGGGTTGCTTCCCGAGGTCTCCGGACAGCAGATCCACATCCGTAGCCTGTCTCTGCGGATTAGGAAGATCATCACCTAAAAAGTCAGTCAAAACTTTTCGGATTGCCCAGCTCAATGGCGCTCCCATCATGGCCCCCCAACCAACCTTTGAACAAGGCAGACAATGTTCAGTTCCTGTCCTGCCAAGCTTCGGGCTTCTTCTACAAGGCCCCCAATGACCTGAAGAACGTGGTTGCTCGTGACCCTCCGTTCATTCCAGACACACTGATCACAGCAGACGCCACGTTCGGCCTCCCCACGTGGGAGACCGTACCCGATCCGGGACAAGACCTGAGGCCCACTGGTTCTCCACAGTTTGAGATTCTCACCATCCCTGGTACTGTTACTGGCGAAGGACAGGTGTCTGCCTCTGACTATGCCAACATCGGAGACGAGCAATCAGGCAACTACTGGACAACCCCAGACATTCTTACGCCCGGGCTGTTCAACGGTCAGAGAGGCTGGCTGCAGAGGACAGGGCCTGACAACCTGACCGAGTTCAAGAAGGGCCAAGACCTGCTCGCGTTCAGCACCACCCTCCCTCAGCCTCTCATCTTCACACCAGGCTTTGACAACTTCTGGTACGGTGAGACAAATACGGGCTTCATAACCAACAGCTGGCTGAAATTCACCCTCTTCGCTGCATCCCCTTACCAAGTGGCGGACAACATCCTGACCAATCCTCAAGGG